>WNFR01000304.1_pt1 | contig 75105 bp, 68 predicted proteins | sample 5400221 | NCBI WGS metagenome assembly WNFR01 (sample SAMN13153357, study PRJNA577476) | soil metagenome | isolation source: 40 cm soil under Madrone tree | place: USA:California | collected 2016-06-14
CCTGGCCGGGCAAATCCATGGCGGCGTGGCGCAAGGGATCGGCAATGCGTTCTACGAGAAGCTCGCCTTCGACGCGGACGGACAGTTGCTCAACGCCTCGCTCGCCGACTATCTGCTGCCGACCTCGCTCGACGTGCCCGGCATGGAGCTCGGCCACACCGTGACGCCGTCGCCACTCAATCCGCTCGGCATCAAGGGCGCCGGCGAGGCGGGCGCCATACCGGTCGGCCCGCTGTTCGCGCAGGCGATCGAGGATGCGCTCGATCTTAACGCGCGCGGCATCGAAATCCTCGAAATTCCGCTCAGCCCTGGCCTGCTGTGGCAATTGCTGGCGACGGCGAGATGACCGCTTTCTGCTCCCTCTCCCCGCTTGCGGCGAGAGGGTCGGGGTGAGGGGGCTTTTCCGCAGGGGCGGACTCGCGGAGGGTTAAGGTCCCTTCCCCGCCTGCGGTCCGCAAACGAGGAGAGGGAGCAGAAAGACCCGCCCACGACTTTATTTAGCGCCTATGAGGGTCGCCTAGGGTCGCCCTATATGCGGCGGTTGGTTACTCTGTGACGGGTATGCGACATTTCTGCAACAGCTGGCAAAATAGTACGCTCGGCTGCCACTGGTTCAATTTTGTGCATCTGCTCTTGATCCTGCTGATTTGGTTAGCTCTGGCCGTATGGGGAAACAGAGCACGGAGCAGGTTTCCGGCCTCACAAGACGGCGGTTCTTCGGAAGTCCCGCGAGGCATGATGGAGGATCGCCCCTCGGTGCGCCGGCCGGACTGCGAAGGCTGCCGGAAGCCCGATCCGTTGCAAACGTCGGATTGCTCGCAAGGTCTTGCTCCCTACCCTCCCCCGCTTGCGGGGGAGGGTGGGGAGGAGCGGCGCACCCGCTTCGCGGGCGCACTTGCTTCAGTGGTGGAGGGGGACGCACATGACAAGCACATCGATGAAATTGACGGCGGCATGCATGCTGGTTGGCGGCATCGTCGGCTGGCAAGCGCCAGCGATCGCAGGATCTGACAATAGCAGCGATACTTATGCGGGCGACTACATGGGAGGATCACTTCCGGCCGGAACGTTTATCGCGCTTCAATACGCGGGTTTTGCTCACTCCAACGCCTTCGTTGATACAGCAGGAAACCAATTGCCAAACTCACACGCGAATATATTCGAGGAGTTTACACGATTTGCTTATTTTACGCAGCTCGGCGGGCATCCGTTCGTCATTGAAGCAGAGGTGCCGTTTGCCACACTGACTGATGTAAATCTCCCGGGTACGAACAATCAAGTTGCAAGCGGGCTTACTGACCCGGTGGTTCACTTGACCTATTTCCTTATCTCAGACGCGCAAACCCAGCGCTGGCTCGGTCTCACCGACTATCTCTATCTCCCGTACGGGAACTATGACAACACGAAAGCGATCAATGTCGCGTCGGCCCATCAATTCACCGACGTTCCTCAGATCGGCTACACCGAGGGCCTTGGTAAATTCTCGCCGGCTTTGCAAGGCTTCTTCTTTGATCTGATCGCCAATGCATCATTCCATACCGATGGCCAAACTCCTATAAACTTCTCTCTAGGTAACGTCGCAACCCCATTTGGCGTTCTTCCCGCTGCCCTGGCTTACGACAAGCTAACGCAAAGCACGTCTTACGATGTCAAAGCTTTTCTGCGTTACGAACCGAAGCCGCTCACATTCGTTGCGCTCGGCATCGAGAAGTCATGGGGTGGCGAGCAGATCGCCACGAACGGCAGAATTACCGTGGGGGGGACGCCTGTGCCCTGTGGTGCTACCTGCGGACCCCTGTCTTTGAGCAAAGACGACTACTTGCGAGGCCATCTCCAATTCCAGTTCCCACTCGCTCAGGATTTTGCGGTCGCCGCCGATGTCTTTCACGACTTCGCCAGAGTAGGCGGGTTCAGGGACGACATCGGCGCCGAAATTCGCCTCACAAAGTTCTTCTTCCCACAGCCTCCTTCAAAATAAGCAGCCGCCCTTTCTCGTCAGCTCGGCGTTCGAGCGGCCCCCACCCTACCCTCCTCCGCAAGCTGGGGAGGGTAGGGTGGGGCGTCCGGCGCCGGCTGCGACTCCGACATTCATTGACTGAGTTCACAATTCTTGGTTGCCTATGCGGGAGGGCAGAACGGGGATCATGGCTTGCCGGACTCAGTTGGTAGTCGTCCTCATGCGATGAACATTCCGGGCGGCGTCAATTTTGCTTGCGACGATCTGATCAGAGGCCCGCTTTCGGCGGAGGCTGTTGCCGCGCTGCGGACGCATCCGCTTCTACCGAACGCAGTGCGCGCCGCCGCCGGAGCGCTCGTCGCGATCGCGCGCAGACCGCCTGTGATCATCAACGATCTAGGGCGTTTGGTCGTCGGCAACCTTGCACTTTATCTGCACTACTCACGCGATCCGGCCGACCCTAGTTCCGGGCTTTCGGCGGGCCGCCTGAAAGCGCTCTGCGCCGAGCAAGAGGTCTGCAGCAAGGGGCGGGTGCTCGCCGTGCTGGCCTTGATGCGCGACTCCGGCGATCTCATTCCGGCGACATGCCCGGTCGACCGGCGGCTGCGCCTGCTCGTTCCGACCGAGAAACTGATCAGCGCCTGCAGGCAATATTGGGAAGCAATTTTTCGCGGAACCGCGATGGTGATCCCCAGACGATCGGATGCCATCGCGGCGCTGCAACGCGAGGATGTCTTAGCAGCCTTCTCGCAGGTGTTTGGCGGCTACTTCTGCGCCGGCATGCGCATGTTCAAGCTGGGGGCGGGACTCACGTCGTTCGCCCAACGCAATGCCGCGCTCGCCATCCTTCTCAGCCTGCTGGTGGCTTCCGAGCGAAACGGCCGGGCGGGTTCGCCGGTTACGGTGCGGATATCGATTGCCGAACTTGCACGGCGCTTCGGCGTCTCCCGCCCGCAAGTGGTGCGGGTGTTGGACAAGGCGGTCGAGGCCTCCCTTGTCCACCGATCCGCGCCGGATGGTCTTGAGATTACGGTGCTGCCACATCTGCGGAGCATGACGGAGGACTTCTATGTCACCGCATTCTTGCTTTGCGATTACTACATGCAGATAGCGCTGGCTGAAGTCGGCCGTCGGTGAACGCGTCATTTCCCGGTCCAATGCACGAAGCGCTGCTCGATCAGCAAAGACAAGAGATTGAGCCCATAGCCCAGCGCGCCGGCCGCGAAGATCGCCGCATACATGTCCGCCATGTTGAACAATTGCTGGGCTTCGAACACGCGCTGACCGAGGCCGTCGGTCGAGCCGATGAACATTTCCGCCACGATGACGATGACGAGAGCAAGCGAGACGCCATTGCGCAAACCGACGAAGGTCTGCGGCAGGGATTCCAGCAGCATCACGTCGGTGAGGACCCGCAGCCGCGACGCGCCCATCACCTTGGCGGCGAGGAGACGAGTCTTGCGGGCGTTTATCACCCCATAGGCGACGTTGAAGAGAATGACGAGCGCGGCGCCGAACGCCGCGACCGAGATTTTCGTCCGATCGCCGACGCCGAACAGCACCAGAAACAGCGGGAACATGGCCGACGCCGGCGTCGAGCGGAAGAAATCGACCACGAACTCGACCGAGCGATAGACCTTCTCGGATGAGCCAAGCAGAATGCCGAGCGGAATGGCGATGACGGCCGCGATCAGGGTGGACAGCGCGGTGCGCTCCACCGTCTTGAGAAAGTCGCCGCCAAGCTTGCCATGCAGCATGCCGTTCCACATGGCGCGGAACGTCGCGGCCGGCGGCGGCAGCAGGATCGGATCGACGATCTCGCTTAGGACCGCGAGATACCAAACCGCAATGAGCCCGACCACACCGATGATTGGCAGAAGCGGCTCACGGTTCAGTCGCTTCATTTGCGGCGCCGCCTGGCACACACGCCGGATAGCGCGGGTTGAGCGGCGTCCCGTAATGCGGGTTCACGCCCAGCAGGCCGCAGGACCGGTCGTCCGTGATCGTCTTGCCGACAAGGGCTGCACCGTTGTCGAGCAGTTCGCGGATCACGGGCGCTGCCGCACACCCGCCTGCTCTATCAATCGCGTGTTACGACCACCGACAGCGTGCGCTGCGGGGCAAGTATAGAGCGGATTCCGGCTAGACTGAACCACCTTTGCAAAGCGCCTCGTGGCCGGGCTCGTCCCGACCACCCCGATTTTACACAGGCTTGCCGCTCGTCATCGAGCGACAGGCCTGCCAGGAGCGCTCAGGCGACGCCGCGAGCGAGCCAGTGGCGCAGTGGCTTTACTCGCCTATGCCGACCATTTGCCGGTCGGGATTTAAATTGCTGCCAAAGCGATCATAATATCGATAGGGCGCCGCGTAGCCGGAGTGCCGCGCATACCAGGGGGCAAACCTGTAGGCCCCGAAATGTCCGTAAAAGCGGTGATGCGCGCCCGCCTCGGCGCTCGACGTAACTGCAAGTGAAGGAACAGCGACCGTCGCGATTGCGGCGGTGAGTATTAGGAATTTCCGCATCATGATTTCACTCCATGATTTCGCCCGCGCGGCGTTTCACAATTGGGGGTTTTCGCGCGGATCGTGGCAAGCGTCCCAACTGGGGTGTGTTGCGCACCAGTTGCTGATTGTCGGCTGGTTCGGGGGAGTGTAGCCGTAAGCACCATTCGGCACGTACGTGCGAGCCGGAGCAGTATAGTGATGAACAGCGCCATGATGCCGCGCAGACGAGTCAGCCATTGCGGTCGATGCGAGCAATACTGCGACTCCAATCGTCGATAGGAGTACTTTCAGATGCGATTTCATATTCGGCCTCACGTTTGTACAATCCCTGCCGCCGAGTTAATGCCAATCACGCATCGCGCAAGGTTTTGGAGTTATCACAACGTTGTGCGAGCAACTCGCCTGTTTACGACAATTCAATGTCACATATTTCCGTCAACGCGCGAGCCCGTCGGGCTGAGGGACATTTGCGTGCGGCTGCGCATAATTCAGGAATTGTTTCGCGATATTCACATGTTTCTGCGACATTAATTTCTTTCCTCGCATCGGGATGTATGCATTTCGATCAGAGACGACATGCGTTCACCGGCTGTCCCCGACGTTGCGAGCAGCCTAAACGCTTGATGTCGCCTTTAGCGAAGAATCGTCAGCGGCGCTGCGAACGCGCGTCAGATCTGTGCGATCTGCGTGGGAGCCAGCGCGTGCTGAGGAATCGAGGCGCCCGCGTTGATCGGCCGGGCGGCCTTCGTCGGAGAAATTGTGCTGTTTCCGGCGGACTGCGGCCGCTGTTTGAGATAAAGTTGGCGGATTCCGACCGCGCGTTCAGCGATCTTGAGCCAGGGAGACGCCCGCCATGACCCTCGTCGTCGCGCCGCTTCATCCGCACTTCGTTGCCAAGATTACGGAAGTCGACTTGAGCAGGCCGATCGGCGCGGACATCCAGCGCGCGATCGAGCGGGCGATGGACGCGTACGCGGTTTGCGTGCTGCCCGGTCAACATCTGGAGGACGAGCAGCAGATCGCCTTTTCGCGGTTCTATGGGCCCCTTGAAGTATCGCCGGGCATTGGGCGCAAATCGGCGGCGATCTCTCCCACGGCGCGGATACGGCACAGGGAGATATTCGACATCTCCAATCTTGATCAAGACGGCGGCATCCTGGGCGACAACAACCCGCGCGCATCGTTCATGCTCGGAAACCAACTCTGGCATACCGACAGCTCGTTCCGGCGAGAATCCGCGACTTGGTCGATGCTGCATGCCAAGGCTATACCGCCCGCAGGCGGCGACACGGAGTTTGCCGATACGCGCGCCGCTTACGATGCCTTGCCGGATACGATGAAAAGCAGGCTTGAAGACCTCGTCGCCGAGCATTCCCTGTGGCACTCGCGGCGCAAGTTCGGCGGCTATGCGCCGACGGAGGAAGAACGCAAGTCGTATCCGTCGGCGCGGCACAAGGTGGTGCGCCGGCATCCCGGCTCAGGGCGCAACGCGCTCTATATCGCCTCGCATGCATCGCACATCGTGGGCATGCCGGTCGAGGAAGGTCAGGCGCTGCTCCACGAGCTGATGGAATTCGCGACGCAGCCGCAGTTCGTCTATTGCCACAAGTGGCAGGTCGGGGACCTGGTCATCTGGGACAACCGCTGCACCATGCACCGCGTCACGCCTTTCGACGCCACGGACGAGGTGCGCGACCTGCGCCGCACGACGATCATCGATACCACGCCGGAAGTGCTTGTCGGGTAGCGACGATGCCCGCCCGGTTCACTCGAAGTGGCCAACACTCGCAGGCACGCCATGAGACTTCCCCGCCGCGAATTCCTGCAACTCGGTGGGGCTGCCCTCGCCACGCCCGCGCTCACCTGTCCCGCAACAGCGCAGACCTATCCGTCGCGCCCGATCACGATGATCATCCCGTTTCCTCCCGGCGGCAATGTCGACGTGATCGGGCGGATCCTCGGCGAACGGATGAGAGCGACGCTTGGGCAACCCGTCATCGTCGAAAACATCGCCGGAGCGAACGGCAGCATCGGTGTCGGCCGCACTGCTCGCGCCAGGCCCGACGGCTACACGATTGATCTCGGCTTCCTGGGCGGGCACGTGCAAAACGGCGCTTTATATTCGCTGCAATACGATGTGTTGAACGATTTTCAGCCTATTTCGCCGCTGGTTGCTGCCCCGTACGTCATATTTGGAAGGAAGACTTTGCCGGCGAATGACTTGAAGGAACTGATCGCCTGGCTGAAGGCCAATCCAGACAAGGCGTCGGCCGCCATTGTCACAGTTGGGGTCCATCTCGTAACTGCACTTTTTGCAAAAGCAACCGGGACGCAATTTGCCATGGTGCCCTATCGTGGCACCGCCCCGGCCATGCAGGACCTGATAGCCGGCCAGATCGACTTCTCGTTTGACCTGCCGGTTCAGCTGCCGCTGATGCGCGCTGGGAGCATAAAAGCCTACGCGGTCACAAGCGAGACGCGTTTGGAGACGGCCTCCGACATCCCGACCGTCGGCGAGCAGGGACTGCCGGCGCTTACCTCCTCCACGTGGTTCGGGTTTTTCGCGCCCAAAGGCACGCCGGCGGACATCGTCGGCAAGCTCAACGCGGCAGCCGTGGAGGCGCTGGCCGATCCGGCGGTACGATCTCGCTTCATCGCTCTGGGATTGGAGATTTTCCCGCGCGAACGGCAGACGCCGGAGGCGCTCGGCGCACTGGTGAAGGCCGATGCGGAGAAATGGTGGCCGATCATCAGGGAGTCAGGCATCAAGGTGGAATGAGGAAACGCTGAGCGAACCGAGCTAACCCGCAGGCGGCGACGACTCACTTCGTCGGCGGACAATATCATGGGCTACCTGAACGGCCTCCCGGGAGATTTGCCGAAGCAACCCGGCTACGGAATTCTTAAATCCGACAAAATAAATCGTTGAATCCGTGTTTTGCCGCGCTGGCGGATAGTCTTTAGGATTCTTGATGTCGTCGGCCTGAAGAAAGCTTCGATAGTTTGGCCGGTATCCCGTCGCAAAGATGATCGCGTCGAATTTGCCTTCACCTCCTCCACAGAAAATCGCGCCGTCCTCGGTGATCGAAGATATTCCGGGCTCTATCCTGATCGCTCCTTCGGAAATTTTTCGCACCGTGCCGACATCGATGACCGGAATTTTGGCGGAAGTCGCAACCTGTCGCAAAATGCCTTCCCTCGGGCGCCTGATTTTATGCTTCGACAGATCGCCGAGAGCCAAATCGAGAATGCGCGGGAACAGCGTTTCACTGGCCGCCGAAGGAAGCACTCTGGTGGCGAGCATCGCAACGAGCTGAATCGGGACGCCGAAAAGGTCGCGCGGGACGATGTGAACGCCGTTGCGTATCGAGATGCTCGTCCGCGCGCCCCCCTCGGATAGATCGAGAGCAACCTCGGCGCCGGTGTTACCCATGCCGATCACCAGGACGGATTGGTCGGCGAACGGTGTGGCGTTGGCGTACGCGGCGCTGTGGATGAGCTTGCCCCTGAATTTCTCCATCCCGGGAATGGAGGGGATCACAGGCTCGGAGTTGAATCCGGACGCGACCACAACATAGGGGGCGCTGATTGAAGATGACGTGCCTTGTATACGCCAATCATTTCCATCCCGACATACGGAGCGTGCGGCATCACCAAAACGCGGCTTCAAATCGAACTTCGCCACATAGCGATCCAAATATTCGATCACCAGATTTCTTGGCACGTAGCGAGGATAGGCGGCGGGAAAAGGGACGTAAGGCAGGCAGGACAGTTGCTTGACCGTATGTAAATGCAGCCGCTCGTAGTGGCGATGCCACGACGAAGCGACCTTCTGATCCCTTTCTAAAATGATGAAGTTCAAGCCGGCCTGTCTAAGACATGCGCCGACCGCAAGTCCTGCGGGACCTGCGCCAATAACGGCAACGTCTGTATGTTCTACCATTTGCGAAGCGTCCGCCGTGACAGCGCCCATCCAGGAGGCAAGTGAGAGGCCCGCGAGAATCTTCGCGCGTCTCCACATAGCGGTTTCCTTAGATGACATGCCGTCAAAAAGGATAACCCCCAGAGCTAATGCCGGTGCCGATGATGCATGTCAGGTACGTGCCGATGAGCGTGCCCCAGCCAACCATGCCGGTGCCAATGCGTGTGCGGTTCACTCGCCGACTCTTCCGATGCGTGGACATGCTGATGATGTTCATCATGAGTGTGAGGATGCGAATGATCCATTGGCTCATGAACGTGACTGTGATGGTGGCGCTCCGTGAGGTGAAGCCACACCCCGAGCCCCATCAGCAGGCCTGCGATAACCAGTTGCAAAGTGATCGGTTCGCCAAGCCCCAATATGGCAGCAACTGCTCCAAACAAGGGTGCGGTTGCAAAATATGCCGCAGTACGCGCCGTCCCGAGATTGCGGAGAGCAACAACGAACAGCGCTAAGCTGACGCCATAACCGAGAAATCCCACGATCCCCGCAGCGGTCATGGCGGGCCAACTCGGGAGCTCCCCTCCCATCCACAATCCGAGAGCGACATTCACCGGGCCGGCCACGAGGCCTTTCAACTGCACGATCTGTAGCGGATCTGATAATGAAATTTTGCGCGTCAGATTGTTGTCCAGCCCCCAGGCGATGCATGCGCCGACGATTGCCAACGGTCCAACGACACTCGAAACGGTTATCTCCCCGGACCACGAGAGTACTGCGGCCCCCGCAACGAGGCAGCCCATGCCCAATGCAATCCGCCGATCGAAATTCTCGTGGAAAAGAAACCAGGCCATGAGCGCTGTGGCCACTCCCTCCAGAGTGAGGAGGAGCGACGCCGCGGCCGCGGCCGTTCGAGTCAGTCCAACCAACAGGAGCACGGGCGCGATTATCCCCCCTGCAACGATTGCCCCAGCAAGCCATGGCATATCGGCGCGCCCCAAACCGACTTCCCTCGCATTGGGCGGCGGGAGAATGGAACCTCCGAGCCGGCGAAGCACGGCTACGCCGACGCCGGCCCCGCAATAAAGCAGTCCGGCAAGAATTTCAGGATTTGTCGAGCCGAGAAGCGCTTTTGCCGCGGGCGTTGAAATGCCGAACAACGCAGCGGACGAGAAAGCGCAAAAAATGGCACGATGGTTCATCCGGATGGCCTACTGGCTGGCATGATGTCGAAACGATTCTCGCGTCAGATAGCAATCAAAATCGCACAGCCAACTGCAATTTGATCGGACCGGAGAACTTCCTCAAGCTAGCTTGCATTGAATCCGATCGGCTTCTCTTGGCTGCCCGATGGCTGGTCAACGCTTCCAATCTGCTGCGTCCATTGCAGATCATTGCTCTCCAAAGGCTTTATCGGCCGGAACATTGGCGATAATTCCAGCCTCGTTTCCGGTATCGCCAGGTGGAATCAACTCATAGAATCCGCTGATCTTGACGTGTACGACAATCGGACCGACCGATTGGTTCTGAAAAAACCACCCATGCACGCCATCAAAGGGAGCCGTGAGCGCACCATTCGCGCTTGTGCCTGTGGCCTGCTTATAGGTCGCGACAGTCATTTCTTTCGCGGCGGTCAACGTGTGGCCGTGGAAGTCAAAATAGAATTCCTCCGGATTTGATACGCCAGGCACGCTCCATTCGTAAACGAACGTGGCGTCCTTGCGCATCCGGACTTTGTACTCAAGCTCATCGCCGCGCGTGGAATCGCCTCCCGCCCGCAAAGGAATCTCGATCACGTCGGTACGAAAGCCCATTGGATATTCGCGCGCGAGGGGAACCGAACCTGTCGTGGTATCGAACGTGACTTCGCGCGGCGCCCACAGCCGATTCAATCCCGTCGCCCGTCCGAGACCGAGCGGATCCCAATTGAACTCCGCGGGCAGGATCGCGCCGAACACGATGAGGCTTCCGGCCACGAACGCACCGCCGGTGATGGCCAGCATGTTGCCCGCGGAGAGCGGCTTCGAAATCTGTCCCTCTATGGTCATGTCAAACTTTCCCTGCACTAAAGTAGGCGGCGAGCTGGTATTCCATCAGCATGAAGCCGGCCGTCAGAATGAGCGCATTTGCCGCCACAGCGAAACGTTCGAAGCTTGCGGTGCGCCGCCACTGCAGCATGACGACGAGAAAAACTACCAATGCGATGAGCTGCCCGATTTCAACGCCGACGTTGAATCCAAGCATGTTCGGCACAAGCCCATTTCCGTTCAAACGGAGCGCCTGCAGCTTTGTTGCCAGACCGAGCCCGTGAATCAGCCCGAAACTTCCTACCGCCACCTTGTTGTTTGGCTGCACCCCAAAGATCGATTTGAAGCCGCCGAGGTTGTCGAATGCTTTGTAGGCCACCGAGAGTCCGATCACGGCGTCCACCAGATACGAATTGATTTCGATCTTTAGCAGGACTCCGGCCAACAGGGTGATGCTGTGGCCGATGGAGAACAGCGTCACATAGATGACGACGTCCTTCATGCGATACAAAAAGAAGATGACGCCGAAAATGAAAAGCAGGTGGTCGTATCCGGTGACCATATGCTTGGCGCCGAGGTAGATAAAGGGCACTAGGTCAGGCCCTTTCGTTGCAGCTACGAAAGCCGCGTCGCGACCTCCGATACCATGCGCAAACGTAGTGCCGAAATTGCTATCAACTATCAACAGCGAAAGCAGGAGCAACGCCACCACCGCAATCCATCCATCACCGCAGCGAGCGCGGTTCCGAGACTGCCGTACGATATCCGCTCTTCGCCGGTCTCTTCCTCCGTGCTTCATCTGACCATGCTCCATGGCTCTCGGTTCCCTTCACTCGGCGGCTTGATCGACGTTCGCGATGCCGGCGGATGTCGAGCCGGTCTTGACCTCGCCTCGTGTGACGCCCGCCTTGTCAGCGAGAAGCGCATACAGCGCCGGCAGAACGAACAGCGTGAGCAAGGTGGAGCTGACCAGGCCGCCGATGACCACCGTCGCCAGCGGCTTCTGAACCTCGGCGCCGGTGCCCGTCGCGATGGCCATCGGTACGAATCCAAGCGATGCCACGAGCGCGGTCATGAGCACCGGACGCAGGCGGGTAAGGGCGCCGCGATAAATTGCCTCCTGCTTCGGCACGCCGCTCGCAATCAGTTGCCGAATAAAAGTCAGCATCACAAGGCCATTGAGCACCGCGACGCCTGACAACGCGATGAAGCCGACCGCGGATGAAATCGAAAACGTCATATCGCGCAGCCACAGGGCAAAGACCCCGCCGGTCAGCGCCAGCGGCACGGCGCTGTAAACCAAGAGCGCGTCGCGCGCAGACCCGAGCGAACCCAACAGCAGCAGAAATATCAGCGCGAAGCAGATCGGCACGACAATGAATAGCCGTTGCTGTGCCGAGACGAGGTTCTCAAATTGTCCGCCCCAGACCAGCCAGTATCCGGGCGGCAGCTTCACTTGGTCGGATATCTTGGCTTGCGCTTCCTCGACAAGGGAACCCATGTCTCGACCGCGGACGTTGGCCGTCACCACGACGCGCCGCTTGCTGTTGTCCCGGCTGATTTGATTGGGGCCTTCGGAAAAACGAAAGCTCGCGAACTGCCGCAACGGAACCATTGTGGCGCCAGCCCCGGGCGTCGCCTCCGGCAGGGCGACCGGCAAGTTCTTGATCACCTCGATGTTATTGCGCTCGGCGTCCGAGAGGCGGACGACGATCTGAAAGCGGCGGTCGCCTTCAAAGACCACACCGGCCTCGCGGCCTCCGATGGCGATGCCGATCACGTCCTGAACAGCAGACAGACTGAGACCCCGGCGCGCAATCTCGCCCTTATCGACATCGATCTCCAGGACCGGCATTCCGGTCACGTCTTCCACCTTGACCTCGGCGGCGCCGCGAATGCTGCCAAGAATGCCGGCAATGTGGTTGGCGGCGCGCCGCATCGGTTCGAATTCGTCTCCGAACACCTTGATGGCCAGATCTTGTTTCACGCCGGCGATCAGCTCGTTGAAACGCATCTGGATGGGCTGCGAAAAATCGAACTTGTTTCCGGGCAACCTCGATGCCTTTTCGGAAATTTCGCGGATCAGGTCGTCCTTGGCCAAGCCCGGATCAGGCCATTCGTCCCGAGGCTTCAGAATGATGTAGGTGTCGGTCGCGCTTGGCGGCATCGGATCGGCAGCCAAATCCGGCGTGCCGCTTCGCGAGAAGACGAAGGCGACCTGCGGGAACTTGCTGATCAAGTTTTCATTGGCAAATTGCATCACTTGCGACTGCGCCAGCGAGGCGCTCGGAATTCGTTTCACCTCCATGACGATGTTTTTTTCGTCCAATATGGGCACGAACTCCTGGCCAAGGCGCGTGAACACCCATGCCGCGCCTGCGGTCAAGAGGACGGCGGCTGCAATGATCGGCGCGGGCCTTTGGATGACTTTCGCCAGCATCGGCCGGTAAACCGCCTTCAGCCCTTGAACGACGCGGTTCTCTCGCTCCTGGACATTGCCGCTGAGAGCGACAGCGAGCATGGCCGGAACGAATGTCAGCGAGAGGACAAATGCCGTGGCAAGCGCAATGATGACCGTGAGCGCCATCGGCAGGAATGTCTTTCCTTCGACCCCGCTAAATCCGAGCAGGGGGACGTAAACCAGCACGATGACAGCCTGTCCGTAGATGGTCGGCTGGATCACCTCGCGTGCTGATTCTGCGACCGTCTCCAGGCGCTCGCTCGCCGTGAGCCTGCGGCCAAGCGCCTGCCGTCGTTCCGATAGATGCCGCAGGCTATTTTCCGCGATGATGATCGCGCCATCCACGATCAGCCCGAAATCAAGTGCGCCGAGGCTCATCAGGTTGGCGCTTAGCTTGCCTGCCAGCATGCCCATCGAGGTCACCAGCATGGTGATCGGAATGACCGTCGCGGTGATGAGGGCGGCGCGGAAATTGCCCAGCATTAAAAACAGAACGAGGACGACTAGCAGGGCGCCAAGGGAGAGGTTGGTCGCCACCGTATGCACGGTCGCATCGACGAGTTCGGTGCGGCTGAGCACCGACCGCGCGCGGATGCCGGGCGGGAGCGTCCGGTTGATATCCTTGATTTTTGCATCCGCCGCCGCCGAGACGGTGCGGCTGTTGCCGCCGACGAGCATCAGGGCGGTGCCCAGCACCACCTCGTGGCCGTTCACGCTTGCGCTGCCTGTCCGAAGTTCGCGGCCCACGGCGACTTGTGCCACGTCCCGCACGCGCACCGGGACGCCGCCGCGGGTGGCGACGGCGATCTCCTCGATCTCGGCGAGGCGTGCGATCAGGCCGTTGGTCCGCACCACGTAACCCTCGCCGTTCCGTTCGATGTAATTTGCGCCGCGGCTGTTGTTGTTCGCTTCAATCGCGTTGACGATCTGGCTGAAGGAAATGCCGTATCCGACGAGGCGCGCCGGATCGGGTTCGATCCGATACTGCTTGACATAGCCCCCGATGGCGTCCGCACCGGCAATGCCCGGCACGGTCCTCATCTGCGGACGAATGATCCAGTCTTGTACGGTGCGGAGGTAGATCAGACGTTGCAGATCATCGGAGAGGCGCTCCCCTTCAGGAGTGAGATACGCGCCGTCGCTCTGCCAACCGGGCTCGCCGTCATGCGCAGGCGTGGCTGCCAGGGCTGGATCGTATTCGACGGACCACCAATAGACCTCGCCGAGCCCCGTCGAGATCGGCCCCATGATCACGTCGACATTGGGCGGCAGGTTCGGCTTGGCCGTCGTCAGGCGTTCAGCCACCTGCTGACGGGCAAAGTAGATGTCCGTCCTGTCGCTGAAGACGGCGGTGACCTGGGCAAACCCGTTGCGCGAAAAGGACCAGGTGTTTTCGAGGCCCGGGATGCCGGCGAGCGCGACCTCGATCGGAAAGGTGACCTGCTTTTCGATTTCCAGAGGCGATAAGGCGGGCGCGAAGGCATTGACTTGAACCTGGACGTTGGTGATGTCGGGGACGGCGTCGATCGGCAGCCTGGTCAAAGACCACGCGCCCGACACAGCCGCTGCCAACGTGAACAGCAGGACAAGCCAGCGGCTTCGCACAGACCAGGCAAGGATGCGCTCGATCATTGCCCGGTCAATCCTCGGCCAGCTCTTTCAAGAGCTCTGCTTTGAGCAGAAACGTATTGGCTACGGCGATCACCTCGCCGGGACGGAGCCCGGACAACACCTCTACCATGCGCTCATCGCTCTGACCGAGGACCACTTGGCGCTTCTGGAAGCCCTCGGGGACTTGCACGAAAACGACCGTTGCGGCGCCGATGTTCTGGACCGCGGTCGTCGGGATCCCAAGCGTGACCGGCTGTTCCGCGAAAGCGATCGCAGCGGTGACGAAGGAGCCCGGCCGCCACATGCCGTTGTCGTTCGCTATCTCCACCACAGCGCGCGCGGAGCGGCTGTCCTTATCGAGCATCGGGCCGATGAAGACGATCTTGCCCTCGACGCTTGCAGCGATGCCGCGGGTCGTGATCGACACCGCCTGTCCCTCCTTGATCGAGGGCAGGTCGGCTGGGCTAATGGCGAGATCAACCCAGACCGGATCGAGGTCGGCGACGACGAAAAGCTCCGTTTCCAAGTTGTCGCGCCCGACCGCAGCGCCGAGGTCGACCTTGCGCTCCACGACGCGGCCTGCAAGCGGCGAGCGGACTTCTTGGCGGCGCAGGAATGCTTCCGGCTCACTGGGCAAGTTGGCGATTTCCGGTTCGGTCAGGCCGAGGGCAAATAGCTTTTGCCGGGTAATGTCGTTCCTCATCTTGGCGTTTGCGGCTTGATTTCTAGCGCGAAGGAATTGCTGCTCAGACGAAATTTTTTTATCCCAAAGCGCCCTTTCCCGTTCGAACAGGTCCTGTTGCAGCTCGTTGGTCAGGCGCGCCGCGAGATATTCGCTCTTTGCATCGGCAAACTCGCGGCTCTCAAGAATAGCCAGGACTTCATTGGCAGCGACCGGGTCTCCGACTTTCTTTCGCAGCTCCGCCACAGTGCCCGACACCTTGACGGCGACGTGGGCGATGCGGTCCGCGTGCGGAATAACGGTGCCAGGGACGACAATGCGGTGGGCGATCGTACCGGCCTGAGCGGTCGCGGATTCGATATTGGCGGATTTGATCTCATCGTCATCGAGCTTGACGATACTTTGCTGGTCGCCCTTTGCCTCGACACTGGATTTTGCGGGTTCCGCGGATGGCGACTCCTGGGCTCTTGGACCAATGGCCGAAGCGAATCCGACGGCCGTCCTTATCCGCTCTGGCCATTGTGGAAAAAAGCTCGCCAGCGCAAAGCCAGCCGCAAGGGCTCCGATCAAAACAGACAGACGACCGATCATGCCCCTTGCTCTCATTGGTCACTTAAGATGCGGGCCGCAAACCGGCCGTCGAGCTGGCAAACGCCTAAAGATAGCGAGAGATGGCCTTGAACTCGCTCACCACCGCACGCGTCGGCTTGCCCCGCCCGTTTGCGGCAACGTCGAGGCAATGATCCACGTGATCATGGATCAGTTGCCGCTTCGCCTCCGCAATGGCCTTCTCAACGGCGTGAAGTTGCTGCGCAAGGTCAAGGCATGGGCGGCCTTCCTCGAACATCGAGATGACTCGCCGAATGTGCCCCTCGGCTCGCTTGAGCCGCTTGACGATATCCGGATGACTTTCATGGATGTGCGTTCCTGCCGTCATTGTTCTTATCCTATCCTATGGGTGGGGTTCCGCCAAGGGACACGCATCAGCAAATAAATAAGCGGTGCGCCGCAACAATATCTCGGGACAGACCGAACGTATCCTATCCCCCAGGATACTACAAGCGAGCCGATCGCAGCAAGAACGTTGCCCGGAATGATATTTCGTGTATTTGTGCGAAGCAGGAAGATCGGCGCGAGGGAAGCGACGTGCACGAGAGCGCAAACCTACCGAGCCTGCATCAGATGCCCATCCGGCGCGCCGTCCATCCCGGGTTGTGCATCGGTTCTGGCCGGGTCGCGGCGGCGGCGGTCCCCGGATTGTTGATTATTGCTTGCACTATGATTTGCGCCGCATCCCAAGTGCGAGGGAACGAGCTCGCCCGGCCTGACTTCGACGCCCAGTTCGCAGAGCTAAAGGCCAAGACGGCTGAGCTCGTCGCGTCCGCGCGACCGCGTCTCGACGCACTTTCTCCGCAACAGCGGTTGTCCGCGCCTCCCGCCATCTGGAGGGTGCCGGGGACTCTCACGCAATTCCAAGACTGCGCGGACTGCCCCCAGATGGCCGTGATCCCGGCCGGCGAGTTCACGATGGGTTCGCCCCCCTCGGACCAGGCGGCGGAGGCCCAGCATCGCGTCACGATCGCTCATCCCTTCGCGGTCAGCAAATTCGAAATTACGTTTAGCGAATGGGACGCCTGCGCGACCGACGGCGGTTGCGGCGGCTATTGGCCGGACGACCAAGGCTGGGGACGTGGAAATCAACCCGCGATTAATATTTCCTGGGAAAACGCCAAATCTTACGTGGAGTGGCTCAGCCGGAAAACCGGCAAGCCGTACCGGCTGCTGTCAGAATCCGAATGGGAATACGCGGCGCGGGCCGGGACCACGACGCGATTCTCGCTTGGAGACGCCTTGTCTCCAAACCAGGCGAACTACGACGGCAGCGTCGACGGGTCAGGCCCGTCCGAGGTGAACCGGCAGCGCACGGTCGCGGTCGGGAGCTTTGCGCCTAATGGGTTCGGCCTTCACGACATGCATGGTAATGTCGCGGAATGGGTCGAAGACTGCTGGCACGATGAGTACACCGCGATGGCCCCGACCGACGGCTCTGCCTGGGTCGACGGCAACTGCAATGGCCGCGTGGTGCGCGGCGGATCGTGGGAGGATTCCGAAGTCGAGCACCGCTCGGCCGCTCGCACCGGAGGCGAAAAGCGCGATCAGTTCTATACCGATGGATTGCGCATCGCGAGAGATCTCTGACCGTGTGGCCTCGCGTTCGAGCCAGTGAGAGACATAGACTTGGGGAGCGCCAAGCGGTCAGGTTTGCGGCCCCAAGGAGGATGCCGGCAAGGCCTCGAATTTTCTCGTTGGCTCAGCTGCGACGCCTCGGTCCGTTCCTCCTGGGGCTGTTTCTTTGGTCCCAGGCCGCCGGCCAAGTGCCATTGATCAGCGTCCACATCCAACATGCCTTCGAGAGCGAACGGGATGTTGCTGCCGACCTGTCCGAAGGCGGCGGCGGCAATCACGTGCACCATCATCACGCCCGTCATGATGGTCAGCACGAGCACGGCAGCAGCGATCCCGGCGATCAATGCTGTACCTTGCACCACCATTTGGCTGGTGTGGTCCCGATCGCGGGCAGCGCAACCCGCAGCAGTTTGACCGCACAGGTCACCGCGGTCCCGCCGCGACCACTCGTCAGCACCAGGACCGGTCCGCCGGAACGTCCACCGAAGCTCCAGTTGTCGATCTGAAACGTGGGGGCGCCCGGCCAATTTGGCCGGGCGCCCGCTTGGATTCGGCAACGACGGAGTTCTCATGCGCACGCATCTTTGGCGGCGTGACGCCTCCCCGCATCGCGGGAGGCGGTTCCGCCCTGTTTTCCTCTCGGTGATCGGTACGGCCGCCGCAGCGACGGTTATGATTGCAATTGCTACATCGCCGATCCGCGCCGACAGCGCTACGACGCGAACGGACCCGGTGGATACCGAGCACCTCTTCGGATTTATTGAAGGCGCCGATATCGGCAGCAAGGGTGAACGAGAGATCGTCATCGACACGACGTTGCGCGCCGGCAAAAGCACCGGCTCCTTCGTCAACACGGCATCGGAACTCGAGTTCAAATACACGGCGTTCGAAAACTTCCGCATTTCGGCCGCAGCAGCACTTGCCTACTACGATATCGCCGGAGTCACCGGAATAAGCGATGCCCGGCGCGCAGCCATACAATCGCTGTCCTTTGACGCACGGTTTCGGGTGGTTGATCGCTCACAGGCGCCCTTCGGCCTGACCTTGAGCGTCGCGCCGCATTGGGGCCTGGTCGACGAAACCAGCGGCCTGCGAACCGATCACTTCGGCACCGAAATCCAGCTGTTCGCCGACCGCGAACTTGTGCCGGACCGGCTGGTCGGTGCGGTCAACCTCCTTTTTGCGAACGACCGGGCACGCCGCCTTGCATCCGATGGTGTCGAGCAAGAGTCCCTCCTCGGGGCCGGTGCCGCCCTCGCGGCGCAGGTCATGCCCGGCCTGTGGCTGGGGGGCGAAGCGCGTTACCTGCGCGACTACAGCGGCGCCGCACTGAACGTCTTCTCAGGCCAGGCGGTCTACGTCGGCCCGACCCTCTACGCACGGCTCGGTCGCAAGGCTTTTGTCTCGGCGGCGTGGGATATGCAAATCAGCGGCCGAGCAATCGCTGCTCCCGGAGCACTCGACTTGGCAAACTTCGAACGGCACCAAGCCAAGCTGCGATTTGGATTCGAGTTTTGAACGCGCGTTCAGTGGTAACCGATGTCAGCGCGGACCTTTCCGCGAAACACCCAGTAGGACCACCCCGTGTACATGAGGATGATCGGCAGCAGAAAGAGCGTCCCGACCAGAAGGAAGGCTTGCGTGCTGGCCGATGACGCGGCCTGCCACAGCGTAAACTGATACGGCACGATCATCGGCCACAGACTGATGGCAATGCCAATGTAGGACATAACGAAGAGGCCGATCGCGCCCACGAACGGCGCCACCTCCGAGCCATTTCTGAGTGAACGCCACTCCCAGAAAGCCAAGAGCCCGGTGATGATCGGAACCGGCGAGAGAAAGGCGATGTTGGGCCACGAGAACCAGCGCCGGGCGATATCCGGCACCATCAACGGCGTCCACAAGCTCACCACCGCGATTGCAGCCAGAACGCCGAACAGACACCACCGTCCCAACCGTCGCGCCCAGTCCTGGAGTGTGCCTTGCGTCTTCAGCACCAGCCAGCCGGCGCCGAGCAGGCTGTAGCCGAAGATCAGAGCGATGCCCGTAAAGATCGAGAAGGGCGTGAAGCAATCGAACGAACTGCCGGCGAACTGACGTCCCGCGGTTTGAAAGCCTTGGATGAAAGCACCAAGCACAATTCCTTGCGCAAAGGTGGCGAGGGCAGAGCCATAGCAGAACGCATGATCCCAGAAGGTTCGATGCTCGGCGTCCCGGTAACGGAATTCGAAGGCGACGCCGCGAAAGACGAGCGCGAGCAGCATAACCAGCACCGGAAAGTAGACTGCGGGCAGGATGATCGCGAAGGCGAGCGGAAATGCTGCCAAAAGTCCGATGCCGCCCAGCACGAGCCACGTCTCGTTGCCGTCCCAGATCGGCGCCACGGAGTTCATGACAAGGTTACGCGACGGCAGATCAGGCGCGAAGCCATAAAGAATGCCGACCCCGAGATCGAATCCGTCGAGCAAGACATAGAGAAACACGCCAAACCCGAGAATGATCGTCCACAAGGGCACGAAGTCGAGCACGGCCGGGGTCATGATCCCGCCCCCCCTTCGGGATGTGGCAGGGCTTGCACCGGCTGCAGCGGCCGGCCGCTCTCAACCGGCTCCGGCTCCATGGCGGGCTCCGCCGGGCCATTCCTCACAATCCTCGCCATCAGCGCAATGCCCGCCGGGAACATGATCAGATAGACGACGCCATAGCCGGCGAGCGAGAGGACGACGTCGAAGCCCGTCAGAGAGGGAGACACCGAATCCGCCGTGCGCATGAGCCCGTACACCGTCCAGGGCTGGCGGCCAACCTCGGTCGTAGCCCAGCCGGCCAGTACCGCGAGAAAACCGAGCGGGGACGCGAGCATGCAGCTCCACAGGAACCAACTTGCATCGAACAGGCGTCCGTGTGTCCGCAACCACCAGCTGGTGGCGATCAATGCGAGCATCAGCAAGCCAATCCCCACCATGATCCGGAAAGCAAAAAACGGAATGGCAACCGGGGGACGATCGCCGGGGGGCCAATCTTTGAGGCCGCGCACGGTTCCATTCGGATCGCGGGTAAGGATCAGGCTGCCGAGGTCGGGAATGGACAGCTCGTAGCGGTTCGTTTCCGCCTTCTCGTCAGGAATCGCGAAGAGGTTGAGCGCGACGCGACTTTTTGTGTCCCAAAGCGCCTCGATCGCCGCCAGCTTCGCCGGCTGATATTCGAGCGTATTGAGGCCATGGGCATCGCCAAGGAATATCTGGAGCGGGACCAGGACCGTGAGCAACCATAAAGTCATCGGCAGCATGGTCCGAGCTTCGTCCACGAAGCGCCCGCGCAGGAGGTAATAAGCAGCCACGCCGACAACGACGAAGCCGGTGGTGATGTAGAAGGCGACGACTGTGTGCGCGAGGCGATAAGGAAAGGACGGGCTGAAGATGATTTGCAGCCAGTCGTTTGGAAAGAACCGCCCATCGACCATCTCGTAACCGGCCGGCGTTTGCATCCAGCTATTGGTCGCGAGGATCCAAAAGACAGAGAACAGTGTGCCGAGAGCCACCATGAGCGCCGCGGCGAAATGCGCCCAGCGCGGCACCAGGTTGCGGCCGAACAGCAGGACTCCGAGGAAGGCCGACTCCAGGAAGAACGCCATCAACCCCTCATAGGCGAGGAGCGGCGACAGGACGTTGGCGGTGGCGTCGGAGAACCGGCTCCAGTTGGTGCCGAACTGAAAGGGCATGACGATGCCCGACACCACGCCCATGCCGAACGATACGGCGAAGATTTTGATCCAGAACGTCGAGAGCCGGAAGTAGATTTCGCGCCCTGTCGCGAAATGCAAACCCTCCAGAACGGCGATAAAGGACGCGAGCCCGACCGTGAAGGCCGGCAGAAGGATGTGCCACGCGACCACCCAAACGAATTGCAGCCGCGACAGCAACAAAGGATCGAGGCTCATCCCGTCCTTCCAGTCAGCATCGCCGTGACGGGCGCATTAAATTCCGGGGCGAATGCCACTTCGGCCGATCACCTTGCCGTCACCACGCCTATCGCGTTCGCCCTACTGTCTTGCCTCTGGATGAACTTCCCCGGCTCGCACGTCAAGGGGAGGCGGACAGCGCCGGCAGTTCGGGAAGCCGCGCGCCGAAGAACTCATGACGCGGCGAGAGGGTTCCCAAGGTTGGGCAGAATTCAGCACAAGACAAGCCGCCCTGCGGCGTCCAGCACGATCCTTGCCCCGAACCTCTGGCTTTCGCGATCCAGCGTCTGTTGCAGCCACTCAACATCCTGACTTGACGGTCGCGTAAGCCGGAAATTGCGGATCTGGAGCGGAACGATTTCGAGGCTGACAACGGTCGCGCTGCCTGCATCGACGCCGGCAAAGTACATCAAGGCCAAGTCGCCTCGATAGTCTTCGTAGCCGCGGATACCCTCATAGTCGTCCAAGAAATCGCCGCAGCCGTAAAGGATGAGCCGGTCGCGATAGACCTCGATGCCCTTTGGATGATGCGAAGAGTGACCGTGTACGATGGACACGCCGGCGTCGTCGATGAGCGCGCGCGCAAATCGCTGCTCGGCTTCCGCAACCTCGTAGCCCCAATTTGATCCCCAATGAATGGACACCACGATCACATCGCCGGGCCGGCGCAAGCGCTCGACCTGTTCGGCGATGCGCGCCACGCCGGACAACGAAAGATCGCTCAGGACATTGACACCGGAAGACTCGCGCGTCGCCGCCCAACTCCGTGGGACGCCGCTCGAGGAGAACGCGAGCGAAAAGACGAGGACGCGGCCCTTGCGGTGAAAATCGAGCAGGGCCGGCGCCGCCGCTTCGTCGAGATTTCGACCGGCCCCCGCCGTCTTGATCCCCAGATGGGATAATGTCGCCAGCGTCTCTGACAGCCCGGCACGGCCCCAGTCGAGAACGTGATTGTTGGCGAGCACGCAGCAATCGATCGCGGCCGCGGCCAAACACTCCGCATTATCGGGACTCACCCGGTAATTGATGCCTTTCGGGATGTAGTCATCACTGCGGGTGACGCCCGTTTCGAGATTGATAATGCGGCCGTCCGGCTGCGCGCGGCTCCATTCGTCGAGGGCCGCACCCCATACATACCAGGGATCGGCATGCCGCGGAATTGGTCCATTTGCCGCCTCCGCGAGACTCACGTAATCCATTGCCGAATGGGCGTATCCCTCGTGCAAAGCCGGATCACAGGGATGCGCCAGCACCTGGTCAATTCCCCGGCCGATCATGACGTCGCCGCACAGGAACAGCCGAATGACGGGCGGGGGCTCCGGCTGCGCTGAACTCAATCTCACCATCACCCTTGCTCCTACCCTTCACCTGCGCTTGCCACATATCTGCAGTTCTCGCGCCGGTTTTGGCTTCCTCGACCGTGCCGGCGCCGCCAGATGAGGCTTTACGGACCACACGAGCGAGGCACACACTTCATCATGCGGCCACTTCTCCACCCGACGCTGGTCAATGGACGCTCCGGCGACCCGGCCGTTTACATCGAAACGCTGTTCGAGAAGCGCGCGATCCTGTTCGACCTGGGCGATATCGCGCCGCTATCGCCGCGAAAGATTCACCGCCTCGACCGTGTGTTCGTGTCCCATGCTCATCTCGATCACTTTATCGGCTTCGATCGCCTGCTGAGGATCCTGGTCGGCCGGGAGAAGACGGTCGCACTCTACGGGCCGCGCGGCTTCATTGATCACGTGCATCATAAGCTTCAGGCCTACCTCTGGAATCTGGCGGACCGTTATGTGTCCGACCTCGTCTTCGTGGTGACCGAGATCACTTCGTCCTCCGAGACCCGCATTGCCCAGTTCCGTCTCAGGAACGCCTTTGCGGCGGAGCCGATCGGCACCCGCCCGATCGTCGACAACGTCATCTGCAATCAGCCGGCCTTCCGGGTCTCGGCGGCGATCCTGGAACACCGCACGCCCTGCTTGGGTTTCGCCATTGAGGAAGTCGCTCACGTCAATGTCTGGAAGAGCCGGCTTGCCGACAGGGGACTGTCCGTTGGACCTTGGCTGCGCGAACTCAAGCAGGCGGTGGCGGAGGGCCGGCCGGCCGACCATCCGCTCCGGGTTCCCGCCGGGCGAGGTTCCTCGCAGACGCACGAGATCCCTCTTGGCGCCCTGAGCGGCGTGGTCACGGTCACGCCCGGCCAAAAAATCGCGTACGTGACCGACGCCGCCGATACGGCTGCCAATCGCACAGCCATCGTCAACCTCGTTCGAAATGCTGATCTCTTGTTCATTGAGGCTCCGTTCGCGCAAGCGGATACGGGACTAGCCGCCGAGCGGTCGCACCTGACCACAACGGCGGCCGGAACCATCGCGCGCCAGGCTGGCGTGCGCCGCATCGAGCCGTTTCATTTTTCGCCGCGCTATGCGGGGCAAGAAGAAAGGATGCTGAACGAGGTCAACGCTGCGTTTGCCGGCCGATGCTCGGAAGGAGCGAGTACGTGAGGGGCGGTCTCGCAGCGCTCTGACGGCATTTCGTCGCATCGACGGCAGTCCCAACCACAACGTTGTGCCGATGAGGGCATACGATGCAAAACAACCATTCCGCCGGAACAGCCAAGCGCGGATTCGCGACAACTGATGATGTGGCGAGAATTCTTGGCAACCTCGACCCAACCAAGATGCTGCCCATCATGGAACTGCGACCCACGATCCTGGACATCGAAGAAGCTTCGATGTGGCTAGCGGGCGACCGCGACGTATTTGGCCCCGGCCTTCCGCTACAGGGCATCGCCAGTCAGATTGTCGCGATCCTCACAGCGGACGAAGAGGAGGAGCCGCCACGCTCGGGCTGACTGCGCGCCCCTCCGATGGGATAGGCCCGCGATGCGAGGCGGGTTAAAGTATTGCGAACATGGCCTCAGGACTTCGGCTGCCCTTCGGTGTAACATGTTACAAATGGAGACGCGGATGCCACGCTCCACTCAAGGGCTAATTCCACCAACCAAGCGCATGAAGAGCTATCGCCAACGGATGCGCGCCGCAGGTTTGCGCCCTGTTCAAATTTGGGTGCCGGACACACGCGCTCCTGACTTTGTCGAAGTCTGCCGCCGACAATCCCGCACCGTCGCCGCCCATGACCCCGCCGGCGAGGAAATCATGCGCTTCGTCGCCGATGTCTACCAATGGCCGGAGCCGTGATACGGCGCCGGCAGTTCGCGTGATCGGCACATAGTCCGCACTTTGATGGACGATCGATCCATTTGCCCCTCAGGCCTTCCCGCGCCCCTTCGCCTCCACCTCCCGCACCGGCGTCTCCGGCGTGAGCCCGCCGCGCCGGCGGGCGAAAGTCTCGCTGCCGCTCTCCTGCCAGCGGCCCTCGACGGCGCGTGCGGCGTAGCGCTCCCACGCTTCGTCCCATTCGCCGAGCGAATAGCCATGCCACGGCGGCTGCGGCGTGAGCGCCGGCAGGCCCAGCTCTTCCCACATGGCGCGCGCGCGCTCCATGAATGGCCGCGCCGGCAGCGCCAGCGGCGGCATCGGGCCTTTCAAGGTGGCGTCGATCAAAAGCGTTGAGTCCTCGCTGCGCCGGCCGGTCTTCGGGCCGTGCCCGCTGGAGCGGTGCGGCACCACATGAAGATCGTCGCCCATGTGGGCCCGATAGGCGAGCGACCAGAACACCGCATCGGCATTGCGCGGATCGACATCCTCGCTCACCGCAATAACGATTTTACCGCAATCGGCCTTGAAGATGGAGGCGCCGTTGAGGCCGCGCCAGACCTCGCTTTGCGGCGTGCCGGGCGCAAACTGCAGGAAGATCACCGGGCGGATATTGCTCAGCGGCTCATGCAGCACGACGTTGCGGATGCCCTTGACGGACAAGGTGTCGCGCAGATGCGACAGGAACATCGGCTCATAGGCAACGCGCTTGATCACGCTCGACTCGCTCGGCGTCACCTGACTGATGATCGACACGAACACCGCCGCTCGCTTGTGCGTGATCGCCGTCACCTGCATGGACATCGAGCGCGACATGGCCATGGCTTTCGCCGAACGGCCCCTCCGGCTCCAGCAGCTCGGGATCGATCAGGCCCTCGATCACGATTTCGGCGTCGGCCGGCACTTCGAGATCGACCGTCACGGCCTTGGCCGTGCGGATCGGATACCCGGCGAGCGCTCCCGCGACTCCCATCTCGTCATGGTCGACGGCAAGCTTCTGCGGGCCCGTGAACGCGACCACCGGCGCGCAGCCGATCACGATGGCGCAGGGCATGGGCTCCTTGCGGGCGCGATATTTCTGCCAATGCAGATAGCCGCCGGCGCCGCCGATCCGCGAAGCCATGCGAACACCCAACCGGTCGGTCGCCTTTAATTGCGCCCGGTAGGTGCCCATGTTGCGCACGCCGGTGTCGGGATCCCGGGTGATACACAGCGTTGCGGTGAGGTAGGGCGCGGCATCGAAGCCCGGTGTCGAGACCGGCACCGGCAGGCCGGCTAACCCGCGGCCGGGACCGCGCAGATCGTCGCCGGCGACGACCACTTGCTGGCACGGCGGCGAAGTCACGGTGACCGGAGGGAGAGGATGCCCTATGGCTGCGGTCCAGGCTCTCCCGATCTCGTCAACCGAACAGCCCATGCCGAGCGCGTAGATGCGCCCCGATGCCGACAGCGCGCCAACCGCAACCGGCATGTCGAAGCGACGGCCGTCGGCTCCTACCACGTTGGTGAACAGGAACGCGCGCCGCTGATCCTCGTCGAGCCCCCCCTGGAACTGCCAGCGCACCAGCGGATGCAGCTCGGTGTCCTTGTTGACCTCGCGGTCGACCCGCACCAGAAGGCCCGCAGCCTCCAGGTTTGCAAGATGCTCCTGAAAGTCGGCCGGCGCGCGGCTCTTGCTGACGTCGTGTTCGCGTTGGGCCGATCGTTCGAGCATTAGGGCAGCCTTGTGAGTTCGCAAGCCAAGCGTATACAGGCCGGGTCGATGGCGGGCAATCGGCGGCCACTTCCGGCCGTCATGCTCAGCTCATCTGACTGAGACGATTCTAAGGTCATGACGCGCATCTCGATCCCGGCCGCTCGAAGGACTGGCGCACTTGGCGCCTTTCGCAAGGCCTGGACCGCGCCTACCAGCCTGATCGGACATGGTGTGGCCTGGCTTTTGCGTTGCGGGCGGCCGCAACGCGTCGGTGGCGAAGCAACAAGGGCGTGGCTCTATTGCTTACCCGCGGGACGCTTCGAAAGTCTGCGAGGCATCGCCGTAGGACACGTCATCATTTTGGAGCCGGCGTTCCTTGCTGCCCATGGGCGATGGGTCCTGGCGCACGAACTCGCGCACACGCGCCAACACGACTGGCTTGGCCCGGCGTATCTGCCTGTGCACGCAATGCTGCTGTTTCTAAGCATGGTGATCTTTCTCTTTCGCCCCGTCGCCAAGTTCTCGCCATGGCATGCCTACAATCCGCTGGAGCGTGTCCTGATTTGCGTGCCGATTGACGTCATTGCTGATCCGCCGGCGCCAGAAGGTGCTCTCGCTGACAGTGTCTTGCATGCGTTTGGTCTGAGCGGATGACGGCTCGATCATCTTCACGCCGTGCTTCGTTGCCGATGGCGGATTTGCCGCCTGCCTCAGGGCAGGCCTCGCGAAGAGCTGCGCCGCCGAGACGGGGCGCCATTTGCTTCACGCATAGCCACCATTGACATCGCTCGGCGGTCCGGGCGACGGAATAGCAACGTTTCGTCACCGCTTGTATTCGCTCCCGCTTCTTTCGTTACCGGAGGTTCCCCATGGTCGACACTCACGTTCTCATCGTCGGCGCGGGGCCGGTCGGGCTGACGCTTGCGGTCGATCTGGGATTGCGCGGCGTGCGCTGCACGCTCGTCGAGCAAAAGGAAGCGCCGCAGTTCCTTCCCAAGATGGAGCGATGCAATGCCCGCACCATGGAAATCTTCCGCCGCATGGGGCTCGCAGACCGCATCCGTGCCGCCGGCTTGCCAGCCCATTGCCCGATGGATGTCTTCATTGTCACTTCGATCCTCGAACCGCCGCTGCTCCATCTGCCCTACCCATCGGTCGCCGAAGCCAAGAAGGAGATCGCAGCCTCAACCGATGCATCGATGCCGCTGGAGCCGTACCAACTCATCTCCCAGTACACGCTGGAGCCATTGCTGAAGTCCATTGCCGAGCGGCTGCCGAGCGTGACGGTGCGCTATGGCACCGAGTTCCTGGACTTCGTCGAAAATCCCGACAGCGTGACGGCACAACTGCGCAGCCGCGACGGTACTGCGGAGATCACCGCGCTCTATCTCGCGGGTTGCGATGGCGGCGCCAGCCCGATCCGCAAGCAGCTCGGCATCGGCCTTACGGGCGAGGGCAACCTCCTCGAACTGCGCCAGGCGCTCTATCGCTGCGATGATCTCTATGAGCGCATCCCGATCGGCAAGGGCCGCCATTACCATGTCGCCGACGCCCAGCACACGTTCCTGATCCTGCAGGATTCGACGAAACACTTCACCTTGCACGCGGTGGTGGAGCAGGACGCCGACATGGTGGCGCAGTTCGCGAACACCATCGCGATGCCGCTCTCCTTCGAGATGATCAATTGCGGCGTGTGGCGGCAGAACCTCCTGATCGCCGATCGCTACGGCAGCGGCTCACGGGTGTTCCTCGCCGGCGACGCCGTGCACCTTGTGATTCCAACCGGCGGGCTCGGCATGAACACGGGATGCGGCGACGCCATCGATCTGTCGTGGAAACTCGCCGCCACGCTCGCCGGCTGGGGCGGGCCCAACCTGCTCAAGTCCTATGAAATCGAGCGCCGCCAGGTCGGCGAACGCAACGTCGCGGCGGCGCGCTTTGCCTCGGCGGGGCGGCGCAAGTGGCGCTCCATGTGGCGTCCCGGCATCCGCGACAACACGCCGGAAGGCGCCGAGGCCCGCGCCAACCTCGTCCGCGTCGCCGATGTCGAACAGCGCAAATCCAACGAGATGGTGGGCGCAGAGCTCGGCTACCGCTATGTGGGGTCGCCGCTGATTGCCCCGGAGGCGAGCGAGGGGCCGGAGCACAATTTCATCGACTACGTGCCGAGCACCTATCCGGGCGTGCGCCTCCCCCATGTCTGGCTCGGAAACGGAACTGCCGTGCAGGACCGCGTCGGCTACGGCCACGGCTATGCGCTGTTGCGCTTTGCCGGCGAGCACGACACGGCAGCCCTCGACCGCGCCTTCGCGGCCCACGGCGCGCCCTACGGTGTCCTCGACCTGCCGGACCAGCGTGCCCGCGACGTTTACGGCTATGATCTGGTTCTGGTGCGGCCCGACCTGCACGTCGTCTGGCGCGGCAATGCATTGCCCGACGATCCGGCAAGACTGGCCGCGTTGGCGACGGGGCATGCTCTACCGTTCCATAGGCCGGGTTGAGCGCCAGCGAAACCCGGGGACCGCGGTGCCACAAGGATCGACTGTCCCGGATTTCGCTGCGCTCAATCCGGGCTACGGCTCTCTCGGCAAAAAGGAGGAAGCGATGAGAAACCGAACGGCATGTCTCGCGGCTGCGGGCTTGCGTCTTGCCGCCGCCCTGGCGTTTGCGGCATTCGCCTTGCCGGTCGCCGCGCAATCCCCCGACACCGCGCTCGTCAATGGCAAGATCATCACGCTCGACGAACGCTCGACCATTGCGGAGGCATTGGCGGTGCGCGACGGGACGATCATCGCGGTCGGCCGTTCGGCCGACATCCGCGGCTTGGCGGGGCCCGCAACGCGAATCATCGATCTCGGCGGCCGCACCGTCATCCCGGGCCTCATCGATTCCCACATGCATGCCGTCCGGGCGGCCTTGTTCTACGCCACCGAGGTGAATTGGATCGGCGCCCGTTCGATCCCGGAGGCGATGGAACGCATCGCGGCGGCGGCCCGCGCGGCACGGCCGGGCCAATGGATCATCGTGGCAGGGGGCTGGACCGAGCAGCAGTTTGCCGAGCGGCGCCGGCCGACGCAGGCCGAACTCATGGCCGCGGCGCCCGACCATCCGGTCTACATTCAGCTGTTCTATTCGGCCGCGCTCGTGAGCCCCGCGGGCTTCAAGGCGCTCAATATTGCAAGCGATACCGATGTCCCGCCCCGCGGCAAGATCGAGCGCGACGCCGGCGGCAATCCGACCGGCTGGATCAACGGCGACAATCCGACCATCACGGCCCTCTTCGACCGGCTGCCGCTGCCGAGTTTCGATGAAGGCGTCGCCGGCACGCGGCAATTCTTCCGCGAGCTCAACCGGCTCGGACTGACCGGCATCAGCGATCCGGGCGGCTTCAACCTGACCGCCGCAAGCTACTTGCCGCTGTTCCGCGTCTGGCAGGATCGCGCTTTGACCGTACGGGTCATCTTCAGCCTGTTCGCGCAACGTGCCGGCAAGGAGCTGGAGGATTACCAGAACCTCACCCAGATGCTGCCCATGGGTTTCGGCGACGACATGCTGCGCTTCAACGGCATCGGCGAAAACGTGACCTGGGGCATGTATAACAACGACAGCCCGACGGAGGCGCAGAAGCAGCAATACTATGAGGTCGCCAAATGGGCGGCCTCCCGCGGCATGACGCTGACGCAGCACTGGAGCAACGACGCCTCGGTGCACCACCTGCTTGACGTGTTCGAGCGCGTGAACCGCGACACCCCGATTGCAGGGCTGCGCTGGTCGATCGCCCATCTCAATGACGGCTCGGCCACGAACTTGGAACGCATGAAGGCGCTGGGTGTCGGCTGGCTGATGCAGGACGCCATGTATTTCGGCGGCGATGCTCTCATCAGGACACGCGGCGCCGAAATCGCCCGACGCACGCCGCCCATCAAGACGGCGATGAATATCGGCGTCCACGTCGGCGGCGGCACCGATGCGCACCGGGTCATGTCGTACAATCCGTTCGTCTCGTTGCAGTGGATGATCGACGGCAGGACGGTCGCCGGTACGCCGACGCGCGACGCCGATGAATTGCCGAGCCGCGAGGAAGCCTTGCGGCTCTATACCCAGGGCAGCGCCTGGTTCACCCGCGACGATGGACGCCGCGGCGCGCTGACGGCCGGCCGGCTCGCCGACCTTGCGGTGCTGACGAAGGACTTCGTCAGCATCCCCACGGACGAGATCGGCGGCATCGAATCCCTCCTCACCATGGTGGGCGGCCGTATCGTGTATGCGGCCGCGCCATTCGCGGCGCTGGAGGAGAAGGCGGGGAAGTGAGACACATCGCGTGGCGGACGCAATCCATGGACGCACCGGATTCCCTGAGAACAGGGAAAATAACAGGGAATTCTTGAAAATCTGGCACCATTCCCGCCCCTTTAGACGAATTCGGAAGCCTGTCGCCAAACGAATTCAACGGGTTGCAGCTAATTCCCTGTTCCCGCCGAAAACAGGGAATTTTTTTCTCCGGAACAGGGAATGTCGAATGTCGAATGTCGAGCCATGGTGTCCCCTGAACAGCTTGCCGCGACTTCGGTGAAAACGGCCTATTTATATCATAATAGTCCTATTTTGGCAAGGCCAAAACACCGGCACGCGCGGAGATCACCGACAGACCGACCGCCAAGTCGAAACTCAAAACGAGACAGCAACCATGACCACGACATTGAGAAGCGATGGCTTCGCCTGGCCCAACAACGCGCGGCTCGCAATTGCGGTGACCTGCCTGCTGGAAAACTGGTCAGGGGATAAAGGCCCGCCGTTCTCGGTGCAGACCACCGCGCTCAAGCCCGGTACCCATGACCGTGCCGCGATGACGTGGGGCACCTACGGGGTGCGGGCCGGCGTGTGGCGCCTCATCCGCATTCTTGACGACAACAACGTCAAGGCGACGTTTTGCGCCAATGCGCATTCGCTGGAGCTTGCGCCGCAAGCCGCTGAGCAGATGCTCAAGTCGGGCCACGAGATCGCCGCCCATTCCTACACGCAGGACAATATCCTCGCCTATCTGGACGCCGAAGAGGAACAGGCGGTCATTCACCGCTGCATCGAAATATTCCGGAAAATCACCGGCGCGCCGCCGAAGGGCTGGCTCAGTCCGGTCCTGGCGTCGACCGCCCGTACAGAGGAGCTTCTCACGGCGGCGGGCTTTCTCTGGTACGGCGACTACAACCACATCGACCTGCCGTTCTGCGCGAAGAACCGCAACGGCACGATCGTGGCGTTTCCGCACACCGACTATGCCGACCATCGGGTGCTGCGCGGCAATCCGCGCGACTGGTACGATGTCTACAAGGACACCTTCGACTACCTCTACCAGAATGAGCCGGCGGCGTTTCTCAACGTGACCGTTCACTGCCATTTCGGCGGACGTCCACTCATCGCCGCGATGGTGGACAAGATCGTGAAATACTTCCGCGGCTTTCCCGATGTCTGGATGGTGCGGCACGACGAGTTGGCGCAATGGGTGCGCGACAACGCCATTGCGGAATGGACCAATCAGCAGCGGTTTTTTCCGGGATGATGTATGTGTTGGCCCAAGCTCGTAGGGTGGGCAAAATCGCACAAAATGCGAAAGCAACCAGCACCGGCCTTGCAGGCGATTTTGCCCACGCGTTCCGACCTCGGGGTTCTACCGCGCGGACAAGATCGCGCGAGACCGGTGTGGCTCTTCCAGGTTTGAGTCAGGCGTCTCATGTTTTAACTAGTTGATAATTTTGACATATTTTACGTGCGTGAGAGAGAGAAATCGTGGAAAATTGGCTCGGTCTCAGCGTGAGTTCTATAGTACGCCCAATGTAACGATTCTGGCTTTCGCTTACATAACAAGAGCGCCAATGTAAGCGGCGTGTCGCGATAAAAAGATGAGTAGGTAGGTGCACGGAGAAATGAGTTCGTTCAGACATCTCCCCACTCTACTTGTCCGTCACCTGCACGTTGATCTCGCGCCCCATGTCCCGGCAATCGTCATCGGTCTTGAGGCCCGCGGCGTGAATAACTGTAGACCGCGAGCTCCTCGTCGCGATCCTCAGTATCGCCCGTCACCCCAACCGCACCGATGACTTGCCCGCCGGCATCGTGGATCTGCATGCCGCGGCCCTCCGGGAAGAGCTGGTCGCCGCTCGCGGCGATCAGATAGCGCATGAAGGCAGGCTTCTCCTCATTGCGGATGCGCACGAGCCGCGACGAGCGGCCGAGCGCCAGCGCCGCATAAGCCTTGCCGAACGCCATCTCGAACCGGATCATCGATGAGCCGTCCTCTTTCTGGAACGCCTTCACCTTGCAGCCGGGCTCGACCACGATCACGGACAGCGGCCGGCACTGCAGCTCGGCGCCGCGCGCCAGAATCGCTTCGATGATGCGGTTTGCCCGCGCCAGGGTCAGCATGGGCTATTTCCCCGGCGCAAGCGTACCGCGGAAAGGATTGGCAGGGTAGACGCCGAGGATCTTCAACGAGTCCGGCTGGCTGAAAAACGCCAGTTCTTCGAGCGCCAGCTTGAGCCCGGGATTGTCCGGATGTCCTTCGACGTCGGAATAGAACTGGGTCGCCGAAAATGTCCCCTCCAGCATATAGCTTTCGAGCTTGGTCATGTTGACGCCGTTGGTGGCGAAGCCGCCGAGCGCCTTGTAGAGCGCGGCCGGGATGTTGCGCACCTGGAAGATGAACGTCGTCACCACCGGCCCGTCGTTGGGCGGCGGCCGCTTGGCTTCCCGCGAGAGCACGATGAAGCGCGTGGTCGAATGGGACTCGTCCTCGATGTTCTCGGCGAGGATTTCGAGGCCGTAGATTTCCGCCGCGAGCTTCGACGCGATCGCGGCGCAGCTGCGATTTCGGCGCTCGGCGACTTCCCGCGCCGCGCCTGCGGTGTCGGCCGCAACGACGGTCTTGACGCCCAGCTTGCGGAGGAAGTTGCGGCATTGGCCGAGCGCCATGGTGTGGCTCTCGACGGACTTGATCTCGGCCAGCCTCACGCCCCGAAGGCCCATCAATTGATTGCGGATGGGCAAGAACCACTCGGCCACGATATGCAACCCGGCGCCCGGCATCAGGTGGTGGATATCGGCGACGCGCCCGGCGACCGAGTTCTCGATCGGGATCATACCGAGATCGGCCTCCCGGCTCGCCACGGCGTTGAGCGCGTCCTCGAACGTTGGGCACGGCACCGGCTCGGCATCCGGATAGGCCTCCCGGCAGGCAATGTGCGAGTTCGCTCCCGGCTCTCCCTGGAAAACGATTTTCAGTCGCTTGGCTGACGCGGTCATGGGGGTCCTTGTACGCGACAAAATGGTCCGGTCAACGTCGCGCTAACATGACGCGGGCAGCTTCGAGGTCGTCGCGCGTGTCGACACCGAGCGGCGCCGAATCCACGATGGCCACGTCGATGCGCATGCCGGCTTCAAGGGCGCGCAACTGCTCGAGCTTTTCGCGCCGCTCCAGTGTCGATGCGGGCAGGCGGACGAACTTCTCGAGGGCCGCCCGCCGATAAGCGTAAAGTCCGATGTGGTGATAGAGCGGTCCGTCTCCGTGGGGCGCGGTCGCCCGGGTGAAGTAGAGCGCCCGCAGCCGGGTCCTTGAGTTTCCGATGGGCGTGCCGACAACCTTGACGACGTTTGGATCGGTGCGCTCTTCGCCTCGGCGGATCTCGGCCGCGAGGGTCGCGATATCGACCGCAGGATCGGCCAGCGGCGCCAGGGCCGCCCGGATATCGGCCGGGGCAATCGTCGGAAGATCGCCTTGCACGTTCACGATGATGCCGGCGGCGGCGCCGATCTGCTCCATCGCTTCGAAGATGCGGTCGGAGCCCGACACATGATCGGCCCGGGTCATTACGGCCTGACCACCGGCCTTGGCCACGGCGGCGGCGATTTCTGGCGAATCCGTTGCCACGTAGACCGGCCCGAGACCGGTTTCCCTCGCGCGATCCAGCACATGGACGATCATCGGCCGCCCGGCGATATCTGCCAGTGGCTTGCCCGGCAGTCGCGTTGACGCCATGCGGGCGGGGATGAGGATGAGGACGCTGTCCGACATAGAGGTCCCTGCGGTCGCGCTAAGCGCTGCCCTGCTGGGGGCGGCGGGACGCCCGCGCTCCCAGGAAGGCGGCTCGCTTATACGTGTTGCCAGGGCGGAGGCAAACGGGCTATTTCTGCGCCGCAAACACCGCGGTAATTCCGCCAACTCTTGATTTACGAGACCCTGTGGCAGATGGACTCTTTCGAATTCAACAAGATCGCGGGCGCCGTACTGGCAACCGGCTTGTCCCTGGTGGCCCTGAACATCACGGCGGAGGCGATTTTCGCGCCCCACCATCCGGCAAAGCCCGGTTTCGAAATCGACGTGAAACCCCAGGCCGCCGCACCCGGGGCCGACGCGAAGGGCGCCCCGGATGAGCCGATCGAGAAGCTTCTCGCCAGCGCCACCATCGACCGCGGCCAATCGGCCGCCAAGGCGTGTTCGGCCTGTCATAACTTCCAAAAAGGCGGCCCCAACGCCATCGGCCCCAATCTCTTTGGCATCGTCGGTCGCGCCAGGGCGTCCGAGCCCGGTTTCGGCTATTCCGACGCCATGAAGGCGAAGGGCGGCGAATGGACCATCGAGGACCTGAATAAGTTTCTGACAAATCCGAAAGAATTCGTCCCCGGCACGAAAATGAACTTCCCCGGCTTCGCCCGCGGCAGCCAGCGCGCCGATGTCATTGCCTATCTCAATTCGCTTGCCGATAATCCAAAGCCGCTGCCGCTGGCCAAGCAGTAGAGCGTTGTTCCGCGTTATGCCCGCGCTTGTCGGGGCATTCACGTCCTTCTTGCGGGCTTTGGAGCTAAAAAGACGTGGATGGCCGGGACAAGCCCGGCAATGACTCAGAATGAATGGCTCAATATGACCGGAACGCGCTCTAACCGTCGCGGAAGCCGGCACATTTTCCCGTGATCGCACGGGAATTTGACCCCCAGCGTCCATTGGACGCTTGCCGCACGGTAGCGCCGCGTTCGAAAAACACAATAATGGTCCTGACCTGTCCGCTACCGGCCTGCAAGGGCTGGGGGCGGTTTCGACTGACCGAAGGAGAGTCGATTGATCCTTAAATCCTTGCTGCCCGCTTGCGCGGCCGCCGCCCTGATCGCCACCCCGATCCTGTTCGCCGCCCAAGCACCGGCCGAGGAAAAGGCTCAACAAAGAGTTTGGCGGCACGGAGTGTCACAGCTGGGCGAGCTCAAATATCCGCCAGACTTCAAGCATTTCGATTACGTCAATCCTAACGCCCCCAAGGGCGGCACGGTGCGCCTCACGAGCTTCGGTACCTTTGACAATTTCAATCTGGTGGTCGCCCAGGTGAAAGGCTCGATCGCTTCGGGCATCCTGGAGATCTACGACACGTTGCTCGTTCCATCGCTCGATGAAACCGATAGCTACTATGGCCTGCTCGCAGAGAGTCTGAGCTATCCCGAAGACATCTCGTCCGCCACCTACCGGCTGCGTCCATTCGCAAAGTGGCATGACGGTAAGCCGGTGACACCCGAAGATGTGATATTTTCGTTCAATACGCTCAAAGCGAACTCGCCTCTGTACTCCAAGTATTACCAACACGTCACGAAAGCCGAGAAGACCGGTGATCACGATGTCACCTTCACATTCGATGCCCCCGGCAACCGTGAACTGCCGCTGATCGTTGGCCAACTCATCTACGTGCTGCCGCAGCACTGGTGGGAAGGCACCGACAAGGCCGGCAGCAAGCGCAATGTCGCCAACACCACGCTGGAACCGCCGCTCGGCAATGGCGCCTACCGGATCAAAGAATTCGTGCCCGGGCGTTCGATCGTCTACGAGCGAGTCAAGGACTACTGGGGCAAGGATGTCCCGGTGAACATCGGACGCGATAACTTTGATGAACTTCGCTACGAATATTACCGCGACTCGCAGGTGGCGCTCGAAGCATTCAAGGCTGATCAGATCGACTTCCGCACCGAGAACAGCGCGAAAGACTGGGCGACGGGGTACGACTTTCCGGCCGTGACCGACAAGCGTGTCGTGAAGGAGGCATTTCCGGAACGCGCCAGGGGATACATGCAGGGCTTCGTCCTCAATACCAGGCGGAGCAAATTTGCTGATCCGCGGGTGCGCCGAGCGTTCGATCTGGCGCTCGATTTCGAGGAGATGAACAAGCAGCTCTTCTTCGGCCAGTATAAGCGGATCGCGAGCTATTTCGACGGCACCGAACTTGCCTCTTCCGGCCTGCCCTCCGGTCTCGAACTCGAAATTCTTCAAACGGTGCGCGACCAGGTGCCGCCGGAGGTCTTCTCCACCGAATACAAGAACCCCGTCAACGGCAATCCGGAGAACGTGCGCAACAACCTGCGCGAGGCAACCCGGCTGTTGCGCGAAGCCGGCTGGGAAATACGCAATCAGAAGCTCGTCAACACCAAGACCGGCGAACCCATGACCGTCGAAGCGCTCAACCCGGCGAACAGTCCAAACAACTTCGAGCGCCATTTTTTATTTTACAAGCCGGCGCTGGAGCGACTTGGCATGACTGTGACCGTGCGCAATGTCGACGACTCGCAGTACGAGAACCGCGTGCGGAAATGGGACTACGACATGGTCGTCGGCTCTTGGGCCGAATCTCTCTCGCCAGGCAATGAGCAGCGCGAATTTTGGGGCTCGAAAGCCGCTGACGACGCGGGCTCGCGCAATCTCATCGGCATCAAGAATCCCGCCATCGACAAGCTGATCGAGCGCGTGATCTTCGCCAAGAGCCGAGAGGAGCTGGTCGCCGCCACCAGGGCCCTCGACCGCATACTGTTGTGGAACAATTATGTCGTACCCCATTGGGACTATCCGTTTTCACGCACGGTGCGCTGGGATCGCTTCAGCCACCCGGATAAACTGCCCGAGTACGGCGCCAGCGCTTTTCCCGTCGTCTGGTGGTGGGACGCTGCCAAAGCCGCCAAGACCGGGGGGCGCCAATGAGCCTCCCTCGCAAGCCGCTCTCGCGCCGCCGCGTGCTCGTTCTTTCCGCCGGCGCAATGGCGGCGCCTGCGCTGCTACGCGGCTCCGGGGCGGCCGTCGCGGCGGACGAGGTCGAAACCCATGGTATTTCGTCGTTCGGCGACCTCAAGTATCCGGCGGACTTCCGGCGTTTCGACTATGTCAATCCGAACGCTCCGAAGGGCGGCGTGTTTTCCGAGACTGTCACGAGCCGACTGTTCAATCAGAATTTTCTCACCTTCAACTCGCTCAACAGCTTCATCCTGAAGGGCGACGCCGCGAAAGCGATGGAGTTAACCTTCGCGAGCCTGATGACTTCGGCCGAAGACGAGCGGGATGCGATGTACGGCCTTGCAGCGGACAAGGTGCGGATCTCGGCGGATGGCCTCGTGCATCGCTATCATATCCGGCCAGAGGCGCGTTTCCACGACGGCAGCAAGCTGACCGCGAAAGACGTCGCATTCTCACTCAACCTTCTCAAGGAGAAGGGCCATCCCGTCATCACCCAGCACATGCGCGACGTGAAGGGCGCCGAGGCGGAGGATGACGAGGTCGTGACGGTGCGCTTTGCCGAGAAGCGCGCCCGCGATGTGCCATTGTTCGTGGCCGGGTTGCCGATCTTCTCGCGCGCTTATTACACGACGCATGAGTTCGATCAGACCACGCTCGATGTTCCTCTGGGCTCTGGACCGTACCGGGTCGGCCGCCTCGAACCGGGCCGCTACATCGAGTATCAGCGCGTTGCCGACTGGTGGGGCGCGAAATTGCCGGTCAACGTCGGCCAATACAATTTCGATACGGTGCGCTACGAGTACTACCGCGACCGCGACGTCGGATTCGAAGGGTTCAAGGCCAAGAGCTATCTGTTCCGCGAGGAATTCACCTCGCGGACCTGGGCCACTGGCTATGATTTTCCGGCCATCCGCGACGGCCGCGTAAGGCGCGACCAGATTCCGGATAACCTGCCCACCGGCGGGCAGGGCTGGGTCTTCAACATGCGGCGCGCCAAATGGGCCAATCCGCGGCTGCGCGAAGCCCTGAACTACGCGTTCGATTTTGAATGGACCAACAAGACCATCATGTATGGGGTCTACAAGCGCACCCATTCGGTGTTCCAGAATTCCGACATGATGGCGAAAGGATTGCCGAGCCCAGAAGAGCTGAAATTGCTGGAGCCGTGGCGTGGCAAGGTGCCCGACCAGGTATTCGGAGAGCCTTTCGTGCCGCCGGTGTCGGACGGGTCCGGCCAGGATCGGGCGCTCCTGCGCAAGGCCTCGCAGATGCTGCAGGATGCTGGTTTTCCCATTAAAAATGGCAAACGCGTCAATGCGAACGGCGAGCCGGTCACGATCGAATTCGTGGAGGACGATCCGCAGTTCCAGGCGCACCACGGTCCGCTCATCAAGAATCTCGGGACGCTCGGCATTGATGCCACGCTGCGGATCGTCGATCCGGTGCAGTACATGGCCCGCCGCAACGACTTCGATTTCGACGTCACGATGCACCGCATGAGCTTCTCAACAACGCCTGGCGAAGGGCTGCGAACCTATTTTTCCTCCACTGCGGCCGCAACGAAGGGGTCGGAGAATCTCATCGGCATCGCCAATCCGGCTGTCGACGCTCTCATCGAGACGATCATCGCTGCCAAGACACGCGACGAACTCGTGATCGCGGCGCGCGCGCTCGACCGCATTCTGCGCGCGGGGCAATATTGGATTCCCCAGTGGCACAGGGGCTCGCACCCGATCGCGTACTGGGACGTGTTCGGCCGCCCGGACTCCGCGCCCTTCTATGCCCGCGGCGTTCCGGAGACCTGGTGGTACGACCGCGACAAGGCCGCCAAGCTCGAGAAGTCAGGCTAACGCAGTGGCGCTGACGTTCCCTACCTATCAACGTCACTCGGGACGCCGCCACCGGGGCCGGCCGTCGGCCGACCCGATGGCAGTAAGTAGGGTGGGCAAAGGCGCGCTCTTGCGCGCCGTGCCCACCGCGCACGGCTTCAGGTGGGCACGCTTCGCTTTGCCCACCCTACGAGGCCGCCCATGATTCAAAATTCAGCAACGTGGAGCTAAATGACCGCTTACATCATCCGTCGCATTCTTTTCATGATCCCGACCCTGTTCGGGATCATGCTGGTGTCCTTCGCCGTAGTTCAGTTCGCGCCAGGCGGCCCGGTGGAGCGGGTTATCGCCCAGCTTTCTGGCGTCGATACCGGCGCCACCTCGCGAATTTCCGGCTCCGCGGGCGGCGATTTTGGCGCCCGCGGCGGGCAGGGGGCCTCGCAGCTCGACGCCACGACATCGAAATATCGCGGCGCCCAGGGCCTCGATCCCGAATTCATCAAGAAGCTGGAGAAGCAGTTCGGCTTCGACAAGCCGGCCTACGAGCGCTTCTTCCTGATGCTGGGGAATTACGCGCGCTTCGATTTCGGCCAGAGCTATTTCCGCGACATCAGCGTGCTCGCATTGATCCGGGAGAAGCTGCCCGTCTCCATCTCGCTCGGATTCTGGATGATGCTCGCCACCTATCTGATTTCCATCCCGTTGGGCATCAAGAAGGCGGTCGCCGACGGCTCGCCTTTCGACGTCTGGACTTCCGGTGTCGTCGTCATCGGCAACGCTATCCCGGGCTTCCTGTTCGCCATTCTGCTCATCGTGCTGTTTGCCGGAGGGTCGTATCTCGACTGGTTTCCGCTGCGAGGACTGCATTCCGACAACGCCGCTGCGATGTCGTGGGGCCGATATATTCTCGACTATTTCTGGCATCTCGCCTTGCCGCTGATCGCGCTCGGTGTCGGCGCCTTCGCGACCTTGACGATCTTCACCAAGAATTGCTTCCTCGACGAAATCCGCAAGCAATATGTGCTTACCGCACGCGCCAAGGGCTGCAACGACCGCCAGGTGCTGTACGGGCATATCTTCCGCAACGCCATGCTGCTGATCATTGCGGGATTTCCGGGCGCCTTCGTGCGCGCATTCTTTACCGGGGCGCTCCTGATCGAAACCATTTTCTCGCTCGACGGCCTCGGGCTCTTAAGCTTCGAGAGCGTGCTCAACCGCGACTATCCGGTCGTGTTTGCCAACCTCTATATTTTTGCCTTGGTCGGATTGATCATAAATCTGATCTCCGACCTCACCTATACCTGGGTCGATCCGCGCATCGACTTCGAAACCCGGGAGGTCTGAGATGGATGCGCGGACCCAACCGGCTTCGCTCGAAGCGATTGCCCCCGGGCAAATCGCCCCCAAGGCGGCGGCGCCGGCTCGCCGCTTTGCGTTGACGCCGATCAATCTCCGCCGGTGGCAGAACTTTAAGGCGAACCGTCGCGGCTACTGGTCGCTGTGGATATTCCTCGTGCTGTTCATCGCGTCGCTGTTTGCCGAGTTCATCGCCAACGACAAGCCGTATTACATCAGCTTCGAAGGCAAATCTTATTTTCCGGTGGTCGTGAGCTATCCGGAGACCGCATTCGGCGGCGACTTCGAGACCGCCGCCGACTACCGCGACCCGTTCTTGCAGAAGCTCATCAGCGACAAGGGCGGCTACATGCTGTGGCCGCCGATCCGGTTCTCCTACGACACCCATAACCTCGACCTGCCCACGCCCGCGCCCTCGAAACCGACGTGGCTGCTGGGCGAAGAGGAGTGCAAGCAGGTCGTGGAGAAGAAGCAGCTCACCGGCTGCCGCGACCTCGAATACAACTGGCTTGGCACCGACGATCAGGGCCGCGACCTCGTCGCCCGCATGATCTACGGCTTTCGCGTCTCGGTCCTATTCGGCCTGCTGCTGACGATCATATCATCGATGATCGGCGTCGCGGCCGGCGCCGTGCAGGGTTATTTCGGCGGCTGGACCGATCTCTTGTTCCAGCGCTTCATCGAGATCTGGACCGCGATACCGGAACTCTACCTGCTGCTCATCATCTCGTCGATCCTCGTGCCTGGATTCTTCATCCTGCTCGGCATCCTGCTGTTGTTTTCCTGGGTATCGCTGGTCGGCCTGGTGCGCGCCGAATTCCTTCGCGGCCGCAACTTCGAATACATCCAGGCGGCGCGCGCGCTCGGCGTCTCCAACAAGGTCATCATGTTCCGCCATCTGCTGCCGAACGCCATGGTGGCCACGATGACGATGCTTCCGTTCATCATGTCGGGCGCCGTGGTGGAGCTGACCGCGCTCGACTTCCTCGGCTTCGGACTGCCGCCTGGCTCGCCCTCGCTGGGCGAGATGCTGGCGCAAGGCAAGGCCAATCTCCAGGCGCCGTGGCTTGGGCTGACGGGCTTTTTCACCGTGGCCGTCATGCTGTCGCTGCTGATCTTCGTCGGCGAGGCGGTGCGCGATGCCTTCGACCCGCGCAAGACGTTTCGGTGATGCCGGCATGCAGAGCGATACGAAAGCGGAAATCATGAATAGGATTGTCAAGAACCACTACCCGGTCGACCGCCTGCCGGCTGACCTGCGCTCCGGCTTGCCAGAACATGGCTGGGTCCACATTGAGACAGAGCCTGAGAGAGAAGCGGCTTTGCAAAAGAAGCTGTCACCATTGGTTGCCAGGGGGAAAAACGTGCACGGCGATACGGGAGCAGTGCTTTCCGATATCCGTGCATTACGAGAAGACCGACACAAATGAACGCTTCCGACACCCCCCTCCTCTCCGTCCGCGACCTCTCCGTCGCCTTCGGCCGCGGCGAGCGTGAAGCGCTGGCCGTCGACCGCGTCTCGTTCGACATCCGCAAGGGCGAGACGCTGGCGCTGGTCGGCGAATCCGGCTCGGGAAAATCCGTCACCGCGCTGTCGGTCATGCGGCTCCTCCCCTATCCGGCGGCATGGCACCCCTCCGGGGAAGTCCTGTTCAAGGGGCAGGATCTGATGCGCTTGCGGGAAAACGACATGCGGCGAGTGCGCGGCGACGACATCACCATCGTGTTCCAGGAGCCGATGACCTCTCTCAATCCGCTGCACACCATCGAAAAGCAGATCGGCGAAATCCTGCTGTTGCATGGCGGCCTGGTCGGCGCCAAAGCGCGCGCCAGGACAATCGAGCTTCTCACCCAGGTCGGCATCCCGGACCCGGAAGGCCGCTTGCAAAGCTTTCCGCACCAGCTCTCGGGTGGCCAGCGGCAACGCGTCATGATCGCCATGGCGCTCGCCAATGAGCCGGACCTGCTCATTGCGGACGAGCCGACGACCGCGCTCGACGTCACCGTGCAGGCGCAGATTCTCAAGCTCCTCAAAGACCTCCAGTCCCGCCTCGGCATGGCGATCCTCTTCATTACCCATGATCTCGGCATCGTCCGCAAGGTCGCGGACCGGGTCTGCGTGATGAAGCAGGGCAAGATCGTGGAGCACGGCGCGGTCGAGGCGGTGTTTTCCGCTCCCCAGCATCCCTACACGCGCGAGCTGATCGCCGCGGAACCCAAGGGCGATCCGGCGCCCCTCAATCCGCACGGCGATGTCATGATCCGCACCGACGATCTCAAGGTGTGGTTTCCGATCAAGCGCGGCGTGCTGCGCAAAGTGGTGGGCCACATCAAAGCGGTCGACGGTGTGACGATCGAGGTGCGGCGCGGCGAAACGCTGGGCATCGTCGGCGAATCCGGCTCCGGCAAGACCACGCTCGGGCTCGCCCTCCTGCGCCTGATCTCCTCCGACGGCCCGATCGTGTTCATGGGCAACAAGCTACAAGGGTTGAAATTCAAGGAGATGCGGCCGTTCCGCCGCGACATGCAGATCGTGTTCCAGGATCCTTACGGCTCGCTCAGCCCGCGCATGTCGATCGCCGACATTATCGAGGAAGGCCTGCCGATTCATCAGCCGCAATTGAGCCGGGCGGAACGCGAGGAACGCGTCGTGCGCGCGCTCATCGAGGTCGGACTCGATCCGCAGACCCGATTCCGCTACCCGCACGAATTCTCCGGCGGCCAACGGCAGCGAATTGCGGTGGCCCGCGCCGTTGTGCTGGAGCCGACTTTTGTCGTGCTTGACGAGCCCACCAGCGCCCTCGATATGCTGATACAAGCGCAGATCGTCGACCTTCTGCGCGATCTGCAACAACGCAAGAACCTCACTTACCTGTTCATTTCCCACGATCTCAAGGTGGTGGCGGCGCTTGCCAGCAAGCTGATCGTGATGCGTAACGGAAAGGTGGTCGAGGAAGGTCCCTCAGCCGAGATTTTCGCGCGCCCGAAATCGCCCTACACCAAGGCGCTGTTTTCCGCCGCCTTCAATCTCGAAGCCGCGCCCAACAATGTGGTGGCACAGTAGCCCGGCGCCCTTCCGGCGCGTCGCCGCGTGTTTCCTCGCGGGCCCTTCCCGGCCTACGGGAGACGACAAGGAGGCGGCTGAGGGCAGGCTGGGGAAGGGGTTGCTTCGGCGGCCGGCAGTATTTCTCGATCGCGACGGCACGCTCAACCACGATACCGGCTATGTCTATCGCAGCGCGGATTTTCGCTGGCTTCCCGGCGCCGTGAACGCAATCCGCCGGCTTAACGACAGCGGTTACTACGTCTTTATCGTGACCAACCAGTCCGGCGTGGCGCGCGGGATCTATGACGAGGCCGCGATACGCGATCTGCACCACTGGATGAACGAGGAATTGCGCAGTGCGGGCGCTCGCATCGACGACATGCGCTATTGCCCGCATCACCCGCAGGGGAGCATCGCGGCCTATCGCACCGCATGTTCCTGCCGCAAACCCGCGGCCGGCATGTTGCTGGACTTGATGAATGTCTGGCCCGTCATCCGGGAGGCCAGCGTCATGATCGGCGACAAGGAGAGCGATGCCGCCGCCGGAAGGGCAGCGGGCATTGCCGCCGCCATCGTTCCGGCCGGCGGGCTTGAGGGCTTTGTGGGGCGACTGCTGACTCGAGGCGACAGTCCCTCAGGCGGAAGGCGGAGGGCATCCAACAAACGTACGAAGGAATCTTGAATGAACAGGCGGCCCGAGCGTCAGCAGCTTTGGCACGAACTAGAAAGGTCATTGGCGGCACTTGTCGAGTCCTTGTCGGCTGAGCTGAAACCTAAAGATAAAGAGATATTAATCGATTTCATTGAAAATCGCGAATATGGAGTTGCTTTGGAAGGGTTACATTTGCTGGCTGTTGAGCAGTCGATTCAACTAACCTTGCCGCAGCAACAGGAAATACAGCGACTTGCTCAACTCATGAGCATCGATTTGGATCAGATTGGAAAATAATATGGATGGGTTGAGCGCAGCAAAATCCATCACGGGCCGTTCCGCCGGCGCGGCCCATGATGGCTTTCGCTGCGCTCAACCCATCCTATGGCCGCTGTCACCCGTCTTCCTCGTGAAGCAGAACCAGAAACCCCGACAGGCCGCCGGCCGCAATCGGCAGCCACGCCGCCAGCAGCGGATAAAGCAGCTCCGCCTTGCTCAAATCCTCCGTCACCTTGGACAGGACGTAGATCGAAAATCCGGCCGCGACGCCGAGCAGGATTCGCTGCGGCACGCCGCCGAACCTGAACGCCCGCAGGCTGACCGACGACGCCAGCAAAATCATTGCGGCGAGCAGGAACGGGCGCGCAATCAGGATTTGGTATTGCAGGCGATAGCCGGCGGCCGCTAGGCCTGAGTCCTCGACAAATCGGATATAGGTCGGCAGATGCCAAAATCCGACGGTGTCCGGCGCCGCAAAACTTTCGGCCACCTGCTCGCGCGTAAGCTTGGTCGGCAGCAGATAGGAGTCAAAGTCCTGCGGCGGCGTGTTAAGCGCGAAAACGCGCGCATGGGTCAATTGCCATGCGCCGGGCTGCAATTCCGCCTCCTGGGCTTCAATGCGTTCCTTGAATTCGCCGGACGGATTGAACGTAAATATCGTGATGGTGGTCAGCTTGAGCCCCTGCTCCTGGCTCTGCCGGGCATTGAGGATCGAATCTCCGTCGGCGCCGCGTTGGCGCACCCAATAACCGCTGTCGTAGCCTTCCAGCGCCGTTGGGGTCTGGCCGAAAATTTTCGATTCGATGCGCTTGGAGGCTTCGCGAAGAGAAGCAGAGACCGGATTGTAGACCATGGTGCCGATCGCGCCGAGCGCCCCGGCGACCAGCATCGCCGGCGCAATGATCTGCCAAACCGACATTCCGGCGCCGCGCGCCACCACAAGTTCCATGCGCCGGGACAGGCTGAAAAAGCACGTCATGGCGCCGACCAGCACGCTGAAGGGCAGCAGGCGCTCCATGGTCTGCGGCACGCGATAGAACGACATGAGCATCAACTGGGACGTCGGCGCATGCGGAACATCGCTGGCCTTGCGCATCACATCGATATAATCGACGAACGCGACCAGAACGAAGACGCCGGCGAACACTCCCGCCACGGCCACGAAGAAGCGCCAGGCGAAATAGCGCGACAGCGTCATCGAGCTCATGTCGGCTCCCTTTCACCGGGTTCCATATGCCCGATCGCCCGCATCGCCAAGGCCCGGGATGATGAAAGCGTCGTCGTCGAGGCGCTCGTCGATAGCGGCTGTCCAGACGTGCACGTCGGGGTGAATGCCGCGCAAGCGTTCGAGGGCGGTCGGGACGGTGATGAGGCAAACGTATCGGATGTCGCGGGCGCCGCGCTCCTTAAGCCGGTCAACGGCTGCGACCGCCGTGTTCGCGGTCGCGATCACCGGCGCGACGACGACCACCAGCCGCTCCGCCACGTCGACGGGGGCTTTGAAAAAGTATTCCACCGCCACCAGCGTGTCAGGATCGCGATATAGCCCGATATGGGAAACGCGCGCGGACGGGACCAATTCCAGCATGCCTTCCACAAATGCCATGCCGGCGCGCAGGATCGGGGCGAATACAAGCTTCTTGCCGACGATCCGGGGGGCCATCATGCGCGCCATCGGGGTATCGATTTCGACGAGGCCAAGCGGGAGATCGCGCGTCACCTCGTAGCACATCAGAATGCCGAGTTCGCGGCAGAGTTCACGAAACGACTTGGTCGACCGGCTCTTGTCGCGCAGCAACGTCAGCTTGTGCTGAACCAGCGGATGCCCAACGATCGTCACGCCTTCCATCAGAACTCCCCCATGGCATGATCCATCAGCCTTGTCCTAAGGAGCGCGCTCCTGAGCTTGTCGAAGGATGCGCGCGTTCTCGAAGGAAGGCCACACGCGAGATCGTACCCGCGGCCATCCTTCGTCCTTCGGGAGCCTCAGGACGGCCGCGCGAGAGCGCGGCCTCCTCAGGATGAGGTCCGAGGGTTTGAATTCGATCGTTCGATGCGATTGGTTTCATCGAATCGATCCACTAAAACACAGTTCCGTCGCTATTCACCTGCAGCGGCGGCGAACCGTTGGCTCGCAGCCGCCGGGCGATGGCCCGCCCCGCCGCCCAGGTCCCTCCCTGCAGGATTTTCGGCAGCGGCAATTGGCTAACATCGCGCCCCAGACGCCGCCGCACAAGGGCAGCCAATCGGTCGAGCAACGCCACCGTGAGGGCGCGCCACTCAACGACCAACGTGGAACCTACTTCATGCTGGCGCTCGACGTAAGCTTGATCGCGCAAGGCCAGCGCCCCTGTATCAATGAGAAGGCCGCCATTGCGATATTCGGCGAGGCCGGTCAAGCCGTCGATTTCGGTGACCGCAATTCCGGCCCGTTCCATCGGCTCGATGAGCGAATAGGTGAGCCATTGGGAGAGCTTGTGGAGCGGCATCAGTTGATCGGTGGCATCGCCGGTCGTAATCGCCGGGTGGCGCCAGCAGTCGCCAAGCGGGACGCCGCCGAGCACAGTCCGCCCCGGCCAGATCGGTCCGAGATGCCGCAGCACTTCGGTCAGGACGGTGGCGGCGGAAATTTGCCCCGACGACGCAAGACTCGCCAGATGATCGAACAGGCCGCCGGGTCGGGGGTCATCGTTCCTCGCAAAGATGGACGGCGCGCCCAATACGGCGCCGCCAAGGCGGCGCAGCAGATCTCGTCGCCCCTCGATCCCAAGCAGCGGATTGTCGGGGCCAGCCTGAAGGCTGACGCCGAGCGCGGCGCTTGTCAGTCCCGCAAGCTTTGTCGCATCGACGCGCAACTTGTCGCTTAATTTCGCGGAAAACAGCCCGCCACTGAACATCGCAAGGCTGGCCAGTGCAAGGCCCTCCGAGCGGCCGATATTGCGACCCGTGACGGCGTCACGATAGCGCCAAGTCGCGCCGGCGCCAGCATCGAGCAGCACGCTGATGATGGCAAGATCGAATTCCGCGCGCGCACGTGCTGCAACGCACGGCCAAGGCGCCGCTCCGGCAACCGTGATCCAGCGATCATCGCCGTCGATCGCGAAGTGGCGCCAGCGCGAATGGAACGGAATTTCAAGCGACGGATAGGCTTCGCGGGTGATCGCGACCGTGAACTCGGCGGCCTGTCCCAGCCGATGCAAATCGACGCGAAAATATTCGAGCCGGTCGGCGAGACCGGCGTCAAGGATGAGGTGCGCACGCTCGCGCACCGCGGCTGCGGTCAACAGAGAAAACGCCGCAAGGGTGTCGGGAGGCACCGCTGGGATCAATAGTTCTCAAGCGGCCGGCCGACCGGGTCGGTCAAATCCGGGGCCGGTTCCGGCGAGTAGTAGCCGGCGGCACGCTTGGCATTGATCTCCACGTGAGCGTCGGGCGGTACCAGCTCGTCGGGGATGGGAACCCGCTCCACGATCTCGATGCCTTGGGATTCCAGCGCGTCATGCTTCATGTCGCTCATGGAAACAAAGCGGTCGAGCCGCCGCAAGCCGAGCCAATGGATCGGATCGGGCATCAGTTGCTGGAACCGGGCGTCCTGCACGCCCGCTATGCATTCAGTGCGCTCAAAGTAGGTCGAGGCCTGATCGCCGCCCTCCTGGCGCTTGCGCGCGTTGTAGACCAGGAACTTCGTGACCTCACCGAGCGCGCGGCCCTCTTTGCGATTGTAGACGATGACGCCGAGCCCGCCGGCCTGGGCGGAGCGGGCGCATTCCTCAATGCCGTGGATCAGGTAGGGGCGGCAGGTACAGATGTCGGAGCCGAACACGTCGGAACCGTTGCATTCGTCGTGCACGCGGCAGGTAATCTTGGTGCGCGGATTGGCGAGTTTCTCGACGTCGCCAAACAGGTAAACGGTGGTGCCGCCGATCGGCGGCAGAAATACGTGCATGTCGGGACGGGTCACGAGTTCCGGGAACATGCCCGCGGTCTGCTCGAACAAGGCGCGCCGCAGATTGGTCTCGGTCGTTCCGAATCGCTCCGCGATGCCCGGCAAATGCCAAACCGGATCGATGGCGACCTTCACCACCGCGAGGCTGCCGTTCTCGACAATGTACTTTCCATCGGGCTTCAACCGGCCGGCCCGGATCGCATCCCGCATTTCGGCGAGATCGAGTCGGGCGCGGGTGATCGCAATGGTGGGACGAATATCCTCTCCCTCGGCGATCTGCGCCTTGAACGCGGTCGCGACGAGATGGCCCCAGGGATCGAGCGACACAATGCGTCCCGGTTCCGACCATTGCGGAAACGGACCGATCGTGGCGGCCGGATAGGTGTTCGTCAGGTCCGAACGGCGGATTGGATCGAGCGCACCCGCCGAGACCGCCAGCGCGCGGTAGAGCGCATAGGACCCGCCATGGCTGCCGATCACATTGCGGTGCTGCGGCTGTGACACGGTCGCGATGATCGGACCACGCGCATGCGGATCACCGGCACCCCAATGGATCGGAAAACGCGACTTTCCGCCCGGCTCCGGGTGAGAAGTGAGGCGAATGTGATCGGTTCGATTGGAGTTCATAGCGGAACCGCCAAGGAAAAACGCCACACTGCCCGCCGACAGGCAGGCCGGTTCGTGGGCTTGTTACAAAGGAGCAGTGCCGGATCGGCGTAAACGACATGTTTAATGCCGCGTCACCACTTGAAATATAGCGAGCCGGATCGGGTAGCGCCACCCCTGGGAACGCGGGCGTCCCGCCCGCCCCCTCTACCCTCCCTCGTGCGCGGCGGAGGGGTGAGAGGGGACAAGCGGACGGGACGCCCGCGCTCCGGGCTTCTGTGGCGCTTCTTCGCCTTCCGCTGCGGCGATGGCATTGAGGAGCGCACGCAGGGCTTGGGGCACGCCTTGCTGCGTGACCGCGGATATCACCAGCGGGGCCGCCTTCGCGGCGCGCTTGAGCCGGGCCATCTGCTCCTTGAGCTGCTCCGGCATCAGGGCATCGGCTTTGTTGAGGGCGACGATTTCGCGCTTGTCCGCAAGACCGTGGCCGTAGGCAGCGAGTTCATTGCGCACGATTTTGTAGGCCTTGCCGGCATGTTCGCAGGTGCCGTCGACGAGGTGCAGGAGTACGCGGCAGCGCTCCACATGGCCAAGAAAGCGATCGCCGAGGCCGACGCCCTCATGGGCGCCTTCGATCAGGCCGGGGATGTCCGCCAGCACGAACTCATGGCCGTCGACCGAGGCCACGCCCAGCTGCGGATGCAATGTCGTGAAGGGATAGTCGGCGATCTTCGGCTTGGCGGCGCTCACGCTCGCCAGAAACGTGGACTTCCCGGCGTTGGGCAAGCCCACAAGCCCCGCGTCTGCGATGAGCTTGAGGCGCAGCCAGATGGTGCGCTCCTCGCCAGCAAGCCCGGGATTTGCGCGGCGCGGCGCACGATTGGTGGACGATTTGAAATGCGCATTGCCGAAACCGCCATTGCCGCCCTTGGCGAGGATCGCGCGATCGCCGATCTCGGTGAGGTCGGCGAGGAGCGTTTCATTGTCTTCGTCGAAAATCTGGGTGCCTTTGGGCACCTTGAGCACGACGTCGGCTCCCGCCGCACCGGAGCGGTTCTTGCCCATGCCGTGGCCGCCGGTCTTCGCCTTGAAATGCTGCTGGTAGCGATAGTCGATCAAGGTATTCAGCCCATCGACGCATTGCGCGACGACATCGCCGCCGCGGCCGCCATCGCCGCCGTCAGGGCCACCGAACTCGATGAACTTCTCGCGCCGGAACGAGACGCAACCCGCCCCGCCGTTGCCGGAGCGGATGTACACCTTGGCCTGGTCGAGGAACTTCATGGGCGCTCCAGCCGAAACCGGTCGACCGGCACGGACGAGCTGATGGCGCGGATGCGGCACAGACCGACCCCGGTCCACTGGAAACCGCACTTCTCCAGCACGCGGCGCGAGGCCGGATTGCTGACACGCGCACTTGCGGTAAGGACCTCGTAACCAAGATCGCCGAACGCGTGATCGATCAAGCCCCGCGCCGCCTCGGACGCATAGCCGCAGCCCCAGAACGGCACGCCGATCCAATAACCGAGTTCCGCCCCCTGCCTGCCCTCCGCCGCCCCCCTCCCTAACCCTCCGCCACGGGCGGGGGAGGGAAGGGTGGGGGAAAGGGGAGGGTGGGGAGGGGGCATATCGAGGCCGCAGGCGCCGATGACCTCGCCAGCGATCGTAATCACATAGCTGGTAGCGGGCTGCGAAATCGCGACCCTGATCCACTCCGTGGCATCGTCAACCGTATAGGGATGCGGAATGCGTGCGGTATTTTCAGCAATGCGGCGGTCATTGACGAGCGCTGCCACCCGCTTCGCATCCTCGAGGCGCGCACCACGCAATACCAGCCGTCTGGTTTCGAGGACTGCGATACCCCCCGCCTGGGTGTCGATCTGGGGTCGATCAAGCAACGTCATTGGTCGGTTCCTTATGCTCTCGAAAAGCAAGAGGGGAGCCGGCTCGCCGTCTCCCCCAAACTTGGAACCTTCAGGTTCCGCCGGTTCGACTGGCGTGCCGGCGGACCTTAAGTATGATCCACCGGTTATTCGGCCGCGGCCTCCATCGGTACGACTGAGACATAGGTGCGGCCCTGGGCTTTGGTGCGGTACGTCACGCGACCGTCGATCAACGCAAACAACGTGTAATCCCGGCCCAAGCCAACGTTTTCGCCCGGATGCCATTTGGTTCCATGCTGCCGCACAATGATATTGCCGGCACGACACGGCTCGCCGCCGAACAGCTTGACGCCGAGGCGCTGGCCCGGGGAATCGCGGCCGTTGCGCGAGGATCCGCCTGCTTTCTTGTGCGCCATGGTGGTCTTCCTTCCAAGACAAGTGCCGGACGTGGAGCCGGTTCACTCCCCCACCCTACCCTCCCCCGCAAGCGGGGGAGGGTAGGGTGGGGGAAGCGACGGGGTCGAAGCCAACCCGTCCTCGTGAAATCTATTTACTCATTCGTCCTAGTGAATATCAAGTCGGCGCTTCCGTCGCGCCCGCCTCGGCTTGCGGCGCCGCTTGCCGCCGTGGCCGCGGAGGCGGCGTCTGTGACGGCTTCCTGCCCTCGGTCAGGATCTCGGTAATCCGGACCAGGGAGAATTGCTGGCGATGCCCGCGCTTGCGCCGTGAATTCTTGCGCCGGCGCTTCTTGAAGGCGATGACTTTGTCGCCACGGACATGATCGAGCACCTCCGCGGCGACGCTGGCACCTGCCACGGTGGGCGTGCCAAGTACGGCGTGATCGCCGCCAACCACCAGGACTTCGCCGAATTCCACGACAGTGCCGGGCTCGGCTTCGAGCCGGTCGACCCGGAGCACGTCCTCAGCGGCAACGCGATACTGCTTGCCGCCCGTTTTGATGACCGCGAACATCTTTTTCGTCCTTTGTGTTCATGCGCGGTACTCGGACCCAAGGGCCCGGACCGGCTTCTTGCGATCGTGATCTATCTGTCGCTGCAGAAACATAGCGTGGATGCCACGCCGCGCCGCAACAAAGCGCGCGGGCGCCAAGAGCGCCCGCGTGATAGCGTTGCTTATGGCGGGTCAAGGCTTTCCTGTCAACCAATCGATCGTCGCATCAGCCGCCGTAGGGGCGACCCTTGTGGTCGCCCCATTTTTCGCATCCGCCAACAGGGACGACCACAAGGGTCGCCCCCATTGGCGCTAACTTAAGTTAAGGCTCGACGTTGCCGCGAACTCCTCCCCTCCCCCTTGTGGGGAGGGGTCGGGGGTGGGGGTCGAGCCAGTTTGCACATCAGTGCCCCACGGCACGCCCCCCCACCCCGACCCTCCCCGACAAGGGGGGAGGGAGTCGCAAGCGGCTCGGACATCGCTCAACCTAGCGTCTATGAGGGTCGCCCCCAGGGTCGTCCCTACAGCGGCATGTTGGAGGACGCCGTTTGGCCTTACTGGAGCTGGTCGGCGACCTTGTCGATTCCAGCCTTTGCGCAGGCCTCTTCCTTCGGTTGGCCGCCGACCGCGCCGCTCAGGCCGACGCCGCCGATCGTATCCCCGGCGGCATTGATCGGCATCCCGCCGCCAAGCGGGATCACATCCGCAAGCATCCGTTGCCCGCCATTCTGGGTCTCAGTGTTTTTTGCCCATTGGGCGGAGGGCTGCCGGAACGTGCGCGCCGTGTAGGCCTTGCGGCGGGCAAGCTCGATGTTATGCGGATTGGCGTTGTCGCCCTGGAGGAAGACACGCAGCCGGCCGGCGCGGTCGACAATGGCCACTGAGGTGGTGGTGCCGCATTCTGCGAGCGCGGCTTCCGCGATCGTCAACGCCATGCGGAGTGACACATCGCGCTGCATCAAGACTTGGGCGCTCGCGGCGGTAGGCACAACCGTCAACACTCCGAGCGCCGCAGCAGCGGCCAAACGAAACGACATGACTTTCCTCCCTTGATTGCAAAATCATTCCGACCTGTGGTTATGGACTTAAGGTACGCAAAGCGCGCGCCCAGCAACGCCATAGTTACCTGGAAATCGTCGATGCACCAGACTTTCTCGCCGCACGAGACCTCAATTCGCGACGCGATCACGCGGCTCTGCGCGCCGTTCGGCGATGCCTATTGGCTCAACAAGGATCGGACGGGCGGATTTCCCGAGGATTTCTTCCAGGCCTTTGCGGCGTCGGGTTGGCTCGGCATCTGCATCCCGGAAGCCTATGGCGGCGCGCAGCTCGGCATTACCGAGGCGGCCATCATGATGCAGACGATCGCCCAGTCGGGCGCCGGACTTTCGGGCGCCTCGGCCTTGCACATGAATATTTTCGGGCTCAACCCCGTGGTGAAATTCGGCACGGCGGAGCAGAAAGCCCGCATGCTGCCGCCACTGGTCGCCGGGGAGGACAAGGCATGCTTTGCCGTGACCGAGCCCGACGCCGGGCTTGACACGCTCAATCTGAAGACGCGCGCCGACCGCAGCGGCGACCGCTATATCGTGTCGGGCCAGAAAATCTGGATTTCCACCGCACAGGTCGCAACCAAGGTCCTGCTTTTGGCCCGCACCACGCCGGCCGACCGAGCCGCAAAACGCACCGAAGGCCTGAGCCTGTTCTACACCGACCTCGACCGGCGCTACGTCGACATACGCGAAATCGAGAAGATGGGGCGCAAAGCGGTCGACTCCAATGAGCTTTTCATCGACGGCCTGCCGGTGCCGGTCGAGGATCGCATCGGCGAGGAAGGCAATGGCTTCGCGCTCATTCTCCACGGCATGAATCCGGAGCGGATCCTCATTGCGGCCGAGGCTGTCGGTCTGGGTCGCGCGGCGCTTGGCAAGGCCGTCGGCTACGCGAAAGAGCGCAAGGTATTCGGCCGCCCGATCGGGCGCAACCAGGCTATCCAACATCCGCTGGCGGCGTGCTGGATGGAGTTGGAGGCCGCTAATCTGATGGCGTTTCGGGCGGCTGCGCTTTACGATGCCGGCGAGCCCTGCGGGGCGGAGGCCAATGCGGCGAAATATCTTGCCGCCGAGGCCGCATTCAAGACCTGCGAGACCGCCGTTATGAGCCATGGCGGCATGGGCTATGCGAGAGAATTCCACGTCGAACGCTATCTGCGCGAGTCTCTGATCACGCGGATCGCGCCGGTGACGCCCCACATGATCTTGAATTTCATCGCCGAGAAGGTATTGGGGCTGCCTCGGTCGTATTGAGGAACTTGAAACATGCAAAAGACACTTGCGGCCGCAATCGCGCTCATGGTCTCGGCGGCGGCGCATGCGCAGGACAGCTGGCCGCAGCGCGCGGTGACACTGGTGGTGCCGTTCGGCGCCGGCGGCTCCGCCGATCTGACGGCGCGCATCCTCTCCGCTCACCTGCAGGCACGGCTGGGCGCGCCGTTCGTGATCGAAAACAAGGGCGGCGCCGGCGGAAGCCTCGGCGCCGGCTTCGTCGCCAAGGCGCCGAATGACGGCTATACGCTGCTGGTCGGCACCGTCAGCTCGAACGCCGTCAACGCCGCGCTCTACACCAGGCTGGCCTATGATCTCGACCGCGATTTTCAGCCGGTGTCGCTGCTGGTGCAGTTTCCCAATCTGTTGTTCGTCAATCCGAAAATTCCGGCTACATCGGTGACCGGGCTCATCGCATATCTTAAGGCCAATCCCGGCAAGGTGAACTACGGCTCGTCAGGTATCGGCACCTCGTCGCATCTCTCCTCGGTGATGTTCGCGCTCGCGACCGGAACCGAGATGACGCACATTCCGTTCCGCAGCACCAGCGAAGTGGTCAACAGCATGATCGGCGGCCACATCGATCTCGGCATCGACAGCATGACGACCACGATCCCGCATGCGCAATCCGGTGTGGTGCGAGCGCTGGCGGTGACAACGCCGCAGCGCAGTCCCTCCATGCCGGATCTCCCAACCATCGGGGAAACGCTGCCAGGCTATGAGGCGATTGCGTGGCAGGGCCTGTTTGCGCCGGCCGGCACGCCACGGCCGATCGTTGACCGGCTGGCGGCGGAAGTGAAACGCATCCTGGAAACGCCCGAGGTCGCTTCCTCGCTCAAGGCCGTTGGCGCCGAGCCGGCCCCGATGCCGCCCGACGCGTTTGCGGCGTTCACGCGCAGCGAACGCGCGAAGTGGAAGGAGGTCGTGCGAGTCTCGGGCGCCCGCGTCGATTGAGGCCGATGAGGTGATCCGGAACGTCCGATGACCGCGGACCGAACGCGCCCGGCGAATTCCTTTGTCGGCAGCCCGATCGAACGCATCGAGGATCTGCGCTTTCTTCGCGGCAGGGGCCAATACGTCGACGACCTGAGCCCGGCCGGACTGCTGCATGCAGCGGTCGTGCGCAGCGCGGTCGCGCATGGCCGCATTCACAGAATCGATGCCAGCTCCGCGTTGGCACGGCCCGGCGTGCGGGCCGTCATCACGGCGGCCGAGATCGGCAACGTCCCGACCATTCCGCTGCGGCAGGAGCAGCTTGAGATTTTCAGGCCGTTCGAGCAGCCGGTGATCGCGGTCGGCAAGGTGCGCTATGTCGGCGAACCTGTCGCCGTTGTGGTAGCTGATGCGGCAGCAGCCGCCGAGGACGCCGCCGAGGCGGTCGCGATCGACATCGAGGAATTGACGGTTGTCGCAGATTGCGGGGCGACCGAAACCGGCGGCCCCATATTATTCGAAACCGCCTCCAACCTCGCCGGTACGCTGACCGCCGTGAAGGGCGACGCCGACGCCGCCTTCCGGACGGCCCCCTATACACGCCGCGAGCATTTCAAGGTGCAGCGCCATACCGCACTGCCGATGGAGCCGCGCGGCCTCGTGGCGGAATGGCAAAACGGACGGCTGACCCTGTTCGGCGCCGCCAAGGTGCCGTTTCCCAATCGCCGCATCCTGGCGCAACAGCTCGGGCTCCCGGACGACGCCATCCGCATGGTCGAAAACGACGTCGGCGGCGGCTTCGGGGTGCGCGGCGAGTTCTATCCGGAAGATTTCCTGATCCCGTTCGCGGCGCGATTTGTCGGCCGTCCGGTGAAGTGGATCGAGGACCGGCGCGAGCATCTCATCGCCACCAATCACGCCCGCGACGTTTCCTGCACGCTCGAAATCGCCTGTAGCCATGACGGCGCGATTCTGGCGCTGCGCGGGCATGCCAAGGCCGATGTGGGGGCCTATCTGCGCACCAACGGGGCGACCGGCGCGCGCAACACCGCACAAATCCTGTCCGGGCCATACCGCGTGCCCAATATCCACATGCAGGTGTCACTCCATCTCACCAACAAAACGCCGGTCGGCACCTATCGGGGGCCGGGCCGCTTCGAAGCCGACTTCTTTCGCGAGCGCGTGTTCGACATGGCGGCGGGCGATCTCGGCATCGATCGCGTCGCGTTCAGGCGCCGCAATCTCATCGCGGAATCCGAGATGCCGTACGCGCTTGCCAAAGTGGTGGAGCTTGACCTCGACACCGCGACGGACAGCGGCGATTACCGCCGAACCTTCGAGCGTTGCCTTGCGGAAATCGGCTGGGCCGCCAAGACGCCGCTGCAGGGCAAGCCGATCGACGGACGCTATCATGGGACGGCGATCGGGTGTTATTTCGAGGGCGGCGCCTCCGGCCCGCGTGAGCACGCGCGGCTGGTGCTTGAGAGCGACGGCACGGTTTCGGTTCATGTCGGCTCGTCGGCCAACGGACAGGGGCTCGAAACCGCGTTCGCCCAGATTGCGGCCGATGCCCTCGAAATACCGATGGCGCGCATTCGTGGTGTTTTTCACGGCTCAACCGATCTCTTGCCCCAAGGCTTCGGCACCTACAGCTCGCGTTCTATTGTAATGGGCGGCTCGGCCATCCTGGCTGCGGCGGCAAAGTTGCGAGAGATGATCCGCGGTGCGGCGGCGCAACGGTTTGGTTGCGAATCAGGGGATGTGGAGATCGTGGAAGGCGAGGCGCGGGTCGGTGCAGGCGTTTCAGGCCGAACATTCCTGCCACTGTCCGAGATCGCCAAGGACGGCATCGTGGCCGACGGCACCTATGCGAGCCCCCATCGCACCTATAGCTACGGCGCCCATGCCGCCCATGTGGCGGTCGACCCCGCCACCGGCCACGTCGAGGTGCTCGACTATGTGGCGGTCGAGGATGTCGGACGCATCATTAACCCGGCAATGCTGCATGGCCAGGCGATTGGCGCCATCGTGCAGGGCCTCGGCGGCGTATTTCTCGAGCACCTGGTCTATGACGAGCACGGGCAACTGCTCACCGGTTCGCTCGCCGACTACCTGATGCCGGGCGCCGGCGATTTTCCCGTCGTCCGTGCCATTGCGCTTGAGGAGAAGCCGGCGCCGCACAATCCGCTCGGAGCCAAGGGTGCCGGTGAAGGAGGCATCATCCCGGTCGGCGGCGTGATCGCGAATGCGGTCGCGGCGGCGCTGCGCCCCCTCGGGGTCGAGCCGCGCGAGCTGCCGCTGTCGCCGCCCAAAGTGTGGGAGATGATTGCGCGCGCACGAGGCCGGTAGGGTGGGCAAAGTCGCCTGCCGCAGCCAATGACATTTTCGCGGTGCCTCGCGCGACTTTGCCCACGCGGTCAAACGGGCAAGGTCGCACAGCGTGGGCAAAGGCGCAGGACGGTCCGTGCCACCAGTCCTGCTCCGGGCAATGCGCCTTTGCCCACCCTACGGGCCTTGCACGTTTGCTCCGTTCAACTCCCCGAGCTTCTTCTTCTGCGTCCCATCCGGGTTGAAATTCTCCGGCGCCAGCCACCGTTCGAACGCGGCCTTCCGGGCCGGCCACTCGGTTTCCAGCATCGCGAACCAGGCGGTGTCGCGGCTGCGGCCCTTGATGATCATGTGGTCGCGGAAAATGCCTTCGAACGAAAAGCCGAAACGGAGCGCGGCGCGGCGCGACGGGGTATTGAGGGCATCGCATTTCCACTCGTAGCGGCGAAACCTAAGCGTCTCGAAAACGTAGCGCGCCAGCTGATACTGCGCCTCGGTGGCGAGCGGTGTGCGCTGGAGCGCGGGACTGAGCAGGATGTTGCCGACCTCGATAACCCGCATGTCGGGCTCGATCCGCATGAGCGACGCAAGCCCGAGCGCGCCTCGGTGAGGGTTGGCGATCGCATAATAGAACGGATCGCGTGTCTCTTCGCGCGAGACCAGCCAATCGGAGAATACGGCCGGATCAGAAAATGGGCCGTATCTCATATAGGTCCAGATGTGGCGGTGGCCCGCGACGGCGTCCCACAAGTCTGCGCGATGACGCGCCGCATCGAGGCGCTCGACGCTGCCATAACGGCCGCGCAGCATGACGGCCTGCGGCAGCGCGGCCGGCTGCGGATCGATGCGAAAACCGACCGGCTGACCGGTGTCCGGGTGAACGTCGGGTATCAACCCGCGCGCCTGTTGAGGATGGACTGGTTGTACCATTTGCCGCCTTTGCCCCCTGTTCGATGGCCGCCACCTCCCTGGACAGAGCGCGCTCGCGAGCGCCCGGTCGCCAGACAAGCCCGGCGACGACGTGCCGTCACGTGAGCCGCTTAACGCTGGCGACAGGGCTGCCCGCATCAGCAATGCGGCGCAGCGCCTCCCCGATCGGCTCTACCGCAACCGCCATGTGAAACGCGTTGGCGTGCACGATCGATTGCTCGTCCCGCACGATCGCCACATGGCCCTTCCAGAAGATCAGGTCGCCCCGTCGCAAGCCAGCAAGGTCGTCGGTCGGCAACGGGGCGCCGAGCGCTTGCTCCTGCATGTCGCTGTCACGAGGGCAGGCGACGCCGCTTGCGGTGAGCGCGATTTGCACCAGCCCGGAACAATCGATCCCAAGACTCGTCTTGCCGCCCCAAAGATAAGGCACGCCGACGAAGCGTTCTGCGACGGCGACGAAGTCGGATTCTTTGCTTGCGATAGGCGCAAGATGCCGGGTGGGTATGCAGAAGCCGGACTCAAGATCGGTCAACTCGCGGGAGTCATCGCGCTGGGGTGTCCTGACGGCGACGCGGCTGCCGAGGGACAAGGCGTCGACCGGCGGCGCCTTGATGGAACGGCCCGGAAATACGAAAGTGCGCAGCGCCGCCACGCGGTGGGTCGGCGGCGGTCCGGGCCGACGAAGCGCGTTCGCCGGTATCCAGCCCACATACCCGTCAGAACAGAGCTGTCCCCAATACCAGCCCTCCCCATTTTCGTCATAGACCGTCACCCGCTCCCCATGCAGGGCTTCGGTATCAAGCGGCGCATCGGGCGACGGCTCCCGCCGTAGCGGCGCCTGCGCGTCGCGCACTTCAAGCTCGGTGCCCGCCACAAAGCGCGCGGCCGCGACGTGGCCCTTGAGATGTTCGGCGGCGAGGTCAGATCTCGCCGGCGTGGTGCGCGGATCAAACGTCATTCGCGAGCCTTCACCCATACCGCTCCGTGAGGAGCGCGTAGAGCGCACGCGCCGCCTGGCATTCGCCGCCCTCGGGACGGCCGGCCTTCGCGGCCGGCGTCCAGGCGTAGATGTCGAAATGCAGCCACGCCTTGGCGGCGGTGACGAAACGATTGAGAAAGAGTGCGCAGATGATCGATCCCGCGAAGCCGCCGGTAGCGACGTTGCTCATGTCAGCGACCTTGGAATCCAGCATCTGGTCATAGGGGCGCCACAGCGGCAGACGCCATAGCGGGTCGTTCTCCGCCCGCCCGTGGCGCACCACGTCAGCCGCGAGCGCATCGTCGTCGGTATAGAATGGCGGGAGGTCCGGACCGAGCGCAGTGCGCGCGGCGCCCGTCAGCGTGCCCATGTCGATAAGCACCTCCGGCGCCTCCTCGTCCGCGAGCGCCAACGCGTCGGCCAGAATGAGGCGCCCTTCAGCATCGGTATTACCGACCTCGACCCGCAATCCGTTACGGGAGCGATAGACGTCGAGGGGCCGAAATGCCGCGCCCGAAATCGCGTTCTCGACTGCCGGGATCAACACCCGAAGCCGCAGATTGAGCTTTCGGTCCATGATCATGTGGGCGAGCGCCAGCACGCTCGCGGCGCCGCCCATATCCTTTTTCATCAGCAGCATGGCGGTGTCGTGTTTGATGTCGAGGCCGCCACTGTCGAAGCACACGCCCTTGCCAACCAGCGTGACCTTGCGCGCGGCCGGGTCGCCCCAGCTCAGGTCGATGAGGCACGGCGCGCGCGCAGCGGCGCAACCCACCACGTGAATCAAGGGAAAATTCTGCCCCAGCAGATCGTCTCCCGCGATCACGCGCACCTCGGCGCCATGGTGTGCCGCAAGTTTCCGCGCGGCCCCTGCCAGTTCGTCCGGCCCCATATCGTTCGACGGTGTATTGATGAGGTCGCGCGCCATATAGACCGCCTCGACAACGCGCGACAAATCGACAACGTCGGTGGACTCGGGCGGTTCCAGGCGCAGCTCTGTGCGGGGTTTGCCATAACGGGCAAACCGGTAGGCGCCAAGTCCAAACCCCAGCGCGGCAAGGCGCGCATCGTGGGGCGCATTGGCGTATCGATATGCGCCGCGGGGCAACACTCCGGCAAGCTTGCCGGCGAGGAACGGATCCCTAGGCTTGCCGTCGTCCTCTTGCCCGAAAAGAACGCCGGCCAAGGTTCCGTCAGGCCCAGGCAGGAAGGCATGGCGACCGGCCACCGGCTCGAAACCCGCGGCTTCCGCAAACGCGCAGGCACTGCGATCGAGCCCGGCGCGCACCTCACGCCAGTTCGAGGTGTTGACAAACCAGATCGGAACCGTAGCGACGCTGCCTGGCGCCAGGAACACAGGATGCATGAACGGGGTCCGCAAGTGACTCTAATTGGTGCTACCACGCTGTTCCGCAGAGTTTCAACCGCGACCGCCGTCAAAGCGGGCGCTTGTAGGGTGGGCAAAACCTGCCCGGCTTATGGGCTCGAGTGATGGTCGCGCGCGATTTTGCCCACGCGGTCACACCTCACCGTCTGACAGCGTGGGCAAAGTCGCGCGAGGCCGAGCCCCCTCCCTACCCTCCCCCGCATGCGGGGGAGGGTAGGGAGGGGGCTTGCAGCAGGCGACTTTGCCCACCCTACGCCTCCTCCTCAAGGCAGCGGCAGCGCCGTCGTCGACTTGATCTTTTCCATGGCAAAGCGGGACGTGACGTTTTTGAGCGGAACGGCAGCGATGAGCTGCTTGTAGAAGCGATCATAGCCATGAATATCCGGCACCACGACCCGCAGCATGTAGTCGACGTCGCCGGCCATCCGATAGAATTCCATCACCTCCGCCATCGCGCCGACTCGTTCGGCGAAAGCCTTTAGCCATGCCTCGGAGTGGTCTGCGGTTTCGATCGACACGAATACGGTGACGCCCAGCCCGACCCTGTCTTGGTCAACCAGGGCAACGCGCTTTTCGATCACGCCGTCGGCTTCGAGCTTTTGGATGCGCTTCCAGCAAGGAGTCGAGGACAGGCCGACCCGAGTCCCGATCTCGGCGACCGAAAGCGAGGCATCCTGCTGCAACTCATGAAGTATTTTGCGGTCGATGGCGTCCATTGGAAGATTCTCTGGAGGCGGACGGAACGGGACGGTTCCGGCCAATATGGGCAAGTTTTTCTCGGTCAACGCAAAATACAGGCTGGCTCACGGTTGCGCCAGCAGCGCATCCACCTCGACGCGCCGCGGCGCCACGGCGCTGCCGCCGAAGCGGGAGCATTTGAGCCCGGCGGCCGCGGCGGCGAACCGCAGCGCGTCCTCAACCCCGCTGCCCTCAACCAAAGCAAGGGCGAACGCGCCATGAAACACATCGCCGGCGCCGAGGGTGTCCACGGCCTTTATGGCGAATACCGGCATTTCACGGATCGTTGCACGGCTGCGGTCATACCACAGCACCGGATGGGGTCCGTCGGTGACGGCGAGAAACGCGTCGGTCAATCTCCCCATCTGGGCGAGGCCCAATGGAAGATCGTCAGTTCGTGCGGCGGCCCGCAGGCATTGGGCGGAAAAAATCACGTGCGTGGCGGCTTTGAACAACGGCTCGCGGTGGTCCTCCGCCTTATCGGCGTCGATCACCACCGGAATGCGGCGCGCCATCACGGCGCGGCAGATCGGCAAAACAAAATCCGGGAAGCGATTATCAGCCAGAACGGCATCGACGGCGGTCACAAGCAGGCCAGGATCGTCCACTGACGCGTCGTTAAGACGATGATCCCGATAGTTCGCAATGGTGCGATCGCCGCGGGCATCCACGAAAATCGCCGACACCGGTGTGCGCGCCCCCGGGACGCGCACGCAGCCGACGCACTCCACGCCTTCGCGCTGCAGGCTTTCAATGAGGCGGTCGGCGATCGCGTCATCGCCGAGCGGCGCTGCAAAATGCGCCTTGCCGCCGAGCCGGGCGATGGCGACCGCGGCATTGGCGGCGTTGCCGCCCCCGATGGTGATGAACTCGCTCGCCTGCACCTTGGTATCCGGCAGCGGAAATGCACTGACGCGAAAAACTTCGTCGAGAACCGCAATGCCGGCGCAAAGAATATTCGCCATGTCAGAAAAAGCTCTGGTCGGCTTCGAGCCAGGCGCGGATGATGTGATGGGCGATCGCGAACGGATGGGTCGCCGTCAGGCCGTCGGGGTGCTTGCGCAGCACCATGGCGGCAACTTCGTCGCGCGCGAACCAGCGGGCGTCCTCCAACTCGGAACGATCGACCTTGAGCTCCGTCGTCAGCGCCTGGGCATGACAGCCGATCATCAGCGACATCGGGAAGGGCCATGGCTGCGACGCGAAATAGGCGACGCGGCCGCATACAATGCCGGCTTCCTCCAGGGTTTCCCGCCGCACCGCATCTTCGATGGTCTCGCCCGGCTCGACGAATCCCGCAAGGCATGACCACATGCCTTTGGCAAACCGGGACTGCCGGCCGAGCAGGCACCGTTCGCCATCGATCGCCAGCATGATGACGACCGGATCGGTGCGGGGAAAATGCTCGGCTCCGCACGCCGCGCAATCGCGGCGCCAACCGGCGTGCACGAGGCGCGTCGGCGCGCCGCAGTTCGAACAGAAGCGGTGCCGCCGGTGCCAGCCGAGCAGGGATTTCGCCTCCGCGAGGGGCGGCAAGTGCTCGGGCGCCACCAGGGCGCCGACGGCGAGGCTACGCAGGTCGGTGACGAGAAGATCGCTTCGGCTTCTCAGGGGCTCGGCGGCATCCGGATCGATCGCCACCGCAAACAGCGCCGCATCGCCGCTACGGCCGAGAAATACCTGCTCCCGTGCCGGCGCAAATGTGCCGGCCGCGCCTAAGGGAAACGTCGGATCGTTGAACGGCGCCTCCTTGCGGACGATCACAAATTCGCCGCAGATAACGAAGGTGCGGGCGCGCGCATCGGCCTCGAGCATCGCAATCGCGATCGGGTCTTGCCGCAGGTCCGCCGCGCGTTCGACGACGCTGCCGGTGTAACCGAGATGCGGCTTCGCCCCGAGATCGAAACGGATAGTCATGAATTACTCCGGCGGGAGCGGGCTGTAGGGGGCGACCCTTGTGGTCGCCCCGGTTTGCGCACCCGATCTCGGGTTTACCCGAGATCGACACTATAGATGCGCACATCGGCAACAGCCGATGTGCGACGGCGCTCTGACCGGGTTGGTAAGACGCAAACGGGGCGACCACAAGGGTCGCCCCGACCACGCGTCATGCCAGGACGCTCGCCATCACGCGTGAACGAGCGGGCCCGGGCTCTTGATATATCTGGTAGTGATCGCCTCGGCCGCATAATACGCGAGAGTGCCGACGAGCCCGGTGGGATTGTAGGACGCATTCTGCGGGAACACCGACGCGCCCATCACGAACAGGTTATCGGCTTCCCATGCCTGCAGGTAGCGATTGACCACACTGGTCTTCGGATCGGCGCCCGTTATGGTGCCGCCGGTGTTGTGGGTCGATTGGTACGGCACGACATTGTAGTTGCCGCGCCGCACGGCCGGCGAGCTCATGGCGCTCGGATTCATGGCGCGTGAGATCTTGCCGAGAACGCCGCCGATGTATTCCGCGAGCTTGTAGTCGTTCTCGTGGAAATTGTAGGTCATGCGGACCAGCGGGCGGCCGAGCGCATCCCGATAGGTCGGGTCGGGATCGAGATAGTTCTCGCGGTGGGCGTAGTTGCACCCGGACGCGCCGATGTTGAAGGCGTGGTTGTACCACTTGGCCGTCGCCTTCTTCCACTCGCGTCCCCAGCGCGGCGTACCGGGCGGCACCGGCCGCGTCTGGATGGGCCGGCCGTTCGAAGTGCCGGCCGAAATCCACGCTCCGCCGAAGAAGCCCAGGCCCCCGTGGTCGAAATTGTCGCCGTTGAAATCGTCGATGTTCATGCCGAAGGACGCGCCCGCCGCCATGAACGGATTGATGATCTTGTCCTCGAAGAACACCGTGACGTTGTTGCCGCTGACCTGATAGCAATAGTTGCGGCCGAGCGCGCCCTTGCCGGTGACCGGGTCATACTGCTCGCCGATGCCGGCCTGCATCATCAAGAGCGCATTGTTGAACACATAGGCGCCGAGAACGACGAGGCCTGCCGGCTGCTCGTATTCCTCGCCGCTGCGGGTATCGACATAGCGAACCGCCTTCACCTTCTTGCCCTGCCGGTCGTAGAGGAGCTCCTTCACGTAGGCATGGGTGCGCAGTTCAAAGCGGTCGTCGGCCAGCAGAACCGGCAAGATGCAGGACTGCGGCGAGGATTTGGCGTTGGCCTCGCAGCCGAACCGTTCGCAGTGACCGCAATATTCGCACGCCCCGAGCGTCACGCCCTCCGGATTGGTGTAGGCGCTGCTCATGTTGGCGGCGGGCGCCCGGAACGGGTGATAGCCGAGGTCGCGGGCGGCCTTCTCCATGATGGCGGCGGCCATGCTCATCGCCAGCGGCTTGTTGGGATATTCGTTCTGGCGCGGCCCTTCGAACACGTTGCCGCCGTCGATCTTCTGGCCGCGCAGATTGCCGGCCTTGCCGGAGACGCCGAGCAGCTTCTCGAAGCGATCGTAATAGGGCTCCAGCTCGTCGTAGGAGACCGGAAAATCCTCGATCGTCATCGCGGCGGAAATCGCGTTCTTGCCGTAGCGATTCTCCAGATGCGTGCGCAGGTTATGATCGGTCGGCAGCAGCCGCCAGGTGACGCCGTTCCAATGCGCGCCGGCGCCGCCCACCCCGACGCCGGGCAGGAACGAGCCGAGCCGGCGGATCGGCAGCGCCGTCTCGCCCGGCGTGTGGCGCAGCGACACGGTCTCAAGCTGCGTGTCCTGGAACAGCTCCTGACGCACCGCGTATTTGAGGTCGTCGCGCACGCTCGGCAGCGCGAAATCCTCGCGTGTGGAGCGGTTGGCCCCGCGTTCGAGGCCGACCACTTTGAGCCCCGCCTTGGTGAGCTCGCGGGCCAGGATGCTGCCGGTGAACCCCACGCCGATGCAGACCGCATCAACTTCCTTGAGAATGATAGCCATGGCGCGCTCCTGGTTTTAAGAAAAGTCCGCGATCGAGCGCGGCGGCTTGTCGTATTTCTTGCCGAAATATTTGGTGATCTCCTCCCGATAGGTCGCCGGCAGGCCCGGATAGCCGACCATCTTCCATCCCGCCATGTCGCGGTTCCCACCATAGATCGGGTCGGCGAAAAAGCCCTCCATGGTGATCTGAAGAAGCGCGTCGAAAAACATACGGCTCGAGAAGCCCGGGAACGGCGCCTTGCCTTCCTCCATGGCTTTCAGGGCCGCTTCGCGGTCCTGCTCGGACAAGCGGTCGAAATCCTTACCGTAGGTCTTGCGGGTCCAGGCATTGGCCGACTCGATGCCGGCCCGGAAAAACTCGCGCGGATTGAGCGCGAGCTGATAGCCGAGTTCGGGGCTGGCCTTGGGGAATGGCCCCTGGCGATAGAGACGCGCACCCATGCCGTAGGCCCCGGCAAGCTGGCGGTCGATAAAGGTGGCGACACCGCAATCGCTGCCCGATGGCGACAGTTCATCCGCCGGGATGATGGTGTCGACGGCGGCCACGATGAAGGCGTGCTCGGTCGCGGTCAGCGTGAGCAGAGGCTCCGCGTCCGCGGATGGCGTCACGGAAGCGGGCGTTTGCGCAGCTACAGGAGCCGCGGTGCCGGCTGCGAGAGCCGCGGTGCCGACCATCGCCCCTTAGAGAAAATCTCGTCGCGGAATGGTTTCGTCGACCATGGCGTTCCTCCCCCTTATGCGACTGGACCAGGGCGCACGATGTCAGCAATATCTTCGCGCGCAACCCGAATTTATTTTCATAGCTTAGCGAGTTTTACCGGGAGAAGCGAGGCGTTCCATCGGCCATGAAAACCCAACCTTGCGGCGCAACGCCGCGATGAAGCGCTCTCGTTCGGCGGGATCGTAGGCCCGCGCCGGCACCGTCCCCCACACCGGCTTCGGCCATGCCGGATCGTCGCGCTCGCGGGCGACAATGTGAATATGAAGCTGCGGCACCACATTGCCGATCGCCGCAACATTGAGCTTGTGGCAGGCCGTCACGTCCTTGAGCGCACGCGACGTGTGCGCGATTTCGATCATGAGTTGCGACTGATCCTTCTCGTCGAGATCGATGATCTCGCAGGCGCCGGGCCGTCGCGGCACCAGCAGCAGCCAGGGATAGTTGGCATCGTTGTTGACGAGCAGGCGCGACAGCGGCAAATCGCCGACAGCCTCGGTGTCCCGTTCGAGCTGCGGATGGAGCGACCACGGTGGCGGCGAACCTGTCATGCCGCCGACGTCTACCAGATGAAGGGCACCAATCGATAGGGCGTCGCTCGACGGTAATCGTCGTAGCCGGCCAAGTGTTGCGACAAATACCGCTCCTCCTCCAACAGTCGCCATACGAGCACACCTACCGCAATGATCGCCCAAATGATCGCCCGCACGGAACCGAGTGCGAAGGGCGTCGCCAGAAGCAAAAGCGTGGCGCCCAGATACATGGGATGGCGAACGATCGCATAGGGGCCGGTGGACACCACGCGTTGATCCGGAGCGACATCGATGATGGCGGACGCATGGCTGTTCGCCTTGAACGTCATGAATATAATCGCAAATCCAAGTACGACCACCACATCAGCGGCGGCGACAACGAAGTCGGGCACATGCGACCAGCCCAGACGATGGTCGATGCCGGGGAGGACAAGGAGCAAGATCAGGACCGCGCTTAAGACTGTCCGGATGAGTTGTTGGGTCTCTTCCTTCTCGGCCGTCGCAGACAATCGCCGCTCCACCAGCGCAGGGTCGTACTGCAAGAAGTAGAGAGCCATAACCAGGCAACACAGCGAAAACACGATCCAGTACAGCCATCCCTGCCAATAGGTGGGCCCTCCTGTGACAACAATGAGTAGCCCCACGAACGCCGAGAGTCCGAGGGTTCGGATCAGCGCCTTCTTTGCCAAGTCACTCATTTGGAGTCACTCATTTGGATCGATCCTTCGGGCGCGGACTGCAGATCTGTTCAGATAAAGCCACGAATGAGGCCAGGGTTCCGGCACCGTCGGGTTCTGCCGCTTGCAATCGCGTGCGGTTGCGCCGATATAGGGGACCGGGAGGTTGGCGGTGGACGGGCCACTCGCCAACCGGGTCAGGTCCGGAAGGAAGCAGCCCTAACGAGCTCCGGTTCGGGTCGCTCGTCAACCTCCTACCAATTTCAAGCGCCGAGCGTGGTCGAGCGTAGGATGGGTTGAGCGAAGCGAAACCCATCAAGGCCTCGGATGGGTTTTCGCCCGATGGGTTTCGCTTCGCTCAACCCATCGTACAGGTTGCGAGGCGCATGATGAGCGAAGCCGATGCGGCCGGCCGCCTCGCGGAGCCCGGCCTCGGTCTCGGAGCGACGCCGGCGCCACACGGCGCCGGCTATCGTGTGCTCGCCCGCAAGTATCGGCCGGCGACGTTCGAAGATCTGATTGGCCAGGAAGCGATGGTGCAGACGCTCTCGAACGCGTTCGAGGCCGGGCGCATTCCGCAGGCATGGATCCTCACCGGGGTGCGCGGCGTCGGCAAGACCACGACGGCCCGTATTCTGGCGCGCGGATTGAACTACGAACTGCCCGACGGCTCTATTCATGCACCGACCATCCGCATGCCGATGCTGGGTGTGCATTGCGCCGCCATCATGGAAAGCCGGCATATGGACGTGCTCGAGATGGATGCGGCCTCTCATAACGGCGTCGACGACATCCGGCAGATCAACGACGCCGTGCGCTATGCGCCGGTGAACGCGCGCTATAAGGTCTACATCCTGGACGAGGTGCACATGCTCTCGAACCAGGCCTTCAACGCCCTGCTGAAGACTCTCGAAGAGCCGCCGCCGCACGCCAAATTCATCTTCGCCACGACGGAAATCCGCGAGGTGCCTATCACGGTTCTGTCGCGTTGTCAGCGGTTCGATCTGCGGCGGGTCGAGTCAGCCCGGCTGGTGAGTCATCTCGAAGGAATTCTCGCCAAGGAAAAGGTTGCGGCGGAGCCGGAAGCGCTGGCCCTGATCGCACGCGCCGCCGAAGGCTCGGTGCGGGATTCGCTGTCGCTGCTCGACCAGGCGATCTCCCATGCCGCGGGGTCGGTGCGCGCCGAAGATGTGCGTGCGATGCTGGGTCTCGCCGACCACAGCCGCATCGTTGAGCTGTTCGACGCCCTCATGCGCGGCGATATCGCTCACGCGCTTGGCGAACTGCGCGACCAATACGACTCCGGCGCCGATCCGCTGGTCGTGCTCACGGAGCTTGCCGCATTCACGCATTTCGTCACCCGCGTCAAAATCGTGCCGGCGGTTGCTGGGGATCGCGCGCTCGCCGAAATCGAACGCAAGCGCGGGCGCGACTTCGCGGCCGGCCTGTCGATGCGGGTCCTGTCGCGAACCTGGCAAATGCTGCTTAAAGGAATAGCCGAGGTAAAGGAGGCGGCGCGTCCGATCGCGGCGGCCGAAATGGTGCTCGTGCGGATCGCCTATGCGGCCGATCTGCCGTCGCCGGATGACGTCATTCGCTCGCTCGGCGATGCCCCGCAGCGCCCGGCCGCAGCCCCCGGCCGCTCCCTCCTCGCTAACCCTCCCCCGCATGAGGGCAGGGCAATCGCATACGGCGCGGGCGTCTCTTCTCCCTCCCCCCTTGTGGGGGAGGGATGGGGTGGGGGGTCGGGAGGATTGGCTCCGAAAGTGCCCCCCGGCACGACCCCCACCCCCGACCCCTCCCCAGCCGAAACCGCGTATACGCGGGTTTCGGCCACGCAATTAAGTGATCGAAATCGGCAACAGCCGATTTCGATTGAGGGAGGGGAGCGGGCAAGGCAGGCGCTGGCGCCGTCCGTAGCGCCGCCGATGCGCGATCCGGTCAGCCGCAGCGCCGAGACGCCGGCCGCGGCTCAATTGCCGCCGTTTGCGCGATTTACCGATCTGATCGCCTTCGTCGGCGCGCAGCGCGACCTGCAGCTCAAGGGCATACTTGAGCGCGACGTACGTCTGGTGCGATTCGAAGACGGCAAGCTGGAGATCGCGCTGGAGCCGAGCGCCTCCAGGGCGCTGATCGGCGACCTCGGTCGGCGGCTCGCGGCGCTGACTGGGCGGCGCTGGATGGTGGTGGTTTCGGCGGAGGCCGGCGAGCCGACGGTGAGGTCGCAGCTCGACGCCCGCCGCGAGGAATTCAAGCGCGGCATCCAGGCCCACCCGGTGGTGCAGCGCGTGCTGGCGCGGTTTCCGGGCGCCGAGATCGTGGCCGTGCGGCAGCCGGAACCGGAGCCCGCGCCGCCGGTCGCGGCCGTTGACGATGACGAGCCGCCGCCCGAAATGCCGATTGACGATGGCGGGTCGGCGTTCGGTGCCCATGGCCGGCCGGACGATGTGGATGATGATCTATAGGGCCCCCACTCCTATCCCTGCTGCCCTGCAAGCGGGGAGGGTAGAGCGATAGGTGCTAGGCTAAGCCGCGTGGACTCCCTCCCCCCTTGTAGGGGAGGGTCGGGGTGGGGGGTCGTGCCGTAGGGCACAGGAGTGCAAACTGGCTCGACCCCCACCCCCGACCCCTCCCCACAAGGGGGAGGGGAGGAGCTCGCGGCATTGTCGAGCCTAACGTGGCGCCTATGATGGTGAGAGCGAGCCGCGTGACGAGAGGCAAGATATGGCAGATTTCTTGGGCTTGATGAAACAAGCCAACGAACTCAAATCCAAGATGGAGGCGATGCAGGCCGAACTCGACCGCATCGAGGTCGAGGGCGCGGCTGGCGGCGGAATGGTCACGGTGAAAATGACCGCAAAGGGCGAGGTCAAATCCGTGAGCCTCGATCCGTCGCTGATGAAGCCGGAGGACAAGGAGATCACCGAGGACCTCATCGTCGCCGCTCACGCCGACGCGCGACGCAAGGCCGAAGCCCTGCTGCAGGAGAAAATGAAGAACCTCACTGGCGGTTTGCCGCTGCCGCCGGGGTTGAAGCTGTTTTGAACGCCTCTCCGCCGTCATGCCCGCGCTTGTCGCGGGCATCCACGTCTTGCGGCGCTTCGGTAAGAAAGGCGTGGATGGCCGGGACAAGCCCGGCCATGACTCCGGAGAAGTGGTTCAATGACGCGAAGATATCGACTCATTCCACATGCCAACCGCCGTCGCCGGTCCTGAAATCGAGCGCCTGATCCAATTGCTGGCCCGCCTGCCGGGGCTCGGTCCGCGTTCGGCGCGCCGCGCCGCGCTCGCACTCATCAAGAAGCGCGAACAACTGATGGCGCCGCTGACGGCCGCGCTGCAGACCGCAATGGAGCGCATCTCGATCTGCCGGGTGTGCGGAAACATTGACAGCTGTGATCCCTGCACGGTGTGCACCGACGAACGGCGCGACGCCTCGGTGATTGTGGTGGTCGAAGATGTGGCCGATCTGTGGGCGCTGGAGCGCGCCCAGGTGGTCAACGCCCGCTATCACGTGCTCGGCGGCACCCTGTCGCCGCTCGACGGCATCGGCCCGCAGGACCTTTCGATCGACGCCCTGGTGACGCGCGCTCACGCACCGGAGGTCAAGGAGATCATCCTGGCGCTCAACGCCACCGTCGATGGCCAAACCACCGCTCACTACATCACCGATCTCATCGGCCACGCCAATGTGAAGGTGACGCGGCTTGCGCACGGGGTGCCGGTCGGCGGCGAACTCGATTATCTCGACGAAGGCACGCTCGCGGCAGCGATCCGCAGCAGAACGCCGCTGTAGGGGCCTTGCTTGTAGCCCGCATGGAGCGATGTGTATTGCAGGGTCGGCTTCTCGCTGTTGAACGGCCGTTCCCGGATTACGCGGAGTTTATCATCGGGCCGGCCGAAGGCCGGACCCGGTGGCTCCATCCGGGCTACTGCTGTTGCGCTGGCTTCGCCGCAAGCGCCGCGAAATGCCCGCCGCGCTGCAGCCAGGCGAGCAGCGCTAGTCCCGGTATGGCGGCCACGGCGCAGAGGGCGAAGAACACGGCCCAACCGGTAGCGGCGGCGATGAAGCCGGCCGGGGACGACAGATAGGTCCGTCCAACCGCGGCGAGTGCCGTCAACAGCGCATATTGCGTCGCGGTGTGCAGCGGGTTCCGGCACAGCGCCGACAGATAGGCCACGAAGATCACCGTGCCGATGGCGCTGGTGAAATTCTCCACCACGATCGCAAAGGTAAGCCACCCGACGTCGGCCCCGACCATGGCCTGCCAGGAAAATGCGAGGTTTGCGAGAGCCTGCAAGATGCCGCCGATCCACAGGCTTGCGGACAGCGAATAGGCGCGCGCCACGAAGCCGCCCGCAAACCCGCCGAGCAAGGTCGCCGCCAGCCCGACGCCCTTGATGATCGCGGCGTATACGTCGCGCGAAAATCCGAGCTCGTAGACGAACGGCGCCGTCATCACGCCGGCCAGCGCGTCGGTGAACTTGAACAGCACCACGAAGGCAAGGATGGCGCCGACCTGCCGGTACTGCCGGAAATCCGCGAAGGCGCCGACCGCCGTGGCGATCACGCGTGTCAATGGGTTTTGCCGCGCATGGGTGGCCTCGACGGGCGCCGATTTCTGCGGCTCGGTGGCCACCAGGCTGGTGACAATCCCGACGACGACCAGCGCCGCCATGACCAGGTAGCCCGCCGTCCATGCGGCGTGCGGGGACAAATCCCAGCGCTCGAACTCGCTCACCAGGAACAGCGCGCCCGCCATCGATGCCAACATGCCGATACGATAGCCGGCCACATAGGACGCCATGCCGGCCGCCTGCTCGTTTTCATCGAGGCTTTCCACCCGGAAGGCGTCGATGACGATGTCCTGGGTGGCGGACGCGGTCGCGACAATCAGGGCGCCCAAAGCCACCAGCCACGGATCGACGGCGGGGTCGCACGTCCCCAGAAAAATGATCGCCGCGATCAAAACGAGCTGGGTCAGCACCAGCCAGGCGCGGCGCCGCCCCAACAGCCGTGACAGCCATGGCAAGTCGAGGCCGTCGACGAGGGGCGCCCACAGGAATTTTATGGTGTACGGTGTGCCGACCAACGCGAACATGCCGATGGTGCCAAGATCGACCCCGGCTTCAGCCATCCACCGCAGCAGCGTCGACCCGGATAACGCCAGCGGCAGCCCTGCCGAGAACCCGAGGAACAAAACGACGAGCACCCGCCGGCGCAAGTAGACGCCGAGCGTTTCCGCCCAAGTCGGTTTCTCGCCCGGAGCGGCTTCGGAAAGGGACGTTGCGGGAAGCGTCCGCTCGCGCGAGGCCGTCACTCGCCGGCCTCCAGCTTCTGGACCGCGGGCGTCTCGCCCGCCTTTGGACCCTGCCCCTCAAGGAAGAGCGGGCGAGACGCCCGCGATCCGGCGGCGCCGACGTCATGCGTCCCTTGGTGCGTCCCTTGGTCCATCTTGCTGTCGGCGAAATCGAGCTGGTCGATGCGGCCGGCGCGCACGCCGATTTTCTCGGCCGATATCAGTATCTGATGCATGTCCTCGCTTGACTGCCCGTGATGCTGCTGCAGCTTGAGCACGCGCTCCTGCAGCCGGCCCACATCTCCCGTCAGGCGGCCGACTTCGGCACGAATGAGGTCGGCGGCTTCGCGCATGCGGGCATCCTTCAAAATCTGCTGCATCACCTGGATCGCCAGCATCAGGAGCGAGGGCGATACCATGACGACCCGGGCCCGATAGGCCTTCTGGACCAGATCGTCAAACCCGTCATAAAGTTCCGCGTAGAGGGATTCCGATGGCACGAACATCAGCGCCATCTCCTGGGTTTCGCCGGGCAGCAGATATTTGCTGGCGATGTCGGAAATGTGCTTCCAGACGTCCTGCCGCAGGCGCTGGGCAGCGCGAAGGCGGTCTTCATCGGTCTTGGCTTGGCGAAAAGCCGTGATGGATTCAAGCGGAAACTTGGCGTCGATGACGAGCGGACGCTGGTCTGGCAGAAAGATCACGCAGTCAGGCCGGGTATTATTGGACAGGGTGTACTGGAACGCGAACAGCCCTTTGGGCAGGCCGTCGGCCACGATGGTTTCCATCCGGGCCTGGCCGAAAGCGCCGCGCGCCTGCTTGTTGCCGAGCACATCGCGTAGCGAGGTGACCTGGCCCGACAGGTCGGCGAGGCTCTTCTGGGCGTGATCGATCACCGCGATGCGCTCGTGCAGGCCTTGCAGCCGCTGCACCGTCTGCCGCGTCACTTCGTCCATGGAATGACCGAGCCTCATCGAGACCGCGTCGAGCCGCTCCGCCATCACGCGGGCAAGCTCGGCCTGGCGACCGCCGAGGCCTTCGCCCAACGCTTGGAGGCGGCCGACGGTCTCGGCCTGGATGCGGGCGAGTTCCGCCATGCGGCTCTCCATGGCTTCGCTCTGCCGCATCTGCCTGGCGGATTCCTGCTCGCGCCGCCGAAAAGCGCGGACGCTGATCGCCGCAATGATCACCAGCACGGCCAGCACCGACGCGGCAAATGCCGCGGTTGCCGCGCCGAGGCTGATGTCGAGCCCACCGACGGTCAAGATTGACTGATTCATCCTGAATCCTTTTGGGCCCGCCTTGTAAACCGGATTCGAGAACCGGTCGAACGAAATAGGAACGAGAAAAGCTCCACAGGCCTCGCGACCAGCAGAGTTGCGGGCTGCCGCGGCACATTGACCGCACCCGTGTCAGCCCTTACATCGCCCTTCCATGGCGCTGCGCGACATCATCATTTTGCCCGACAAACGACTCCGGTCGGTCTCCAAACCGGTCGTCGCGATCGGCGACGAAATCCGGACCCTGGTCGCCGACATGTTCGAGACCATGTACGAGGCGCCCGGCATCGGTCTTGCAGCGATCCAGGTCGGCGTACCAGCCCGGGTGATCGTGATGGATCTATCGAAGCGAGAAGCCGAGGCCGAACCCAGGGTCTTCATCAACCCGGAAATCACCTGGTCATCAGAAGAGCAATCGCTGTACGAAGAGGGCTGCCTGTCGATCCCGGACGTCCATGAGGACGTCGAGCGGCCGGCACGAGTCAAAATCAGATACCTCGACCTTGAAGGCAAACCGCACGAAGAAGACGCCGAAGGCCTGTTCGCCACCTGCATTCAGCACGAAGTCGATCACGTCAACGGCGTGCTGTTCATCGACCACATTTCGAAGCTCAAGCGCGAGCGCATCATCAAGAAGTTCACCAAGGCGGCGAAGAAAGCGGAGAAGGAGGGATGATGCCGAACCGAACCGACCTAGCCTGCCCCGCTCGGAAGGCCGGGTGGGAGGGGGGCGAATCACGCCACGTTTTTCAGCGGCCGTGCACGCGCGATGCGCTTGCGCTCGCTCGGTGAGTGCATCGCCTCCCACAGATCGGTGCGCCGCTGCACATTCAGCCAAAACTCCGGGCTGTTGCCGAAGACGCAGGCGAGGATGAGCGCGGTCGGAGCGGTCACGGTCCTGCGGTCGTTGCAGAGTTCGTTGACATGCTTGCGCGCGACGCCCATTGCTGCCGCGAGCGCCCCTTGGGTCAAACCCATCGGCTCCATGAACTCCTCAGTCAGAATCTCGCCGACAGTCGCGGGCTTACGTGTCGTCATCAACATGGCTCACCTCAAAGATAGCTATGGTCGTCCAAATACGGATCGTTTCTATGAAACTAATCAGATCGGGCGGACAGAATTAGAACCCACAGACCTCATCCTCTTATGTCCCATGTCAAGCTCGGAGGCGCAACAACCCGGCTCTCCACCAGATCTGGAGAGATGTCGATGCGAATGATCGTGCAACGGTGGGAGCGAAGCCCAGAGACGTCGGTTAACATCCTCTTATT
>WNFR01000438.1_pt1 | contig 75036 bp, 58 predicted proteins | sample 5400221 | NCBI WGS metagenome assembly WNFR01 (sample SAMN13153357, study PRJNA577476) | soil metagenome | isolation source: 40 cm soil under Madrone tree | place: USA:California | collected 2016-06-14
TGCGCATGGCCATCCGCGACAACATCGTCACGCCGGAGGTGAGGGCCGACGGCTACGGCGCCGTCGATTTTTCGCGGCTCGCCGAATCGATCGACCAGATCGGGCTCGTTTACCCGTTCAAGTCCAAGCCCAAGGCGGATGACATCTTCGAGCCTTCATTCCTGCCGCCGGCCGCAGGGCGCAGGGTTCACTGATTGCGCGCGATGGGGCGCGAGACGCTACGTCCTTGAACCAAGCCCCGCCCGGCATTCCCCGTGATCGCAACCGCTCACGTGTCGCCCTCGGACAGCCCAGACCTGGCGGGGCGGTTGTGGTTCGGCCTAACTGGAGCATGCTATAAATCTGCCGACGTATAGAGCCCGCCTTTTGCCGATGCCGGCCGCATGAAATTCCTTCGTATCTATTTCCGCGTGCTCGAACTGCTCGGGCGCGAGGGCCGTTTGGCGTGGGCGCTGGCGGTCGCCAATCTGGCGCTGGCCTCGGCGATGTTCGTAGAGCCGATCCTATTCGGCCGCATTGTCGATACGCTCGCGAATGCCCAGCCCCGCATGTCGCAGGTGGCTTGGCACGACCTCATGGCGCTGGTCGGCGCCTGGGTCGGTTTCGGGCTCTTCATCATCGTCTGCAGCACGCTTGTGGCGCTCCATGCCGACCGTCTAGCGCACCGCCAGTATCAGGTGGTGCGGACGATGTTCTTCGAACACGTGCTGCAATTGCCGCTGAGCTATCACACCGGCTCGCATTCCGGGCGCCTCGTGAAGGCGATGCTCACCGGCACGAATACGCTGTGGGCGCTTTGGCTCTCCTTCTTCCGCGAACACTTCGCCAGTTTCGTCTCGCTCATCGTCCTGCTGCCGCTGACGCTTTTCATCAATTGGCGCTATGGACTGTTGCTGATCCTCCTGTGCGCCGTGTTTGGCGTGGTGATCGCACTGGTCGTGCGCAAGAGCGAAACGCTGCAAAGCACGGTCGAGCGCTACTATACGGACGTAGCCGAGCGTACGACCGATACGCTGGGAAATATCGCTCTGGTGCAGAGCTTCACCCGGATTGAGATGGAAGTCTCGGGAATGAGGAAGATGGGCGAAGAGGTGCTCAGCGCCCAGATCCCGGTCCTGTCTTGGTGGGCGGTAACGACGGTCATTACCCGCACATCAACCACGCTAACCATGCTCTCGATACTCGTGCTCGGGGTCTGGTTCTACCTGCGCGGCCAGACCACCGTCGGCGAGATCGTCATGTTCATGAGCTTCGCCACGCTCCTGATCGGCAAACTCGAACAGGCCGTTCACTTTGCCAACGAAATGGTGATGGACGCGCCGCGCCTCACCGAGTTCTTCGAGGTGCTCGACACCGAGCCGGCGGTGCGCGACCGCCCCGACGCGATCGATCCCGGCCACATGCACGGTCTGGTGGAGTTCAAGGACGTGTCGTTTTCCTACGACGGCAAGCGCCCGGCAGTCGCCGATCTCAGCTTCACCGCGCTGCCCGGCGAAACGGTCGCTCTCGTCGGCGCAACGGGCGCCGGCAAATCGACCGCCCTTGCGCTTCTGCACCGCGCCTTTGATCCACAATCCGGCACCGTAAGGATCGACGGCATGGACATTCGTGCCCTCACGCTGGCGGGCGTGCGGCGGAATATCGGCGTCGTGTTCCAGGAGGCGCTGCTGTTCAACCGCTCGCTCGCCGAGAACCTGCGCGTCGGCAAGCCCGACGCGAGCGTCGAGGAGCTGCGCGCAGCCTGTGAGCGCGCCCAGCTCCTCGACGTCATAGAACGCCTGCCGCAGGGCTTCGATACCAATGCCGGCGAGCGCGGTCGGTTGTTCTCCGGCGGCGAGCGCCAACGCCTGTCGATCGCGCGAGCGCTGCTTAAGGATCCTCCGATCCTCATCCTCGACGAGGCGACGAGCGCGCTCGACGCCCTGACCGAGGCGAGAATCCAAGCCGCACTCGCAGAAGTCATGAAGGGACGCACGACCTTCGTGATCGCGCACCGGCTCGCCACCGTCCGCAACGCCGACCGCATTCTAGTGTTTGAATCTGGCCGCATCGTCGAGAGCGGCCCCTTCGACGAACTCGTCGGGCTCGGTGGGCAGTTCGCCGAGCTTGCTCGCAGCCAATTCATGGTGGCTGGCCCGCTAAAGCGCCGGCAACGCGCGGCCGGCCAACCTGCGGAAACCTAGTGAACCAGCTCCGCGCCGACGCGGTAAGCAAACGCGCGTTTGCGACCCGAGACCCGCCGGCCACGCGAGTATCGATGACGTGGCTTCCGAGGGCCCCGCGGTGGGCGATCGAGCGCGATTTCAATGGGCCATGCTGACGACGAAAAGAAAAATCGCGCTGGCCCGCATGCTCAATTTCGCAGTCGTCGGCACACGCGCGCTCGCAGGTCGGTCTTCTCGCGTGACCGTCCGGCGACGGGACGTGAACTGGGAATTGGACCTCGACGAGGGAATCGATCTGGCGATCTATCTTGGGCTTTATCAGCGCATCCCGCGGCGAGCCGCGCGCTGGATTACGCCCGGCGCTCTGGTGCTCGACATCGGCGCCAATATCGGGGCACATAGCCTTCCGCTTGCGCGCGCAGTAGGCGATGACGGCTTTGTCATTGCCATCGAGCCGACCGATTACGCATTCTCCCGGCTTCAGGCGAATGCCGCATTGAATTCGGAACTGGCGTCACGGCTCATTCTGGTGCAAGCGGCCTTGACCGCGGACACCGATCGGCCCGACCGAGAAAAAAATGCTCATTTCTATTCACGCTGGCCGCTCAAGCGCGACGGACCAGACCGACACGCCAAGCATCTAGGCGCATTGGAGGCGGCGAGCCGCGCGCGCTTCCTGACCGTCGACGGATTGTTGCAGGAGATGCGGACCAAACACCGGATCGATCGGCCCGTCGCGTTCGTCAAGCTGGATGTAGACGGTCACGAGCTCGACGTCTTGCGCGGCGCGACCCAGCTGCTCGCCGTGGAAAAGCCACCGATCCTGATCGAGGTCGGAGCCCATGTGCAGGATGAAGTTCCGCAGCGTTTCGACGAGCTCATCCGGACGTTCGAGACTCACGGCTATCGATTTGAGGCGTGCGATACGGGAAAAAAACTTCCCATGTCGGCGCCCGCGCTGAGAGCGTTGATTGGCGACGGCGCAACCATCGACGTCATCGCACGCGCCGACAAGCCTAATGCGTTTTCGCCCTAACTGGCTCGCGCCCTGAATGACGACTTTCGGAACTCGATCGGACCAAAAATGATGCGTTCGTGGTCTAACCGGGTGTGGCGCCGCGCCGCCGATCATCCGCTTGCGACGATTTTCTTGCTCGCTCTGTTCATTCGCTTGATCAATCTGGCGCTGCTTACGGGTCGCGATGCCTTTTTCGCGGAACAGGATACATTCGCCTACTGGGCACTGGGCGCAGCGCTGGCGAAGCCGGACATTTTTTGGCCGACGCTCTCGTCGATGACCGACCGCATGCCGCTTTATCCCCTGCTCCTCGCGGGCGTGCAGTACGCCATCGGCGACGGGCCGCGGGCGGTTGCGTTCATTCAGTCCGTGATCGATGCCGCAACCTGCACATTCATCGCGTCACTCGGCGCGTTGATCTCTCCGCGCGTCGGATTGATCGCCGGCATTCTCGCCGCATTCTCCACGACCCTCATCGTGTTCAGCACCCAAATACTGACCGATACAATATTTCTCTTCTTCTTCACCCTCATGCTGCTCGCCGGCGCGCATTTCCTGCTGCGCCCGGGGATCAGTCGCGCCATCTGGGCCGGCCTCGCCGGCGGTCTCGCGCTCGTCACGCGACCCGCCGTCGCGGTGCTGTTGGCAGCAGCCGTGCCGGTGATTTTCGTCATCGCATTGGTGCAGCGACGCAGACTTGTTTGGGGCTTGACGGCAGCGATGGTGTTCGGCGTCGCCGCCGCAGCACCAGTTGCCCCCGTGCTGTTGCGCAACGCTATTCAATACGACAGCCTCAGCCTGACCTCGCAAATCGGCGATTACTGGGCCTTATGGATCGTGCCGCTCGTGGTCCAACGCGCAAACGGCACGCCCTACCAAGTGACCGCTGACCGCATGGAGTCGCGTTACCGAGAACGCACCGAGCGCAATTCGATGGCAGCAAACAATCCGTTTTGGCGTGCGGCGCTCAAGGCGGAGCTCGCGCGGGAGGAGATGGCGCGCTTGCCGGCTGGCGCTTATGCCAGCGCCTGGCTTGAGGGCATGGTCGTGAACCTTGCTGCGCCGGCTGTGCTCGCCGATCCGCGCGTGCGCGCGCTGCCCAAACCGAGCTTCTACAACACAGCCGGGACGAGCCTGTGGGAACGGGCGCGAACTTATCTATTCCACGATCCCGGACTGTACCAATTCCTGCTTGTCCTCGGTCTTCTCGCCATGCTGCCCTTCCTCATGCTCGAGGCGATTGGATTTGTCATGCTGGCGCGGAGAATGCCCTGGGCGGCGGTTTTCGCCGGCGCCGTGCTTGCCTATTTCCTCCTGCTCAACGGCCCGGTGGCGGCGCCCAGGTATCGTTTACCGCTGGAACCCGTGTTGCTCGTGCTAGCAGCCATGCCGCTGGCGCGGCTGACGGACCGCCGGCAAGCTTATTTGATCCGCTCGAGGATGCTCACATAGTTCGCGACCGCGGTGCCGCCCATATTGAAGATGCCGCCGAGGCTCGCGTCCTTTACCTGCATACCGCCGGCCGACCCCATGAGCTGCATGGCGCTCAGCGCATGCATCGACACTCCGGTCGCGCCGATCGGATGACCCTTGGCCTTGAGGCCGCCCGAGGGATTGATGGGCAAGGGTCCACTCTTTTCGGTGAGCCCTTCCGCCACAGCGCGCGCACCTTGCCCCTCCGGCACCAGGCCCATCGCCTCGTACTCAATCAGCTCGGCGATGGTGAAGCAGTCATGCGTCTCAACGAAGGAGAGATTGGAGAGGGCGACGCCCGCACTTGCGAGAGCGCGCGCCCAAGCCTGCGCACAGCCTTCGAGCTTGAGCACGTCGCGCTTCGACATCGGCAAGAAATCCTGCACGTGTTCGGCGGCCCGGAAGGCGACCGCCTTGCCGAGCTTGAGCGCGGTCGCAACGTCGGCCAGAACGACGGCGGCGGCGCCGTCGGAGACGAGCGAGCAGTCTGTGCGCTTGAGCGGGCCCGCCACGCGCGGATTCTTCTCGCTCTCGGTGCGGCAGAACTCGTAGCCGAGGTCCTTGCGAATCTGGGCAAAAGGATTGCTGACGCCGTTCTTGTGATTCTTGGCGGCGATACGCGCAAGCGCGTCCGATTGGTCGCCCCAGCGCTGGAAGTAACGCGCGGCGATCTGTCCGAAAATACCGGCGAAGCCGCCGTCGATATCGGCTTCCTCACGTACATAAGATGCCTTGAGCAGGTTGCGACCGATTTCCGGACCAGGCGTCGTCGTCATCTGCTCGGCGCCGACCACGAGGACGATGCGGGCGGCCTTGGCGGCGATCGCCTTGAGGCCCTGATGGACGGCGGCCGACCCGGTGGCACAAGCGTTCTCTACCCGGCTCGCGCGTTTGAAGCGCAGATCCGGGGAGGCCTGAAGCACCAACGCGGCAGTAAAATCCTGGGCCGAGAAACCGGCATTGAAATGCCCGAGCACGATCTCGTCGATATCGCGGGCGGCGACCCCAGCATCGGCGAGCGCCTCGGTCGCGACCCGCACGATCAGACTCTCGATCGTCTCTCCCTCGAGGCGACCAAAGGGGGTGTGAGCCCAGCCAACAATGCAAGCGGTCACGACGGTCTCCTGTCTATTTCGACCCTATTTGTCATTTCTGGACATTGCAGCCAACGCGCAAGCCGTCAGCGTCCGGTCTAACCTGCCGAATTTTGGACGTTTTCTACGACCATGAACGCTTGTCGTGGGGCAGTAGCGGATCATCTTAGCGCGTTTCGCCTTTGCCTTTCATCCCTCGTCGGCTTAGACCCTTCTCGCTTGTGGCGCGTTTCCCAAGGGCCTGCAAAGCATCGAATTCCGAGCCGTGATGTCTTCGACCCGATCTTGCCTTGCGCGCACGCTCATGTGGGTGGGCATCGCCTGTGCCGCAACCTCGCTCGCGCCGAGCCGCGCAGGCGCCGAAGCGTTGCTCGTGATCGAAGCCGAGAGCGGCAGGGTTCTTTTTGCCCAGAATGCCGGGTATCCCTGGTATCCCGCCTCCGTCACCAAGCTGATGACGGCCTATGTGACGCTGCGTGCGGTCAAGGAGGGGCGTCTCAACCTCGACACGCCGCTTGTGGTTTCCTCGAACGCGGCGGCGCAGTCGCCGGTGAAGATGGGGTTCGGCGTTGGCACCATCGTGACCGTGGACAATGCACTCAAGATGTTGATGGTGAAATCGGCGAACGACATGGCGGTCGTACTCGCCGAAGGCGTCGCCGGCTCGATCGAGAACTTTGCCGATGAGATGAACGCGAACGCCCGCCACCTCGGCATGGTGCAATCGAGCTTTGTCAATCCCAACGGCCTGCCTGCGGATGACCAGATTTCCTCCGCTCGCGACCTCGCCATCCTGGCGCGTGCGCTCATCCGCGAACTGCCGGAATACGATTACTACTGGCACCTCCCGGGCATCCGGCTCGGCAAAATGGTGCAGCGGAACTACAATACGCTCATCGGCCGCTATCCCGGCGCCGATGGCATGAAGACCGGCTTTATCTGCGCCTCGGGTTTCAATCTCGTCGCGTCCGCGACGCGCAATGGCCGGCGACTCATTGCCGTGGTGCTCGGCGCTCCGTCCTCTGCGGCCCGCGCCATGAAAGCTGCGCAACTGCTGGAGCGCGGGTTCAACAGCAGTAGCCCGCTATCCTGGTTCGCGGCGCCATTCGGCACGGTCGAATCGCTGCAGCCGGTCGCTGCCGCGCCGTCCAACCTACGCGATGAAATGTGCGGCCCTCACCGCAAACGGCCGGCGGCGGAGGACGAGGACGACATGGTCGCCAACAACCCCGAGTCGCCCTACGCCGTTTTCCTTGCGAGCCTGCGCCCGGCCAAGGCGAAGGGCGCGGCGCCATTGCACGAGATGGGCGAACCGGTGCTCGTCTATACCGGCACCAAGCCGCCGGCGCCTAGTGCGCAGGCGACGAGCGAGTCCAAGCCGGAAAAGAAAAAGAGCGCCGCGGCCAAGCCTGCGGCGGCAAAAGACAAAGACAACGCGGCGAGCGCATCCGAGCCGCCCGCGGCAAAGCCGAAGCGCAAGGCTACGGCGGACAAGGAGGGCGCGAAAGACAGCGCGGCTTCGATCGCCGCGCCGAGCGATTCCGGCGCGACGAAGCGAAAACCCAAGGCCGCCGCGCCCAAGGAGAGCACCAAGAATGACGCCGCGGCCACCGCCGCCGCCTCCGGCGATGGAACGCCAGCCAAGCCAAAGCCCAAGACCCCCCCGCCAATGATGATCACCCCGGCGGCGGAGCAGAGTTCGCAGCCTAGGTAGGCCACAGTCACGGCGCGCATGCTCATGCGCGCTTCGCCGGGCTGCCCATAATCGTCGCGCTTGCTACCCTGCAGCCCCTGCCCGATGCTTCGCGCGCCGCGCACGGTGCATAGCGCGCGCCGGCCAGCGCTGGACGAGTCATGGGTTTGATCGATCGACTGAGAGCAGAGGTGACGTCCATCAAGGGCGCAATGCGCACGCTCAAGCTGACCACCCCGATCGCCAAAAACCCAACCCGGATCTTTCCGCAAATCATCCTCGAGCTTGCGGACAAATACGGCGACGCGCCGGCGCTGCTGTCCGAGCGCGAGCGCTTCACGTACAGGGAGCTTGCGGCGCGATCGAACCGCTATGCGCGCTGGGCGCTGGCGCAGAATCTGCGCAAGGGCGACACGGTCTGTCTGATGATGCCGGGCCGGCCGGAATTCTTGGCCGCGTGGATCGGCATAACGCGGGTCGGCGGCGTGGTTGCGCTCATCAATACCCATCTCGCCGGGATGGCGCTGGCCTATTGCATCAATGTGGTGAGCCCAAAGCACATCATCGTGGCCGCCGAACTGTTCGAGCCGTTCACGGGCGCCCAGCCGCACATCACGGGCGATGCCAAGATTTGGCTTCATGGCGACGCAAACGCCAATTTCCCACGCATCGATCGCGATCTCGACAGCCTCGCCGGGGACGAACTCGCCGCCGCGGACCGTCCCGCGCTCACCATCGAGGATCGCGCGCTTTACATCTACACGTCTGGCACGACCGGTCTGCCGAAGGCCGCCAACATGAACCACTATCGCGTGATGCTCGCAAGCTACGCGTTTGCCGGGGTCATGGATACGCGCGCGAGCGACCGCATGTACGACTGCCTGCCGCTTTATCACACCGCCGGCGGCGTGGTCGCAACAGGTGCGCTTCTGGTCAAAGGCGGGTCAGTGGTGATCCGGGATAAATTTTCTGCGCGCGAATTCTGGGACGACATCGTGCGCTGGGACTGCACCTGCTTCCAGTATATCGGCGAGCTTTGCCGATATCTCGTCAACTCGCCGCCGAGCCCGAAGGAGCGCGCGCATCACCTGCGCCTGGCCTGCGGAAATGGGCTGCGCCCCGACGTGTGGCCGCAATTCAGGCGGCGCTTCCAAATCCCGCAAATCATCGAGTTCTATGCCGCGACCGAAGGCAACGTCTCATTGTTCAATTTCGACGGCAAGGAGGGGGCAGTAGGCCGGCTTCCCTGGTGGGTCGCGGCCCGTTTTCCCACCAAGGTCGTGCGCTTTGATGCGCAATCGCAGCAGCCGGTGCGCAACGAACGCGGCTTCTGTATCGAATGCGATGTCGACGAGCCCGGCGAGGTCATCGGCAAGATCTTGAAGGATGCATCGAAGCCGGGGCAACGGTTCGAGGGATATGCGAGTGAGGCCGAGAGCGACAGGAAGATCCTGCACGATGTGTTCAAAAAAGGCGACAGCTGGTTCCGAACCGGCGATTTGATGCGTAAGGACAAGCACGGCTATTTTTATTTCGTCGACCGTATCGGCGACACCTTCCGCTGGAAAGGCGAGAACGTCTCGACAACCGAAGTCGAGGAGGCAGTCGGCCGATTCGAGGGCATTCTGGAAACGAACGTCTACGGCATTCAAATTCCCGGCCGCGACGGCCGCGCCGGAATGGCGGCGATCGTCGCCAAGGACAATCTCAATTTAACAGCGCTTCACGACCATATCGCGCAGCAGCTGCCCGAATATGCGTGGCCGGTGTTTCTTCGCATGCGCAAAGACAATGACGTCACCACGACTTTCAAACCGAAGAAGATCAACCTCGCGGAGGAAGGTTTCGACCCCAGCCGCACTGCCGATCCAATCTACTTCAACGATCCGCAACGCAAAGCGTTCGTGCGCGTCGACCCGGCGCTCTATGAGCAGATCAACGCCGGTCAGGTGCGGCTATGACCGGCGGGCTCGGCACATCCAAGACGATCGAGCCCGCGGACGTGCTCGCATTCTGGCGCACCGCCGGACCCGACAAGTGGTTCGAGAACGACGCGCTGTTCGACGCCGAGATCGCACGACGCTTTTCTGCCCTCTGGCACGCCGCCGGCGAAGGCAAGCTGCGCCATTGGGAAGATACGGCTGAGGGCGCGCTGGCGCTCGTCATCGTGCTCGACCAATTCCCCCGCAACATGTTCCGCGCTGACGGGCGCTGTTACGCGACGGACGAGTTCGCCCGCTCGGTCGCCGATCGCGCCGTTCGGCGCGGCTTCGACCGGCAACTGCCGCACGCCGAGCGGCAGTTCTTCTATCTGCCATTGATGCATTCGGAAAATCTCGCCGACCAGCAGCGCTGCCTGGCGCTGGCGCGCGACTACGGCGATGCTGAATTCACGAAATACGCCGAGCAGCACGCCGACATTATCCGGCGCTTCGGACGCTTCCCGCACCGGAACGCGCTATTGGGCCGCCCCGGCACGCCGGAGGAGCAGGCTTTGCTCGGCGAGGGGGGCTTTTCCGGTTGAACGCATTCGTCGAGCCTCGGCCGGGAAACTCAAGGCGCAATCGCGCCTTGAGTTTCGGCGCACTCCGGCAGTTCAGAAGGTGACAACGTCCTTGATGGCGGCTGCCGCCTCGGCGGGAACGACTTTGCGTGCCACGAAATCGTCCCAGTTCTTGAACTTCGCCTTGGTACGGGCTTCGACGATGGCCTTGGAGCGGGCTGGACCGATCTGCGGCAGCTTGTCGAGCTCCGCAGCTGCCGCGGTGTTGAGGTTGGTTTTGACGGCCTGCGGAGCCGTTGCCGCGCCGGTCGTTGCGGGCTTCGCGGGCGCGGTCACGGCCGGAGCGGGCTTTGCAGGTTGCCCCGGTTGGGTGCCCTGCGCGAAGGCAGGCGCGGACAAAAGCGCGATCGTCAGCGAGGTGACGAGAACGCGAGGAGTGAACATTGCGATAGTCCTCTCTGTAGTCCCTCATGGCTTGATGCGAGCTAAGCGTGCGCGCAAGCCGAGTGGGCGTTATGCCTAATCAGTCCCGGATGTCGGCATGCCCTGCGGCCGTGCACTATCATCCGACTGACCGCATACACATAGCCGCGACACATGGATGACGCGTTCATCCGCGGTTCACCTCGGCCGAGACAGCGCCAAGTGCTAGGCCCGGAACGCGCGGGTCGCCGCTTTCAGCAAATGACCTGGCTCGTGATGAACGCGCGCGCCCCACAGCCTCCGGTGCAGCTTGTCGAGCATTAGATAGATCACCGGCGTCGTGTAGAGCGTGAGCAGCTGCGAGACGAGCAGCCCGCCCACGATGGTCATGCCAAGCGGCCGGCGCAGTTCCGATCCCGGTCCCGTGGCTATTACCAGTGGCAAGGCGCCCAGGAGCGCCGCCATCGTCGTCATCATGATCGGCCGGAAGCGCTCGAGGCAGGCTTCGAAGATCGCCCGCTCCGGCGCCAAGCCGCGCTTGCGCTCGCCTTCGAGCGCGAAGTCGACCATCATGATCCCATTCTTCTTGACGATCCCGATCAAGAGGATGATCCCGATGAACGCGATCAGCGAAAGCTCGGCGTTGAAGATCTGCAGGGCCAAAAGAGCGCCAAGGCCCGCCGAAGGCAGCGTGGAAATAATCGTAAGCGGATGCGCTAGGCTCTCGTACAACACGCCGAGTACGATATAGACGGCAATGAGGGCCGCCACGATCAGCAGCGGTTGCGCGCCGATCGACTGACGATAAGCGCGCGCATCCCCCGCATATTCGGCGTGCAGCGTATCCGGAATGTGCAGTTCGGCGACCGCCTGATCGACCAGCCGTGTCGCCTGCTCGATCGGCGTGGTCTCATCCAGGCTAAAGCTGATGGTAACGGCGGGAAATTGGCCCTGGTGATTGACCACGAGCGGGGAGAGCCCGCGCTCGATCTTGGTCACGGCGGTGAGAGGAACCTGGGTATTGTTGGCGCCGCTCACATAGACACGGCTGAGGTCGGTCGGGTCGCGTTGATATCGGGGATCCATCTCGAGAATGACGCGATACTGATTGCGCTGGGTATAGAGCGTTGAGATCTGCCGCTGGGCGTAAGAATCGTTGAGCGCATTGGCGATGTCCTGCACGCGCACTCCAAGCCGCGAGGCCACGGTTCGATCGATCACAACGCCGACTTGCAGCCCGCCTTGCTCGCGGTCGGTCGAAACATCGACCAGCCCGGGCAACGTCTGGATCTTCGCCAGGATACGGGGCGCCCAACGCACCAGCTCGTTGTAGTCGGTATCCCACAGCGTGAACTGGTAGGTGGAGTCGCTCTGTCGGCCGCCGACCCGCACATCTTGCATCGGGAAGAAGAACACGCGCAGCCCCGGGATGTCGGCGGTTTTCTGACGCAGCCTGTTGGCCACCGCTTGCGAGGTAACCCCCCCGCGTTCCGCCAGTGGCTTGAGGCTGATGAACAGGTTGCCGCGATTGACCGAGGCATTCCAGCCCGTGGTGCCGATCGAGGAGCCGACATTGCCGACGGCGGGATCGGCGCGCACGATCGCTTCTGCCTTCTGCTGCAGGTCGTACATTGCCGAAAACGACACTTCGGTTGATGCCTGAGTCCCCCCGTAGATCAGGCCAGTGTCGTCGAGCGGGAAAAAACCCTTCGGGGTGCGAACATAGAGCATGACGGTGATCGCCATGATCGCGGCCATGACGAGGAGCATCAGCGCACGGTGGTCGAGCACAGCGGCGAGGCTTCGCGCATAAAAGTGCACCATTGCGCCCAAGACGCGCTCAACTGTCCGGTCGAGCCAGGTGGCTTGAGGGCTCGGCGGCTTGCGTACGAAATGCGCGCAAATCATCGGCGTCAGCGACAGCGATACCGCGGTGGAAACGGCGATTGCAAACGCGAGAGTCACCGAGAATTCACGAAATACACGGCCTACCAGGCCGGTCATGAACAATAGCGGGATGAAAGCCGCCACTAGCGATATGCTGATCGAGATCACGGTGAATCCGATCTGTCGCGCGCCTTCGATGGCGGCGCGGAACGGCGACATACCTTTTTCGAGATTGCGAAAGCAATTCTCGATCATGACGATAGCGTCGTCGACCACGAAACCGACCGCAACCGCGAGCGCCATGAGCGAAAGATTGTCGATCGAGAAGCCCGCCGCCCACATCATCGCGCAGGTGCCGGCGAGCGACAGCGGAACTGTCACACCGGCGGCGACCGTCGTCGCCGTGCGGCGCAAGAACACGAATACGACCAGCATGACAAGGACGATCGTCGCAAGAAGCGTGAGCTGCATGTCCCGCACGCTGGCGCGGATCGTCTGGGTGCGGTCGGAGAGCACAGAAATGTCGATGCCGACCGGGATCCAGCGCTTGATTTCAGGCAGCAGCGCGTAGATGCGGTCGACGGTCTCGATCACGTTGGAATTGGCTTGCTTGTTGATCACAAGTAGTACCGACGGTTGACCATTGAACCAGGCAGCCGCGCGACTATCGCGCACTCCCAACTCGATCGAGGCGATCGCCGACAGCCGCACCACCGTGCCGTTGGCGGCGCGTACCACGATGGGGTCGTAGTCTGCCGCGCTCCGAAGCTGGTCGTTGGCGGAGATGGTGACGGCACGCTCCGAGCTGTTGAAAGCACCAATCGGCCCCACTGCGTTGGTGTTCGCGATCGCGGTGCGTACGTCCTCGAGAGCGAGGCCCATCGAGGCGAGCGCGATCGGATCGACCCGAACGCGAATGGCAGGCTGCTCGGCGCCATTGACGGTGATCTCAGCTACCCCTTCGATCTGCGCGAGCCGCTGCGCGATCACGCTATCGGCGGCATCGTAGAGCACGCTGGGCGGAAGATTCTTGGACGTCAGCGCCAAAATCATGATCGGCGTTGCCGCCGGATTGGATTTGCGAAAAGTCGGCGATGACGGCAGGTCGCTCGGCAGATCCGTGAGCGCGGCGTTGATCGCCGCCTGCACGTCGCGGGCGGCACCATCGATGTTACGAGCGAGATCGAATTGGACGGTGATCCGAGTGCTGCCGAGCGAGCTGCGCGAGGTGAGTTCGGTGACGCCGGCGATTTCTCCGAGCCGACGCTCGAGCGGCGCTGCGACCGTGGCCGCCATAGTTTCCGGATCGGCTCCCGGCCGGCTGGCGGTCACGTTGATGGTAGGAAAATCCACCGTCGGCATGCTAGCGACCGGCAGGAAGCGGTAGGCCACCGCGCCCACTAGAAAAAGCCCGATGGCAAGCAGCGTGGTGCCAACCGGGCGGCGGATGAAAGCTTCGGAGAAGCTAGAACCGCCCATGCGTCATTCCGCGGGGACGTGTTGCGACGGCTCGGGCGCGTCAGGCAATTCGAGCTCGGTCTGCGGCGGCGCCGGACGACTCAGCCGCCTCTTCACGCGTTCCATCGCGAGATAGACGACCGGAGTGGTGTAGAGCGTGAGCAACTGACTGAGCAGCAATCCGCCGATGATCGTGATGCCGAGCGGATTGCGCAGTTCCGAGCCGGTACCTGATTCGAATGCAAGCGGGATGGCGCCGAACAAGGCCGCCAGCGTGGTCATCATGATAGGACGGAACCGCAACAGCGAGGCCTGCACTATCGAATCCCGAGGCGAGAGCCCCTGCTTACGCTCGGCTTCGAGTGCGAAGTCGATCATCATGATCGCGTTCTTCTTCACGATCCCCATCAGCAGCACGATGCCGATGAGAGCGACGACCGAGAGGTCTTGCTTGTAGAGCATCAGCGCGAGCAAGGCGCCCACACCAGCTGAGGGCAATGTGGACAAAATGGTGAGCGGGTGGATGAAGCTTTCGTAGAGCACGCCGAGCACGATGTAGATCGTGACCGCGGCCGCGAGAATCAGCCAAGGCTCGCCGGCCAGCGATTTGGCGAATTCGGCCGCGTCGCCGGAATAGCTGCCCGTCACGGAGGTCGGCATGCCAATCTCATGCTCGGCCTGCGAGATCGTGCTGACCGCGTCGCTGAGGGCCGCCCCTGCGGCGAGGTTGAAGCTAATCGTGACCGCCGGGAACTGCTCCTGGTGAGCGACGACCAAAGGGGCAGTAGTGTTCTGATAACGACCGATAGCGCTCAGCGGCACCATCGCGGCACCCGATACGGTCGGAATGACGGTTGGCGAGGTCGAGGTCAACGAGGTGGGCTGGGCGACCGCTTGAACCCCGGAGGCAGGGACATAGAGCTTCGAGAGCGAGGTCGGATCGTTCTGGTATTCCGGCTTTGCCTCGAGGATCACACGGTATTGGTTGGCTTGTCCGTAGATGGTCGAAATTTGCCGCTGGCCGAAAGCGTCGCTCAACGTGTCGATCACGGTTTGCATGGAAACGCCGAGCCGGCCGGCCACTTCGCGATCGACCTGAATATCTAGGCCGAGGCCGTAGTCCTGCGCTTCCGACGCGACGTCGCGCAGCACCTCGGATTTCTGCAGTTGCTGCGTGAGACGCGCAGCCCAGTCGCCCAATTCCTTAGCGTCGGTGCCCGTCAGCGTGTATTGATATTGTCCGCGGCTCAGGCGGGTCGAGATCTGGATATCCTGCACTGGCCTAAAATAGACCACGACGCCGGGAACCGCCGCCACCGCCCGCTGCAGCCGTTCGATGATTCCCGTCACCGACGTCGGCCGTTCCTCGCGCGAGCGCAGCGTGATGGCGAGGCGACCGGCATTAGGTGTGGCATTGATCGGCGTGACGCCGATCACGGACACGACTCCGATCACGTCAGGGTCCTTGCGGATTGCGTTCTCCACTGTCGCCTGCAGTCGCTTCATCTCGGTGAACGAGATGTCCTGTCCGCCTTCCATGACAGCGAAAATGAGTCCGGTGTCCTGCAGCGGCAAAAATCCTTTGGGGATGATGATGTAAAGCCAGATCGTTGCGATGAGCGTGGCGCCCGTCACCAGCAGCGTGAGCGTCTCGTGGCGCAGCACCCACTCGAGGGTTCGTCGGTAGACTTCCACCGATCCGTCGATCGCGCGATGAAATATCCGCGTAATGCCGCCGCGCGCAACGCCCGCTGGCTGATGCCGCAGCAAGCGGCTGCACATCATGGGCGTCAAGGTCAGCGAAACCACCGCAGATGTCACCACCGCGATGGTCAGCGTGAGCGCGAATTCGCGAAACATGCGGCCGACCAGTCCGGTCATGAACAGGAGCGGAATAAACACCGCAATCAGCGAGACCGTGAGCGAAATCACGGTGAAGCCAATTTCGCTTGCGCCGCGCAGCGCGGCCGAGAACGCGTCCTCGCCGTTTTCCATGTGGCGCACGATGTTCTCGATCATGACGATGGCATCATCGATCACGAAGCCGGTGCCGATCGTCAGCGCCATGAGCGACAGATTATCGAGCGAAAAGCCGCAGAACCACATGATGCCGAAGGTCGCGATAATCGACAGCGGCAGCGCGACGCCGGCGATGATGGTGGCGCGGATGGTGCGCAGGAAAATGAGCACGACGGTAATGACCAGCGCCACGCTCAGGATAAGCGTGAATTGCACGTCGCGGACCGACGCGCGGATGCTGGCGCTGGCGTCGTGCACGATCGTGAGCGTCGCGCCGACCGGCATCGCGCGCTGCAGTTTCGGCAGCTCGTTTTTGATGCGCTGCACCGTCTCGATCACATTGGCGCCGGGCTGACGCTGGATATCGACCACGACGGCCGACTTACCTTGGTAAAAGCCACCGACCTTGCTGTTCTCGAGTCCGTCGATGACGTCGGCCACGTCACGGAGCAAGACGGGGGCGGTGTTGCGGTAGGTCACAATGACATTGCGGTAGGCATCAGCCGCGGCGAGCTGGTCGTTGGCAGCGATGGTGTAGGACTGGTGCGCGCCGTCGAGCGCCCCTTTGGCGCCGGCGACGTTCGCCGCGATGATCACATTCCGCAGGTCCTCGAGCGAAATACCGTAGTTGGTGAGGCGAGACAGGTCGGCCTGGATGCGGATAGCAGGGCGGATATTGCCCTGCACGGTGACGCGTCCCACACCGGAAATTTCGCTTAGCCGCTGCGCCAGCAGGGTGTCGGCGATATCGCTGAGCGCGCGTAGCGAGATCGTGTCGGACGCGATCGCCAGCGTCACCATCGGCGCATCGGCGGGGTTCACCTTGGAATAGACCGGCGGATAAGGCAGGTTTCTCGGCAGCGTAGCTGCCGAAGCATTGATTGCCGCTTGGACGTCCTGCGCGGCGGCGTCGATGTCGCGGCTGAGCTCGAATTGCAGAGTGATCTGGCTGACGCCGAACGAACTCGAGGATGTCATCAGCTGGAGCGAGGGGATCTGCCCGAAATTGCGCTCGAGCGGCGCTGTCACGAGCGAAGCCATCACGTTGGGACTCCCGCCCGGCAGCTGGGTCGTGACCTGAATGGTGGGGAAGTCGACCTGCGGAAGCGAGGAGACCGACAGCCACAGATAACCGAGCAGCCCACCGAGCATGACGGCAACCCCGAGCAGCGAGGTCGCGATCGGCCGGTGGATGAATGGCGATGACACGCTCATGGATTGGCGTTCCGCGGCAGGCCCGCGCTTGGACTCCTTTTCGCTTTCTCCCCTCCGCGGGTTCCGCGGGTTCCGTCGGGACCTGGCCGTCCTGCCGGCGTGAGCTGTCCAGCGTCTTCCGCGCTCGAGGCCGCCACCTGAGTTCCCTCGGTGAGCCGGGCGAAGCCGGTCGTGACCGCCTGTTCGCCGGGTTGAAGGCCGCTCGCGACTACCGCGCGTGTGTCGTCCTGCTGCGTCAGCGTCACTGGCCGCACGGTGACGGTGTTGCCCTCCTTGAGCACATAGACGAATGTCCCGCTAGGGCCACGCTGGATGGCGGCGGTCGGCACCACGACCACCTGCCGCAGCGTATCGATCAGCACGCGAACGTTGACGAACTGGCCCGGCCAAAGCTGAAGATCGTCGTTGGGAAACTCGGCTCTGAGCTTCACTGTGCCGGTGGTCTGGTCGACTTGATTGTCGATGACCATCACCTTGCCCTTATCGAGGGCACTCTTGCCGTCCGTTGTCAGGGCGTCGACCGGCAGCTGGCCTTCCGCCATCCCCTTGGTGAGCTCCGGCAGGTTCTGCTGCGGCAAGCTGAAAAAGACAGAGATGGGCCGAAGCTGCGTGAGGATCACGATGCCCGTGGCCTCCGCCCCGCGCACGAGATTGCCCGCATCGACGAGACGGATGCCGGTACGGCCGGCAATCGGCGCAACGATCTCGGTGTAGGACAAAATCGCGCGCGCGTTGTCCATCGCCGCCTGATCGAGCTTGACCTGCGCCTCCAACTGAGTGACCAGCGCCCTTTGCGTGTCCAGCTGCTGCTTATTGACAGCATTGGTAACTGCGAGGCGGGTATAGCGGTCCAGATCGAGCTTGGCGTTGGCGAGCTGTGCTTCGTCCTGCGCCCTCTTCGCGACGGTCTGATCGAATGCGGCCTGATAGGTGGCGGGATCGATCTTGGCTAAAACGTATCCCTTGGGGACGTCCTGCCCTTCCGTAAACAATATCTCCATGATCTTGCCGTCCACCTGCGAGCGAACGGTCACGGTGTTGAGCGCTTTCGCGGTGCCGACCCCGTCGAGATTGACCGGCACGTCGGCCGTGCGGGCGGCGGTGACGAGAACGGGAACAGGATCAGTCGCCGGAGCGCCCCGGCGCCCGCCCTTGGATACCGCCGCCGACGTTTGCTGCCACTGCGGCATGTAATAGACGCCGACCACCGCTGCGATGACGAGCGCAGCAATCAGGAGTACGGTGATTCGCCGTTTGAGCGTCATTGGATCACGCCCGTGCCTGCTGCCACTCCCGGCGGCATCCAGCCGCCGCCGAGCGCCTGAAACAGGCTCAATATCGCCTGCAACCGCGCTAGACGCGCAAGCGAGTAATTGTCTTCCGCGGTGAACAGGGTCTGCTGGGTTTGCAGCACGGTGACGAGGTCGATGGTACCTTCGCGCAGCCGTGCTTCCGCAAGCCGGAACGCTTCGCGCGAACTGTTAACGACGATCTGCTGCAGGCGCTCGCGCTCGAGCGCGTCGGCGATGGCGATGAGAGCGATCTCAACGTCGCCGAAGGCGGAGAGAATGGTCTGGCAATACGTCTTCACCAGCTCGAATTGCTTGCCTTGCGCCAATTCCAGCTGTCCTTCCAGCCGGAACCCGTCGAGCAGCGGCTGGGTGATGTTCAACGCAATGCTGTAAAAGGCGCTTTGCGGCGTGAACAGCAGCTTGAGCACGTTGCTTTCGTAGCCGCCTTGGCCTGTGAGCGAAATGCTCGGGAAGAACGCGGCGCGGGCCGACTCGACGCTGGCGTCAGCCGAGGCGAGGTTGGCCTCGGCCGCGCGAATGTCCGGACGCTGGAACAGGAGCTCCGACGGCAGCCCCGGGGTAACACGCGGAAGCGCGAGCGCGTAGATGTTGCCGCCTTTGATGACCACTTCGACCGGCGGCTTGCCGATCAACTCGGCAAGGACGGCGATGTTTTGGCGCACGGCCTGGTCGAACAGAGGAATGTTCGCACGGACCTGGGCAGCAAGGCTTTCTTGCTGTGCGACATCGAGCTGGGACGCGGTACCGGCCTCGAACCGCTGCTTGATCAGGTTGAGAATCCGGTTGGCGGCGTTGAAGTTCTCGCGTGCGATCCGCAGCCGGTCCTGGGCCGAGAGCACCTGGAAATAGGTGTTGCCGACCGACGCGATCGTCGACAGAACGACCACCTCCTTGTTGAAGCGGCTGGCGACCGCAGTCTCCTGCGCGGCGCGCGAGGCAGCGCGGTTCTTGCCCCAGAAGTCGATCTCGTAGCTCGCGTTGAGGGCGGCATGGAAAAGGTTCCGCTCGGGCGCCCCGGCATTCTTAAAACGCTCCGCAAAACCGACGAAATTGACCGCTGGCAAGAGCGCCGCGCCGATGATCTTGGCCTGCGCGTCGGCCTGTAGGATGCGTCCGATGGCTGCCCCGATGTCGAAATTGGCGAGCTGCGCTTCCTCGATCAGATTGGTGAGTTCGCGCGAGCGAAAGCCGCGCCACCAATCGAGTGCCGGCGGGGCGGACTGCCCTTGTCCGGCGCCGTATCTGGGCGGGATCTCGGCCGCAAGATCCGGCCGCTCGGAGCTCAGTATGCACCCGGACAGCATTTGCACGAGAGATAATCCCATAAACACGACAAAGACGGGGCGAAGACTCCTGGCGTTGATCGCCGGAGCACGCGTGCGCCACCCGTCGAACATGGGACCGACTTTCAACGCTACGGACACCCGTTGAGACGGGGCATTAGCGTTAACACCACGCACGCCTTCCCCAACCGCCCCCATTAGCCAACTCGCCATAGTAGCAGCCCGGCCCGAGCCGACCACTTAATTAAAAGACATGTTCGGCTTGAGGCAGCGCGAAGCAGCCTACGGCGAGGTCCGCGCCCGGCCTTCAACTGGCTGATTTGAAACGGCTATTCTTGCTGCGCTCCGGGCCAAGCGCAAGCTAGGCCGCGAAGTTGGCCCTCGTTTCCTTGGCTGCGGCAAGATACCAATCCAGGATCTCTGCGCCGTTCCAGTGCAGCACGCCCGGAAAGCGGCGCGCATGATCGTAAATCGCTTCGAGATATTTGATGCGGTGGGGCTGGCCGCTGATATAGGGATGGATCGCCAACGCCATGATCTTGGCGCGGCTCTTTCCCTCGGCATAGAGGCGGTCGAACTGATCGATGGCCCGCTTGGCGAGGTACTCGCTCTCGTGGTGCTGGATGATCATGATGCCGATGTCGTTGATCTCGACCGTATAGGGCAGTGTAACGAGCGGCCCTTTGGCGGTACGGATGATGGTCGGCTCGTCGTCATAGACCCAATCGCCGATATATTTCACGCCGGCGCTGACGAGGAGCTCCGGGGTTTCCAGCGTCTGGGTGAGGCCAGGCCCCAGCCAGCCAACCGGGCGTTTGCCGGTGAAGCGTTCCAGGATATCCATTGAGCGGTTGATCATCGCCGCCTGATCTTCGACCTTATGAATCGGCATTTGGTCGTAGGCGTGGCCCATGAACTCCCAGCGCAGGCGCTTGGCCTGATTCCGAGCCGCTCGTAGAGCTCGAAAAAGCGCCAGGCACCGACCCGCATGCCGTATTCGTGCCAGCTCCAGTGCGGCACGTCCGGAAGCAGCGGCGCGCCGGTCGGCGCGGGCAGGACCTGACGCGGCATTGGCCGCCCAATGTCCCAGACTTCGTAGTTCACGATGGTCCAGAACACGATGCGCGCATCGCCGGGCAGTTTTAGCGGCGGCCGATCGACGATTGCTGAAAAATCGCAGCGCTCCCGCGGCAGCATGGGGGTGGTCATCGATTGGGCGCTCCATCATTATCGCCCCATGATAGGGCTCCGCGTCGTCACGATCCACTGCGCCTCTTGCCTCCGTTGCGGTGCGACATCGTTGCGGCCCGCAGGCGCGCGGCGAGCGGCTATGCTGCCCCAAACGTAGGGAGGCGGAACAGGCATGGACCCGGCCGAGCGCTCGGCGCTATCGGCGGCCGACGATCACAGCTCGTGGTGGCATGAGGCGCCGGCGCGCGCGGCGATCACGCCGCGCGCCACACTGTTGCTTGCAGCCGCCGGGCGAGCGGTCGTCTCGGCCAGGCGCATTCCACTCGTGCTCACGGTCGCGATCTTCACGCTGGCGTTCCTGTTCCCCGCTTGGCCGTGGCTTTCGGGAAAGCTCACGATTCCGTGGGACGCAAAATCTCAATTCTTTCCGCAGGCGCAATTCCTCGCGAGCTCGCTTGCCCGCGGCGAATGGCCGTGGTGGTCGCCCAACGTCTTCGCCGGCTGGCCGCAGATTTCCGATCCGCAATCGCTTCTGCTTTCGCCGCTTCACGTCCTGCTCGCCGTCACCAATGCCGAGATCGGCCTACGCGGCTTCGACGCCATGACCTTCGCTTATCTATTTCTCGGCGCCCTCGGCATAATCCTCTTCTTCCACGATCGCGGCTGGCACGCGGGCGGCGCGCTCGTCGCGGCGATGGCATTCGCGTTCGGCGGCTCCGCTAGCGCGCGCATTCAGCACACCAGCCAAATCATCAGCCTGGCATACCTGCCGCTGGCGCTCTGGGTCCTCTCGCGGGCGCTCGAGCGCTCGTCGTGGCGGACGGGACTGGCGGCCGGCGTCCTTGGCGGACTGATGGCAATCGGCCGCGATCAGGTCGCGCTGTTGTCACTCTATGTTCTGGCCGGATTCGTGCTGGCGCATTGGATCGGCGATGGGCCGTCGCTCGCCCGCCTGCGCGCGAGCATCAAGCCATTGGCTGCGACCGCGGCGAGCGCCTCCGTCATCGCCGCCGTACCGATCATGATGACCACACTCTTGGCCGCTCGCTCGAACCGCCCCGAGATCAGCTTCACGACAGCCGCGGGCGGCTCGATCCATCCGGTGCATCTGTTGCAATTCGCTTTTGCCGATCTCTTTGGCGCGATGGATCCGGACATCGAGTATTGGGCGCCGCAAAGTCCGATCTGGGACGCAGCCTGGGGCTCGCCCGGCCTCTATCTCTCCCAGAACATGGGCCTCCTTTACGCCGGCGCGCTGACCTTGGTCGCCGTCGTGTCATTCGGCCTCATTCGCGGTCTCGCCTGGGCGCGCGAGATCCGATTCTTCAGCCTCGCCACAGCACTGGTGCTGCTCTACGCGCTCGGCGCCTATACGCCCGCCTTCCAGCTGATGTACGACGTACTACCCGCCGTGGCGCTCTACCGCCGTCCGGCCGATGCCACCTTCGTGCTGGTCGCGTTGATTGCGATGATGGCGGGCTATTTCGTGCATTGCTGGCTCGCGGGCGCGGTGCCTCCGGCGACGCGCCTGCAGCGCGCGCTCGAGATCGCTTGCCCCATTTGCTTGATCGCCGGCGCGCTGGCGCTCGCCCATTCCGTCGTTGGCTTCCGCCCGGCGCTGGTCGCTGTGACCACCGCGGTCGTCTTCACGGCAGCGGCGGTCGCGGCGCTTTTCTTGGCGCGCCGGATCGATGCACGCTGGCCTGCCAGCGCCGCGGCCTTCATCGCCGCGTTCATGGCGTTCGATCTTGCCTGGAATAACGCGCCCCATGTTTCGACGGCGCTGCCGCCCCAGCAATTCGAGGCGCTGCGCCCCAACACCAACGACGAGACGGTGCAGCTCATCAAAGCGCGGCTCGCCCGCGCCGCGGCGCCCGATCGCCGCGACCGGGTGGAGCTCATCGGGATCGCATACCACTGGCCGAACCTTTCGCTCGCCCAAGGCTTCGATCACGTGTTCGGTCACAATCCGCTGCGGCTGCACTGGTTTCACGAGGCAACCCACGTGGGCGATACGGTCGCCATCCCAAGCCAGCGTGTATTTTCGCCGCTTTATCCGTCCTATCGCTCGGCCTTCGCCGATCTTTTCGGCGTTCGCGTCATTGCCACCGGCGTGCCGGTGGAAGAGGTCGACTCCTCGCTCAAACCCGGCGATCTCACTTTCATCGCCCGTACGAAGGACGCCAATATTTATGAGAATCCACGCGCGTTGCCGCGCGTGATGCTGTTGACGGACTGGCGCGTTGCGAATTTCGACGAGCTCTTGCGCAGCGGCTGGCCTCCGGTCGATCCGCGCCGGACCGTGCTGCTGGAGAAGACGCCGAGCGGCGTCTCGCGCGCCGGCTCCGGCGACGGCAGCGCGCGCCTCCTGCGCTACGCCAATACCGAAGTGGCGGTCGCAGTCGATGCCCCGGCCGGCGGAATCCTCCTGCTCAACGATGTCTGGCAGCCATGGTGGCGCGCGAGCATCGATGGAAATGATGCCGAAATTCTGAAAGCCAACGTGATCTTTCGCGCGGTGGTCTGCCCGCGCGGCCGGCACGAGATCCGTTTCAGCTTCCGTCCTTTTGCTGGCGCTTTCGCCGAGATGATCGGCAAGCTGACGCACGCACATACGAGCGAGCCGTAGGGTGGGCATTGCGCCTGGTGCGCAGCTCCGCTCCTCGATTCATCACCTGCGGGGCGCGCAATATGCCCACGCGTCCAATTCGTCGTTATCACCTGGGCAAAATCGTCACCGCCCCCCACTTGCGCAAGCGTTGCAGCCACGCTGACGATTTTGCCCACCCTACGCCCTGGACCCATCCTGCGCGGATCGCATAAAGTCGCCCGCCGCTCGGCGCATAGCGTCGTTTCGGCGCGCTTTCCCACTGAGCGACGGCCCATGACGACAGTCCAGCGCGTTTCATCGCTCGTCGCTTTGGCGATGTTATCATTTGTAGCGGCTGCACCGTGCACGGCGCAGGAGTATCCGTCGCACCCGATCAAGATGATCGTCCCATTCGGCGCCGGCGGTCCAACCGACATTTTTACCCGCTTGCTCGCCGAGGAGCTGCGCAAAGCGCTCAAGGAGCCTTTTGTGATGGAGAACCGGCCGGGCGCCGGCACGATCATCGGGACCGAGGCCGCTGCAAAATCTCCACCCGACGGCTACACGCTGCTGATGATCTCCGCGACGCAGACGACCACCGAAACGCTCGTTCCCAACAAGTCCTACAAGCTGTTGCGTGATTTCGTGCCGGTCGCGTCGCTGCTCAATTCCGAACTGGTCATGGTCGTGCATCCCTCGGTGCCAGTGAACACCGTCGAGGAGTTCATTGCGCTCGCCAAGTCGAAGCCGGGCGCCCTCAATTATGCTTCCTCCGGGGTCGGCTCGAACTATCACATGGCGGGCGAGCTTTTTAAGAACCTCACCGGCACCGACATCCTGCATGTGCCATACAAGGGAAGCTCGGGGGCGCGTAACGATATCATCAGCGGCCAGATCGAAATGATGTTCGATTCGGTGCCGAGCATGGCGCCGATGATCCAGGCCGGGCGGGTCAAGGCGCTCGCGACGACAGGCAAGATGCGCTCTGCCATTCTTCCCGACATACCGACGCTCTCGGAGGCAGGAGTTCCCGGCTACGAGGCGACGATTTGGATCGGCGTCATGGCGCCAGCGGGGACACCCCAGTCGATCGTCACCCTGCTCAACACCGAGATCAATAAAATTCTCGCGCGCACGGATGTCGTCGAGGCGTGGAGGAAGCAGGGCGCAACTGCGATGTCGATGACGCCAGAGCAATTTGGAGGATACGTCCAGTCGGAAATCGACAAGTGGGCGCGAGTCATCAAAGCCAACGGGATAAAACCTGAATGAGCGCGGTGGGCGACGTAAAAGTCGCGATGCGGGAACGCGGGATGAGCCGACGAGGAGTTCCAGGATGAACAAGCCCCTTTCAGCCGCCACGACGACCATCCGCGGCGAAGAGCACTGGATGCAAAAAGGCAGCGACGTCCGCTTGTTCCTCTGGAACAAGCACAGCGGCGATCCTTCGGGGCCGGCGGGACGAATTCTGTTCGTGCACGGCTCGTCCATGGCGTCACAGCCGACCTTCGACCTACACGTACCGGGACGCGCAGACTCCTCGGCCATGGATTTCTTCGCCGCGCGCGGCTACGACACCTGGTGCGTCGACATGGAGGGGTATGGCCGCTCCACGAAGACCCGCGACAACAATGCGCCGATCACCTACGGCGCCGACGATTGCTTCGCGGCCGCAACGTATATCTGGGAGCTGCGCGGCGATCGCCCGCTTCTCGTTTACGGAATCTCCTCCGGCGCCTTGCGCGGCGCTTTGTTCGCGCAGCACCACCCGGAGATGGTCGCCCGCCTCGCGCTCGATGCCATGGTGTGGACGGGTGAAGGCTCGCCCACGCTTGCCGAGCGCCGTAAACGGCTGTCCGAGTTCCGCGCCAAAAACCGGCGCCCAATCGACCGAAAATTCGTGCGCTCGATCTTCGAGCGCGACCATCCCGGCACTGCCGATGACGCGGTCATTGAAGCCTTTGCCGACGCGATCCTGGCACTCGACGACTCGGTGCCGACCGGCACCTATGTTGATATGTGCGCCAATCTGCCGGTTTGCGATCCCACGAAAATTACCGTACCCACCCTGATCATGCGCGGCGAATACGACGGCATCGCAAGCTTTACGGACCTTGTGAAGTTCTTCGAGCTGCTGCCGAACCCCGACAAGCAGTTCGCGGTGATGCCGGGAATCGCGCACGCCTCGTTCCACCAGAAGAACTACGCGATCTGCTATCACATCCTGGAAAGCTTCTTCTCGCAGCCGGCGCCGATCTATCGCGGAGCGCATTGACCGCCATAGCATCTCCATCGTTCCGCCATGCTGTGGGCGCAGCATCGGCCAGGTAGGGGAAGCGGGGAACCAGCATCATGTTTCGATACTCGCACCTGCGCTTTGGCGCGGGCGTTTGCGCCGCTGCTGCGATGGTGCTCCTTTGCGCCTGCGCGGGCGAACGCGATCTGCCGACAGGCGAGCCAAGCTTCTATCGCAGCCTTGCGACCAAGGACGCGCAGGTCGATGCGGCTACCGCAGCCTCGATGATTTCCGGATATCGCACGAACAACGGGCTCACTCCGGTCAGCATCGACCCTGAACTGATGAAGCTCGCCGAGGCGCAGGCGCAGGCCATGGCGAGCCACGACGCGCTCAGCCATGACATCGCGCGCAGCTTCCACGACCGCCTCAAAGGCGGCGGCTACCGCGCCCATACCGCGGCGGAGAATGTGGGCGCCGGCTACCATACCTTGGCGCAGGCCTTCTCTGGCTGGCGCGACTCGCCGCCCCACCGCGCCAACATGCTGCTCAAGGGCGCAACTCGCATGGGCATTGCCGCGGCCTACGCCCCAAAATCGAAGTACAAGGTGTTCTGGGCGCTGATTCTGGCCGAGCCCGAGGAGCGGCGCGGATAGCTGGCGCGACACCGCTCACGCCGGGCCGACCGCCGTCAAATCGAACAGCGCCGGTCCGAAGGTTACCCGCGCCTCATTGATGAGCGGCGCGACGGCACTGGCGAACGCATCGCGCTCGGCGGCGGTGAGCTCGAGGACCTCGCAACCCTGTGCCCCGATGGCCTTGCGCGCCTCCTCTTCCTCCTGGACGTGCAGATCGCGCTGAAAGGCAACGGCGCCCGTAATAGCCCTTTGCATGGCGCGCCGAAGGTCGGCAGGCCAGCGATCAAATGCGGTGCGGTGGAGGAAGATCGGCCGCGAAACATAGAAATGATTGCTCAGCGAATGGAAGCGATGAAATTTGTGCACGCCGTAGGTCACGGTATTCGAGAGCGGATTCTCCTGCGCGTCGATGGTGCCGGCGGTGATCATCGCGATCGCCTGGGTGAGATCCATCGGCAACGGCACCGCGCCTAAAAGTTCGAATGTCCGTGCCTGCACTTTGCTCGGCAGAACGCGAATTCTTTGCCCGACGAGATGCGCTGGCGCACGCACTTCCCGTAGGCGATTCGAGATATGTCGGAATCCGTTCTCGAACCAGCCGAGCACTCGGAAATTCACCCGCTCCTCGATCTTGCGGGCAAGGACGTCGCCGAGCGTGCCGTCCATGGCGGCACGCGCGGACTGCGTCCGTGAGAACAGGAACGGCAGGTCGACAATCCCGAGCTCCGGCACCCGATCGGTCAGGTAGCTCGACGACTGATAACCCAGCGTCAGCAGGCCGTGCTCGACCAACCAGAGGATGTCCTCGGCACGATAGCCGAGGTCCATGATGTTCCAGACGTATTTAACCTCCACACCATCGCCGAACTCAGCCTCCAACAGGTCGCCGATGCGCTTGAGCGCGCGGCTAAAGCCGGTCGTTGGAGGGCCGTAGCCTCCCATGCGGATCGTGATCGGGTCTGCCATGCGCGCGCTGTCTCGCAAGGGGATCTGCGGTCAGGATGTCGGCTGGCTCACCGCGACCGCGATTCCGGACAGGGCGAGGCCCAGGCCGAGCGCCAGCAGGATGCCGGCGACGCCGGTGGCGGCAGCAAGAAAGCCGGCAAGCGCGGGAAAAATGATTTGCCCGACGCGATTGCCGGTCATCCGCAGCGTCAATGCGGTGCCACAGACCTCAGGCGGCGAAAGATACATGACGCCCGAGAGGGTCAGCGTCGAGGCGATGCCTATCGCGAATCCCAAGCAGATGAGAACTGCGTAAATTATCGGCAGCGGGAGCGGCAATGCCAGGACCAGAAACCCCGCGGCGCTGGCGAGCATGCTCGTCAAGGTGAGGGGCATGCGGCCGACCGCAAAGATCAGCCGCGCGTAGAACACGCGGGAGACTAGTGAGGCGACCGAGCGGACGGTCAACAGCAGTCCGATGTGATTGGAATCGATCTGACGTTCAGCACCCAGCGCAGGAAGGTAAATGACCAAGAGATCCAGCGCGGTGACGGTCACGACGCTTGACACCATGACGGCGGCAAAGCCGCGCAGCGCGAGCAGTCGCCCGATCGGGATGAAATCGCCTGGATCGTGACGAGCCGTCTTGGCGACGGCGGGCCTGATCAGGACCGCCACGATGACGCTCGCGGCGGCTACGGCGAGGCTGATGGCGAACAGCAAGCCAGTGGGGGGCAGCGCGGCCGCCCCGCCCAGCCAGCCGACCACAAACGGCCCGAGTCCCTGCCCGATCGACGCTGCGACCATGTAATAGCCGAGCGCGGTTTCCCGGCTACGCTTGCCGCCCGAACGCACCGCCAACATCTGATGGCCGGCCATGCAGAACATGTGGCCGAAGCCCAATAGGACGGAGAAGCCGAGCAAATACATCGCCGAGCGAGGCCACGCCCAAAACCCGATGCAGGCGGTGAATACGAGCGCAGAGCCAAGCCATGTTGCTCGTGCGTCGTTGCCGCGATCGATCCAGCGTCCGACCTGCAGGGCCGTGAAGACCGGGATGATGGCGAATCCGGTGGCGATAATGCCGAGCCAGAGGACGGGAAGCCCGAGCTCGATCGCCCGGTAGGAGGTCGTGATCCGAATGATGAGGCTCAGGGTCTGGATCAGCGTAACGTGGGCGAGGAATGGGACGAGCAGCCGGTAATCGATGTCGCCCTTCGGGGCGCCGCGCGCGCTCGGCTCCTCAATCATGGACGGATCGTGTCTCGGGGTGGGGCGGAGTGCGTTGCAGGGCGCATGCGCAGACTTCTTTAGCGGCGTCGCGTGCGTCAGGCAAAGCCTGCGGGCTGCGCTTTCCAGTTTCAGCGCAATCGGGGATGTCCCCGCCTAAGCCTCAAACAATTTGGAACGTGGTGTACGAAAGGTTAATACGTCGAGCGTTGCACAACTGTCGCCGCCAATTGGTCCTCGCGGGGTCAATTTTTTTCCTTATTTATCAATTCAACTTCCACCGTTCGGGGATCATTTCTGGGGTGGGGATCACTCGCTTTCGTCCGACTTGCAATGTGCCGGCGTGACGCCGTTGTCGCCCTGGGGAGGGGCTGCGCGCGCCATGGCAGCGGGACGTATCCGCCCAGAGTGATCGGGAGGGGGGGGCTTCGCTTTGGCGGGACAGTTCGTCGCCGTAATGCGGCATTCGCGCGCCATCGTACCAGCGCGCCGCACTCCCGTACGACTGCCTCCGTCGCCGCGCCGGCCGGGCGTCGCACCGACGCTGCACCGACCGGCGGTGACGCTGACGCTGCGCCGGCGGGTGATCGCACAAGCGCTGCGCCCGCCGACCTTTCTGTTCAGAGTGCTTCTGTCCCACGCGATGTTCGTCGGCAAGCTTGCCGCCGGTGTCGCGGCAGCCGCAATGGTGGCGCTGGCGATCATGAATTACCAGGACGGCGAGCCCGCCGTGTCCGGGTATGAAAGCGCTAACAACGAGACCGTTGTCTATCGTCGGGCGGCGCCGGCGCGCTTGCAAAGCTCCGACCTTGCCAAGGAGGGCGAGGAAACCGGCCCGCAATATCCGCGCGCAGTTCAAACGATCCGCTTCGTCAATCCCGACCCGCCTCTCTCCATTACCGCGGCGGCGCGGGACATGATCAAGCGCGCGCTGATAAAGGTGGGTGCTTTCGTCGCTTTCCCATCCCGGCAATCGGCGGAGCCGGAAAGCGCCGACATGCGCCAGAAACGTGGCACCGTAGTCCTCGACGAAATCGACGACTACCTGTGGGAGGTCTATCAGCGAGCGCCGATCAAGAAAGATTCCTCGGGCGACTTCACGTGGAAGGATCCCGCAGCTGCCCAGCGCATGGGCTTATCATTGCAGGACTACGTGATCGACGGCATGGACCCTGGCTTCCGGGAGCAGCTCTTTAACGCCGGACGCGCGATGGATGCCGATGGCATCCATTGGTCGATACTCAGCGCATTCCGCGACGACTATCGCCAGCGTCTCGCCGCTGGCTTTAAGGCGCACGTGGGCAACTCGCTCCATGGCGGAAGCCGCCGGACCGGCGGCTATGGCCACGGCCGCGCGGTCGACGTTACCGCTGTAGAGGGGACCAACCCGGAAGAAGTCTGGAAATGGATCGACGCCCATGGCTCCAAATATGGGCTCGCACGCCCGATGCCCGGCAATGATCCCGCGCATGTCCAGCAACGCGGCGAATGGAGCAACGTCGCGTCGACATTTCGGCAGACCCGCGTTCGCGTTGCCGATTCCGGCCGGCGCCGACACAAAGGCAGAATAAGACTGGCTCACGCCAAGTGATGCGCGGCTGCCCCACAGCGGCGCGCTATAGACCTCCTGGACTTGCATCACTAGCCTGCGCTTGCGATGTACGCGGCCCACGTCCTTCCCGCCGCGCGCGAATACGGCGCGCTCTATCGCTCGTTCCGCTGGCAAATCCCGGCGTTCTACAATATCGGCGTTGACGTCTGCGACCGCTGGGCAGGGATCGATCCCACGCGAACTGCCATTTTCAATCTGCGTGCGGACGGCACGGTGGAGGAGGTCAGTTACGGCGCGCTGCGCGACACCTCGAACCGGCTGGCCAACGCGCTGGCTGCGTGCGGGATTGCCAAGGGCGATCGCGTCGCGATCCTCTTGCCGCAGGGACCGGCCGTCGCAGCGAGCCACATCGCCATCTACAAACTCGGCGCGATCGCGCTGCCCTTGGCGATGCTGTTCGGGCTCGAGGCGATCTCCTACCGCCTCAAGGATTCCGGCGCACGGATGCTGATCACGAATGCGCAGGGGCTCGCGAAGCTTCCAGTGAGCCGCGACATCGCGCCCGCTCTCGAATTCGTGTGGTCGATCGACGGGCCGGCAGACGGCGCCGAGGACTTCAACGCGGTGCTGGCGCGCGCCGTTTCCGAGTTCACGCCGGTCGCCACAATGGCCGAGGATCCCGCGCTGATGGTCTACACGTCCGGCACAACCGGACCGCCCAAAGGCGCGCTGCATGCGCAGCGGGTCCTGCTCGGGCATTTGCCGGGGATCGAGGTCCCGCACGAATTCCTACCACAGCCCGGCGATCGGTTCTGGACACCGGCAGATTGGGCGTGGGCTGGCGGGCTGCTCAACGTGTTGTTGCCGGGCTTGCATTACGGCGTGCCGGTGGTGGCGCAAAAATTCGAGAAGTTCGACCCGGAAGGGGCCTTCGCGCTGATGGCAAAGATGCACGTGCGCAACGCCTTCATCCCGCCGACGGCGCTGCGGATGTTGCGCTCGGCGCCGCGGCCGAAGGCGAGACTAGAGCTGCGCTCGGTCGGCTCGGGCGGCGAGGCGCTCGGCGCCGAGACTTACGAATGGGGCAAGGCGACACTCGGCATCGCCATTAACGAGTTCTATGGGCAAACCGAATGCAATCTGGTGGTGGCCTCCTGCGCAGCTATCGGTATTTCGCGCGCCGGCGCCATGGGCAGACCGGTACCCGGCCATAGCGTCGCCGTCATCCGACCCGACGGCTCACGCTGTTCGCCCGGCGAGCTCGGCCAGATCGCGATCAAGCGGCCAGATCCGGTGATGTTCTTGCAGTATTGGGGAAAGCCCGACGCGACGCGCGAAAAATTCATTGGCGCTTGGATGACCACCGGCGATCAAGGTATCACCGATGCCGATGGCTATTTCCAATTCGTCGGGCGCGACGACGATGTCATCACCTCGTCGGGCTACCGCATCGGCCCGACCGAGATCGAGGACTGCCTCATCCGGCATCCCGCGGTGGCGCTGGCGGCGGTGGTGGGAAAGCCGGATGCGCTGCGCACCGAGATCGTGAAGGCCTTCATCGTGCTGAAATCGGGGCATGCCCCTTCCGACGCGCTCGCGGCCGATATCCAAGGCTTCGTCAAAACGCGCCTATCCGCGCATGAATATCCGCGCGAGGTCGCCTTCGTCGATGAAATGCCGATGACCACCACCGGCAAGGTGATCCGCAGGTTGCTGCGGCAGCGAGCGTGACCGGGTGCCGACTTTCGCCGGGCATAATGGACCCGGAGCCTGAATTCTGTCGTGAGATTTTAGGCCGCCTTTTGTTTGTGGGCGCCCTCGAACGCGGGGGCGACCTCCTCCATGAACCGAGTCATCTCGTCCTTCACCTGCTGGTGCGGTTTGAGGCCGACGTTGAAATAAAGAATCACCTCGGAAAATCCGGCGGCCTCTACCTTCTTCAGCGTATCCATGATCCGCTGCGGCGAGCCCAGCAGCACCGAGTTCTCGGTAAGATCTTCCGGTTTGACCGTCTGCAGGCGCGCGACCATGTCCACGAAATAACGATAGCTCGGCGGGGCGGTTTTCGGATCTCCGGGCAGCGCCGGGATCACACATTCGCGGTAATAGCGGATCTGGCGGGCGCGCTGCCCGTCCTCCTGCGCGCCATTATCGGCAAAATGGGTGAAATAGCTGCACATCAGCCGGCCGGGCTTGGTGCCGTATTTGGCGCAGCTGTCGTGATAGACATCCGCGACCTGCTTCAAGCCGCCGAAGGTCATGGCGGCGGCGAAGGGAGCGACAATGACGCCGCAATTGAGCCGCGCCGCCAGCTCGATCGATGGCTTGGAGAAGGAGCCGACATAAGCGGGAATCGGCCTTTGCACGGGCTTCGGCGTAATGCGCACATCGTCAAAAGAATAATGCTTGCCGTGATGGGACATGCGTCCGTCCGCCGCCCATAATTTGCGGACGACTTCGAGCCCCTCGTCGAAGATCGACTGATTGTCCTCGAACGAGACATGAAAGGGCAGGTATTCGCGGCGATCGTAGCCACGCCCCGCCGCGAAATCCACGCGGCCATTGCTCAAGAGATCGAGCGTGGCCCATTGCTCGGCGACGCGGATCGGGTTGTGCAGCGGCAGCACGCATACGGCCGGGGCGAGCCGGATGCGCTTTGTTCGTGCGGCGATATAGGCAAGCACCATATCCGGGCAGGAAAGCACACCCAGCGAGTTGAAATGGTGCTCGCCGATCCAGGCCGAGTGCATACCGAGCTTGTCGGCAAGCAGGGCTTCCTCGGCGATGTCGGCGACGAACTGGTTCGCCGTCCGCGCGTTGTTCTCGTAGTGATTGTCGCTCAGAGTGAAATAGCCGAATTCCACAGCGCTCCTCCCATTCGATCACTGGGCCGCGGCCCCACTTTGCCGCCATCATAGATGCATTTGAAATTGTTGTAAATGCAATTGATGACTGGTAGGGTCGACAAAATCATGCACGGCGAGCGGCCCGTAGAAGCAGCGGCTGAATAATTTGCAAGGAATTTCAACCTCGTGAGCAATCGCACGCGGCTCAAGTTCAGCGAGTACCTTCCTTATCTCATCAACCGGGTGGGCTGGCTCCTGGTGATCGACTTTGGGCAAAACACGCTTGCCAAACATCAACTGAGCATCGCGATGTGGCGCGTCCTGGCGGTGCTTGCCGAGCATGACGGGCAACGCCAGATCGACCTTGCCGGGAGCACCAGCATCGATGTCTCGACCTTGTCCCGCGTCGTCACCCGGATGGTGAGAATGGGGCTCGTTACCCGCACCCGATCCGCGACCAACAACCGGGAAGTGACCGTGTGCCTGACGCCGAAGGGGTCGGCGATCCTGGCCCGCGTGATCCCGCACGCAATCGAGCTAGAGGGAAGAACGATCTCGGGGGTATCGGCAAAAGACCTGAACGTCGTCAGGCGCAGCCTGCGGCGGATGTACCAGAATTTGGCCGCACCGGGGCGCATCAGCAGGACGACCGAGGCATCGCCCTTGCGCACGAGCGCGGCTTCAGCCGTTTCCTCACAGCCTCGACGACAAGCCAGGCGAACAGCGCGTTGAGGCGAGCCGCCGCAAGCAGCGCGTTGGCCTATCCCGTCTTCGCCACCGGCGGCGGCAGATCGGCGAGCTCCTGCGCGTAGGCCTGATCCATGCGCGGGCTCAGGCCGTGCTTGGCCAGCTCCTCGGCGAACAATTTGCGGACCACCGGCATCTCGTCGGCATAGTCGATCTGATCGCCGCCGAGGCGCCGGCTGATCCAGGCCCTGGGCACACCTTGCGTGTTGCGAATGGCAACGCCCTCGTGCTTGAAGGCAAGATAGCGCGCCGGCGCGGTCCCGGTGTTGAAGTGCTGGTGGAACCACATGTTGGGCGGCACAATCAGCGTGCCGACTTCCCATTCATATCGCTTGGGTGCGTCGGCCTCGGGCCACATCAGCGAGTAGCCATCGCCGGAGAGGATGATCACGTGCGCGCCGGGGCCGTGGGCATGGCCTTTCTTATAGGTACCAATCGGAAACTGGGAGATGTGGCTGTTCATCGAACCCTTGGCCATGTTGAAACGGATATGGCCGCCGCCGGCACCGCGCTCCTTGGCGCTGATCAGCGGCAGATTGACTGCATCCGCCACGAAATTGGTGACGAGGAGGAGGCCTTTCTGCTCGCCCTTCGCACCGAAATAGTCGGGTTCGCCATTGAAACGGTTCTTGAAGTCATGCCTGGTGTTGAAGACGAACTCGACGTCCTCATAAAGATTGATCACCGGCGGCGCATTGGTGACGGCGACGTAGCGCGCCGGCGCCTGCCCAGAGCCGTTGAAGTGCTGGTGCCAGCAGTTGAGCGGGATGGCGAACATCGCCCCCGCCTTCCACTCGAAGGTGATGCGGCGGCCCTCGTCGTTCCACACCGTAGTTGAGCCGCGGCCGTCGAGTACCAAGATCATCTCCTCGAATAATTGCCGCTGCGGCTCGAGCTTCTTGCCGGCCGGGATTTCGCAGACGTAACAGTCGTTGGAGGTGCGCGAGGCCTCATGATTGATGTAAACACCGCGCCCGCCGCGCCGGGCCCACGGCTTGAGCTCGACGGTGCGCAAATTGCGCACGTAGTGCGCGCCGATGATATCGAGACCTTCGCTGCGAACCCAGCGCAGATACGGCGTGTCCTTTTCGGTGGAAAATTTCTTCGCCAGCTCTTCCGAAACGACAGCGTCTTTGGCCATACCTTCCTCCGGGAATCAGAACGCGGTGTTCAGTAATCAGGAATGAGACATCACATCCGCGCGTCAGTGTGCGAGCATGCCTGCTTGGCTCTGATCATTGACTTCTGATTACTGATTACTGACTGCTGATAGCCACGCATTTGTCCGCCTTCATGCGCAGATAGATGGAGTCGCCGGTCGGGGTGCGCAAGGATGGGTGCCCCTTTGCCAATAAGACAACATCGCCGACCTTGACGTGAAAATCCAGACAATCGCCGAGGAAATCCTTGGCCTCGATCGTGCCCTTGCAAACATTGTCGGCATCGCCGGCCACGGGTTGCGTTTCCGACAATTCCACGTCCTCCGGCCGCACCGACACGATCACCGTCGCGTTCTTGGCGACGCCCTCGCTCGCATGCGCCTTGATCTCGCCCATAGCCGAACTCACGACGCAGCGGCCCTCGCCGAGCGCGGTGACCGTCCCGCCGATGAAATTGGTGGTGCCGACAAAATCGGCGACGAACTTGTCGGTCGGCTGCTCGTAAATCTGGCGCGGGGTGCCGACCTGGACGACTCGGCCCTCGTTCATCACCGCGATCTCGTGCGAAAGCGCGAGCGCCTCCGTCTGATCGTGGGTCACGTATACCGTCGTGAGATTGAGATCACGTTGCAGCCGCTTGAGCTCCAATCGCATGCGGTCACGCAGCTTGGCATCTAGATTCGAGAGGGGTTCATCGAGCAGCAAAAGCTGCGGTTCCATCACCAAGGCGCGTGCGAGCGCAAGGCGCTGCTGCTGACCGCCGGAAAGCTTGGTGGCATCGCGATCCACCAGCTCTTCGAGCGCCACGGCATGTAGCACTCGCATGACCTTTTCGCGGATATCCTTCTTGGGCAACCTGCGCACCTCGAGCGGGAAGGCGGCGTTCTGAAATACGTTCATGTGCGGCCAGATGGCGTAGGACTGGAACACCATGCCGAAATTGCGCCTGTTGGGCGCAACGAAGATGCCCTTCTCCGACGAATAAACCAGCCGACCGTCGGCTTCGATCTCGCCCGCAGTCGGCTTCTCCAGCCCCGCGATCGAGCGCAGTGTCGTGGTCTTGCCGCAGCCCGAGGGTCCGAGCAGCGTGAACAGTTTGCCCTCCGGTACCTCGAACGAAACGTCCTGCACGGCTTTGACCGCGCCGCCCCCTTCGTTGGCATATTCGGTGAAAAGCGACCGCACGCTGAGCACGCTGCACCCGTGGCTTGGTTCAAGTTTCGGCAATTCCGAATCGTCTGCCGGCGAGCTGCGCCAGCACGACGAGAAGGAACAGCGCGACGATCAGCATGACCCCCAGCGCCGAAAGCTCCACATATTGCCCATTCTGCCACAGCTCCCAGATCATGATCGATACCACCTCGGTGCCCGGCGAGTAGAGCAAGATCGAGCTCGACAATTCCCGGATCGAGACGATCATCACGTAGATAAAGCCGGCGAGCAGTCCTGGTTTCAACAGCGGCAGGACCACGCGGCCAAAGGTCATGCTCCACGAGGCGCCACTCATCGCCGCTGATTCCTCGAGCTCTTTGTGGATCTGCAGCATCGAGGCCGAATTGTAACGCATGCCGTAGGGCAGAAATCGCGTCACATAGGCGATGAAGATGATCCACAGCGTGCCATAGACGCCGATATCCAGGTACAGATAGCAAACCATGATCGCGAGCCCGAGCACCAAGCCGGGAAAAACGAGCGGCAGCGAGGCTAGATTGTCGAGCATCCAGCGCCCTGGCACCCTGGTGCGCACGACGATCCATGCGATGACCGCCGAGACCAGCATGACCGTGCTTGCGCTGCCGATCGCGAGGACGACGCTGTTCCAGACGGTATTTGCGAACTGCGGATAATCGAGTACCGCCCGGTAGGAATCGAGACTGACGCGGCTGAGCGCGGCCCAAGACGGCGCGCTGTAGAATTTCTGCAGCGACGACCAAACCAGCACCAGGAACGGCAGCAGCACGATGACGAGGAAATACAGCATGAAGATCGTCGCGGTGAGATAGCGCCAACGGCCGAGATCGATCGTGCGCGGACGAAAGCCCTTGCCGGTGATGGTCGAAAATCGCGCGCCTTGGCTCGAGAGCCGCGACTGCGCATAGATGCCGAGTGAGGTGATGAGCAGGAGTGTCACGGCATAGGCGGCGGCGAGCCCTATCTCGCTCGGATATTGATGGATCGCCTGATAGATCGACGACGTATACACGTGAATGCCCACGGGCAGCCCGAGCAGCGCCGGCACTTCGAACGACTCGATCGCGCGCACGAACAGGATCAGGAGCGCGCCGAGCGCCGCCGGCCATGCCAGCGGCAAGGTGATCCTTCGCGCAATCTGCGGCACGGAGGCTCCGCTCATGGCAGCCTGCTCCTCGAGCGCCGGGTCCATGGAGCGGAATGCCGCCGTCATCAGCAGAAACGCCATGGGCGAGTAGTGCAACCCATCCACCCATATCATGCCCGCCATGGTGTAGACGTTTACGAATACCGCGTCGGTATCAAACAGCTTCTGCAGGGCGAGATTGATCAGCCCGATCTTCGGGCTTCCCAACATGATCCACGCCACCGTGAAGAGAATGCCTGGAATCACCAGCGGGATGATCGCCAGTGCGAAGAACAGGGTCTTCAACGGCGTATTGGTGCGCTCGTTCATCCAAGCGAGGCCGGTGCCGATCACGAGCGAGAGCAGCGCTGCTCCGACGGCGAACTGCAGCGAGTTGGCAAAAAGGCGGGTGTTGTCGCTGCTCAAATAAGCGGTGCGGAAGTTCTCAAGCGTGTATTGCGCCGGAACGGCCGCCGTCTGCGGCGTCAGAAAACTCTGCCACAGCAGAAACACGAGCGGCACGAGGGCGAGCCAAATGACAAGCGCCACCGGCGCGCCAATCACCAGCCACTTGGGATCGAACCGCGGCGCAGCGGCGGCTAAAGGGGTGAGTCGCTCGACCGCTTGGGTCACGGAAGCGGCTCGTATGCCAGCTGCTCCGTCTGCTCCCTCTGCAAGCGGGAGGCGAGTCGGGCGAGGCCTTTTGCTCTCTTAGTTTCGCCGGCACCCCCCTCACCCCATCCCTTTTCCCAAACGCGGAGACGGAGCGCACCGCGATCGGAGCGCCTGCAGGGCAGCAGACCCAACTCAGCGCTCATCATGATCATGATGATGGTGATGATCGTGAGGATGGCCGTGCCGGTGATCATGGGGATGATGCTCGTGATGATGGATGCGCTGGGGCGGCCGGCCGCGGCGGGGATCTTCGCTGAACAGAAGCGATTTGATCGTCACCGGCACGGTGAACGAGGGCATGCGGATGCGTCCGAGATCGATGTAATCGAAATCGCGCAGCACCAATCCGTCGATCGCCAAGATCTCGCTCTCGACGAGCAGCTCTTCGCGCAAGATGGCGCCCAGCGTCTGCGCGATGTCGCCGTCCAGCATGAGGTAGAGCGGCTTCTTGCGTTCGATCGTCGTAGCGAGGCCGCGGCGGATCCCCTCGGCGAAAGCGAGGATCCGCTCGTATGACGGGGCACCCTGCCAGCGCAAAGCGAGCGCGACTTCGCCCTCGCCTTCGATGAGATCAAAAGCCGTGAAATGCGCGCGGATCTCTTTGGCGAACCTGTCCGGATCGATGATCTCGTCGCAGATATAGGCGGGTTGCAGAACCTGCAGATTCCGTCGCGGCAGAAGCTCTCCGGGCTTGGAGATGTAGCTGGTATTGCCGCTGAGCTGCACGCTGTATTCCGAAGCCCCAAGAGCGGTGGCGCGGATGCATTCGCCAGGCGGGCGCAGCGGCCATGGCAGCGCACCCGAATCGATACGCGCTCGAATGGCGCGGCCGAGCCGGCGTCCCATGTCGCCGAAGTCGCGCTCCTCGCGGCCATAGATGTACTCGCCGACCCCGCCGGAAAACATCAGCCCGTCGATGCGGCCGAGGTCACGGATCGGATCGGTCAAGTAGAGATGCTCGACCGCAGGTGGCAGCGGACGCTGCGTCAGCGCTGCCACCAGCAGCTCAGCCATATTCGCGGCGACCTTGTCGAGTTGGCCAGCCGAGACCACATCGCCACGCGACCAGGAAAAGCCTGCCTGGCGGGCGTGAAATTTTCCCGCCGGATCGAGCCGCACGATCCGCCCACTCGCGTCGATCACCTGCAGCCGGCCCCCGATATGCAGCGCCGCGGTGGCAATCACGTTGCCTTTCTCGACGATACCAAGCTTGGTGGTGCCGCCGCCGATATCGACGTTGAGAATGCGTTTGTCTTGCTCGTATGAAAGCTTTGACGCGCCCGAGCCGTAGGCCGCGAGCATCGATTCCATGTGATGCCCGGCCGCGGCGGTGACGAAGTCCCCGCGCTGCTCAGCGAGCAGAACGGCAATCGCCTCGGCATTCTCGCGGCGCAACGCCTCGCCAGTGAGGATGACCACACCTGTGTCGATGTCCTGTGCCTGTACGCCGGCCGCTTTGTAAGCATCGTCGATGATTGCACCAAGCGCGGCGTCGTCGATGCGCTCGTCGCTCGAATAGGGTGTCAGCGCCACCGGCGACTGAAACAAGGTTTCCCGCGACACGACATAGTACCGGCTGGTGAGATCCTCGCCGTAGCGGCGCAGGTTGATGCGGGAAAAGATGACCTGGGTACCGGAGGAGCCGATGTCGACGCCGACTGTCACCAGCGTCACATGGTCCTGGATCCAGATTGGGTTTTCTTCCAGCCGCTCGTCGGCATCGACCTCGAAATGATCATGGTCGTGATCGGCCTCGCCGTCATGCGCGTGCGCAACATCCTGTCCGAGCAGATGGTCGGCGAGCGTGTGACTGCGCTTCTGATCCTCGGCCATTCAAATATGCCCTGGCTGGCGCCCTGATGCGCGCGCACATGCGCCGGTATCGTTATCGCATGGCGCCTCACAGACGGTCAAAAGGCGAGCGATCTTTACGAGATGGCTACGCCGCGGGTCGTTTCGCAAGCAAGCGCGCCGCAACAGCCGTTTCACGCGGGAACGAACCGGCTTCGACCGGAGAAGACCCCTCCACGCAGAGCGCGCGCACGGGCATGACAACTCGCGTGGGGCGTGGCAAAACATTGCAAAGAGAGCTTTCGAAAGGGAACGCCGTGCTGGAGAAAACCCAAGGCTCGCAAGCTTTCAACGCCTACGACCGGGCGCATCGGGACCTGCGCGAATTCATTACGCGGGCAGAACGCGCGGGCGAGGTCGTTAGCATCAAAGGCGCCAATTGGAAGCTCGAAATGGGCACGCTGGCCGAGATCGTGAACCACGCCCGGCCGGAGCCGCCAGCAATCCTGTTCGAGGACGTGCCGGACTATCCCAAGGGCATGCGGCTCCTCTCCGGCGCGACGAACTCATCGAAGCGGCTCGCGATCGCGCTCGGGTTGCCGATTCCCGATCACCCGCTCGATGTCGTGCGCGCCTATCGCGAGCGGATGAAGCGCCACCGGCCAATTGCGCCCAAGACCGTCACGACGGGTCCTGTGCTCGAGAATATCGACCGCGACGGGAAGGTGGATCTGTTCAAGTTTCCGGTGCCGTTCCTACACGAGCACGACGGCGGCCGCTACATCGGGACCGACGACCTCGTGATCATGCGCGATCTGGACGCGGACTGGGTCAACGGCGGGACCTACCGCGCCATGGTGCAGGACAAGAATCACGTCTCGTTGTGGATCTCGCCAGGCAAGCACGGTCGCCAAATCCGAGAGAAATATTTCCGCGCCGGCAAACCTTGTCCCGTGCTCATCTCCTGCGGACACGATCCGCTGCTGTTCCTTGCCGGTGGCAACGAGCTTAGATTCGGCCTCTGCGAATACGATTATGCCGGTGGCCACCGCGGCGAGCCGTACGAGATCGTGCTCAGTGAGCTTTACGGCCTACCGATCCCGGCCCATGCGGAGATTGTGCTCGAAGGGGAGATGGTCGAAAACGTCAAGGCGCGGGAGGGACCTTTCGGCGAGTTCACGGGATATTACGCCTCAAGCCCGAGCCAGCAGCCGCTGATCGAAGTAAAGCGCGTCTATTACCGCGACGATCCCATCCTCGGCATCGCCTCGCCGATGCGTCCGCCGTCCGACTTCTCCTTCAGTAAATGCGTGATGAAAGCCGGCATGATCTGGGACGAGGTCGAGCGCGCCGGCCTCTCCGGGGTCGCCGGCGTGTGGGTGCACGAATTCGGCGGCGCGCGCATGTTCAACGTCATCGCCATCAAGCAGGCCTATCCCGGTCACGCCCGGCAGGCCGGCCTGCTCGCGGCCGGCTGCCAATCGGGGTCGTACCTCGGGCGCTTCGTTGTCGTGGTCGACGAGGACGTCGACCCGAGCGACCTGTTCGACGTGATGTGGGCCATCTGCACGCGCTGCGATCCCGCGACCGATATCGAGTTCGTTCGCCGCGCTTGGAGCGGACCGCTCGACCCGTTGCTCGATCCGGCAAGCTCAACCAATTCCCGCGCTATCATAGACGCCTGCCGGCCGCACGAGCGGCTTGCCGACTTTCCGATGGTCGCCCGCGCCAGCCCCGAGCTGCGACAGAAGGTCAAGGAAAAGTTTGCCGACCTCCTCGCCACCATCGGATGTGCTTGAACAGCGACTAGCGACCGGCGCATAGCGAACACACTGAGCAACCCCATTCGCTCGTCGTAGTGCTATTCGCTCTTCCTTTCCTTGTATCCCTGACAGAGAGACCAAAGCCATGCCCGACGCATTCGCCGAATTGCGCCACGAGCTCGCCGTTGCCAACCGCATTCTCGCCAACGAAGGCATCATAGATGCGTTTGGGCACATCAGCGTGCGCAATCCCAAGAATCCAGATCGCTATTTTATTTCGCGGCATCGTGCCTCGGAGCTCGTGGAACCATCCGACATTCTGGAAATGACACTCGATTCCAAGCCAGTCGTGTCGACAAACGTTCGTCTCTACAGCGAGATGGTGATCCACGGCGAGATCTACAAAGTCCGTCCCGACGTGAATTCCGTCTGTCACCATCACGCTCCTTCGGTGCTGCCCTTCTGCGCGACGGGCGTGGAGCTCATGCCGCTCTTTCATCTCGGCGGCACGTTGGGAGCCAAGGTGCCGTTATGGGACAGCCGGGACGAATTCGGCGATACGAATCTGCTGGTGAGCACGCCGGAGCAGGGCGCATCGCACGCCCGCGCGCTCGGCCCGCACTATATGCTGCTGCTGCGACGCCATGGCGCCTCGCTTGCCGGCAAATCGCTGCGCGAATGCGTATTCCGTTCGATCTACAGCACCCGCAACGCCGAGCTGCAGCTGCACGCAATGGCGATCGGAACCCCGGGTCCGCTCTCACCCGGGGAGATGGAGAAATGCGGAGGCCATAACCTGGGTCCGCGCGGGGTCGAGCGCGCCTGGGAATACTGGGTGACTCGGCTGCAAAAAGCGGAGGCCATGTGGGCCGCCGCCGGCCTGCCGCGACTGCGGGACCTCGGCAAACTGGCGCGGCCGCAAACGGCCGGCGTCGTGCCGGCGCGATCCGCGACCCACCACGGCCGCCCGAGGAGCAAGAGCGGCGCAAAGCGAAGGCGATCCCTTCGATCACGTTAACGGACCGTAAAGAAGTACCGGGGCTAGAATCGCGCGGTCGACAGAGAGCCGCCGCGCCCTGCATGGCATGCATGCGAAAGCGGCAAGAGCGCCGCTTGAGAATTCATAATCCTTGCCGCGTGGCGCCCGATTGTCGCCAAAAACCATTTGTACCCGCCCCGCGCGAAACATCGGGGGACACGATGCAAACAAAGCGAACTTACCAGGTGCAACATTGGCCGAATGGCCAATGGAATCCCGAGCACAACTGGCGCAAGGTCGAAGCCGGTAGCGAAAAAGAGGCGGCGGAAAAGGTCTGCGGTCTGGCACTGCGCGACTGCGGGACGCTCGCGCAACTGCGCGCCCGGGTCCTTACATTCGGTAACCTGAAGCAGCGCACCGCCACGCCATTTTATGCGGCGGAATAGATCGCCGGCGCGCACCTGCGCGCCGCGGGCATGCACGGTAGCATTGTAACAATCTCCTCTTCATCCCTCTTTTGAGACAGGCGTTGGCCTGCGGCATCTCACGCCGCGAGCGCTCGCTCGGCTCATGCCCTGCCGCGTCGAGGGGGCACCGAGTTGATGCTTGCGGGGGCTTGTTCAGCGGAGGCAAACGCGGGCAACGCGATCGACGGCCCGAGCGTTGCACGCCTTCCCGTTATCTCGTAATGACAGCATTCCTTCACAAACGCACGCAACGACGGGCGGCGCACGCCTGCCCTCGTGGAACCAATAAGGAGGCGGCGGAATGACCGGAATGTACGACCAGGTGCGGCCGGGCATCGGGCACAACCAGCCCGACGAATATGCCGAGGAGAAGAAACACCAGAAGTGGGAGCGGTGGGCCAAAAAGCGCACCTTCGTACGCGCACTCGAAGGCACCTACAGCCATCTCTTCAAGGCGTTGCTCGAGGAGAAGCGGGTCTATTCGTCCCGGGACGTGCCGTGGAAAGGAGGTCCCGGCCAGTTCGGCAAGAGCGTGATCAGTCCCCAAGCCACCAGCATCATCCAGTCGATGGAATCCCATATCGAGGCTTATGCGCCGGGGGCGTACGGCCAGAAGCACGGCCACCTCAACAGCGCGGTGTTCTACGTGCTCAAAGGGCGCGGCCACGACGTGCACGACGGCCGACACATCCCCTGGAAGGCGGGCGATGTGATGATCGTCGAGAATGGTTGCGTCCACCAGCACTTCAACGACGATCCCGAAAACGAAGCCATTCTCCTGGTGTTCAAGGCAAAGCCGCTGTTCCTTTTCATGCATCTCCTGTTTCAGAAAATCGTCGAATGGCCGCCCGACAAACCGCCGCCCGGTCAAGAGTCCTACAAACCACCGGCTGACATTTGAGGAGGCGCGAGAATGTCTTTCCAAGATAAAGGCCCGGCATGGTCCGGCTCCGCTCGTTGTACGTTTCACGCCGATGACGTCGCGGCCTCGCAGGATTTCCGCAAGCAGTACGAAACGCGGGCGAACGTCGTCAAAGCCGAGGACATGCCCTGGGAGCGTTCCGCCGACGGCTTGATCAAGCATCTCGTCCACCATCGCCTGAACACGCGCGAGTGCTGCGTCGAGGCCTATATGCAGTTCCTCAAAGCCGGAGAGCGCTCCGGCAAGCACCGGCACATGTGGGAGGAGATCGTCTTCGTCGTCGAAGGGTCGGGCTACGACCTGCACTGGGATATGAGGTTCGACTGCCTCGATGCCTTCAAATGGGAGTGGGCCGAGGTGCCGAAGAAGTTCGAGTGGAAAGAGGGCGACTACATCTACATCCCGCCGTTCACCACGCATCAGCACTTCGCGACCGCGGAGGCGCGGCTCATCATGATGAGCAACCGCATGGTCAAAGAGATGGGCTACGACTGGTTCGACCAGGTGGAGAACGCTCCGGGATTCGACGCCAGCAATCAGTCGGCACGGTGACCCCGACGGAGTGGGCCGATGCAGGATGAGACCGGCCCACGCCAGGCCGCGAATTACCGCGGCTGGCAGTCCGACGTGATCGTCGACCTAATCAAGCGCTACGGCTTTCCGCATATCACCCTCAACCCCGGCGCAAGCTTTCGCGGCCTGCACGATTCGCTTGTGAACTACGGCGGCAACGAGCCGCCGATGATGCTGTGCCAACACGAAGAGATCGCGGTGCAAATCGCGCACGGCTATGCCAAGGCGACCGGAAGGCCGATGGCGGTGATCCTGCACGACCTCGTCGGGCTCCTGCACGCCTGCATGGCGATCTACTACGCCTACATCGACCGGGTGCCGATCTTCATCATCGGTGCGACCGGTCCAATGGACGAGGGCAAGCGCCGCCCGCACATCGACTGGACGCATTCGGCCCTCGTTCAGGGCAACGCGGTGCGCGACTACGTCAAATGGGATTACCAGCCGACCTCGATCGATGGCGTTCCGGAAAGTTTTGCGCGCGCCTATTCGATCATGACCACCGAGCCGCAGGGCCCAGTCTATATGTGCTACGACGCCGCGCTTCAGGAGGCGCCGCTGACTTCGAAAGTGCCGTTGCCCCCCGCCGAGGCAGCGGCGACGCCGGCGCCGATGGCGCCTGACCCGCAGGCGATCGAAGCGATCGCCGACAAGCTGATCGCGGCCGAGCATCCCATGCTGCTCGTCGAATATGCCGGCCGGCGCGCGGGCGGCTTCGAGAGCATCGTAGAGTTAGCCGAGACCACCGGCGCTGCAGTATGGGACGTCAACAACGCGCTCAATTTTCCCAACAAGCATCCGCTATGCCTGAGCATGGACCAGGCATCGCTTCGGCGCACGGATCTGGTTGTCGGGCTGGATGTGAAGGACTGGGAGAAGCAGCTCACCGAGCTCAATAGCGTCATGCGCACGCGCGAACAGCTCACCCCGCCCTCGTGCGACTTCGTCGAGATCGGCTTCGGCGAGATCAATATCAGCAAATGGGCATTCGACTATTGTCGCATGCAGCCCTGCTCCATCCGTGCGCTGGGCGATACCGCGCTGGGCATTCCGGCGCTCACCCGGCTATGCAAGCAGCGCCTCGCCGGCGACAGCAAACTGCGATCCCGCATCGCGGAGCGCAAAGCCGCGATCGGCAAACGCCACGATCAGGTCTGGGCAAAATGGCAGGAGGACGCCCGGCGCAATTGGGACGCCTCCCCGATCACTTTCGCGCGGCTGGCGCTCGAAACCTGGGAGGTGATCAAGGCCGAGGACTGGGTGCTCACGGCGAACACACTCAAGCAGCAGGTGCGCAAGCTCTGGGATTTCGACAAGCCTTATCGGCATCCTGGCGTTGAGCTCGGCACCTCAACCCAGATCGGCATCTCGCTCGGGGTGGCGCTGGCGCATAAGGGCACGGGCCGCATCGTGGTCGATATCCAGCCCGACGGCGATCTGATGTTCGACGCCGGCGCGCTCTGGATCGCCGCGAAATACGAAATTCCGATGCTGGTCGTCATGCACAATAACCGCGCCTATTACAACGACTGGGAGCACCAGATCCGCATGGCCAAGCTACGCGGGACGGATGAGGCCAAGGCCCATATCGGCATGGACCTGTTCGCTCCGGAGCCGGACTTCGGCGCGCTTGCCCGCGCCATGGGGTGCTACGGAGAGGGACCGATCGACAAGCCGCAGGACATCCGTCCGGCGCTTTTACGCGCGCTCGCCGAGGTGAAGAAGGGGCGGCTCGCGCTCGTCGACACAATCACGCAGCACAGGTGACGCGCGCTGCCTTTACCCTCATGCCGGCTCCAGGCCCTTCTGCTTGAGCAAGCGCGGGGATTCGGCGGCCACGAATTTCAGGAGCGCCTCGGCGAGGCTCGGCTCCTTCGCCGCCGCCAGCACGCCGCCCGAGAACGTCGTGATCTTCTGCAACGGCTCCGGCAGCGGCCCGACGATCTCAATGCCGGGGACCGGCAGAAGCTCGCTGATCTGCTGGATGCCGATCTCAGCGTCGCCCTTGGCGACCACCTCGCCGACGGGAGTCCCGGGATCGGGTGTCACGATCTTCGATTTGATCGCATCGGCGATGCCGAGACGCGCGAGCACGGTGGGAAAATAGAGGCCGCTCAGGCCGGTCTTGGAATGGGCAATCGAGCTTGCCGCAATGAGTGCCCGTTTGAGCGCCTCCGGCGAGGCGATGTCAGGTTGCTCGGCACCCTTGCGCACGGCAACGCCAATGCGCGAGCGAGCGAGATCGACGCGGCTGCCGGCAATCGCCTTGCCCTGCTCGATGAGCTCGTCGACAGCCTCGGCAGTCAGAACGGCGACGTCCCCGCCGACGCCGCCCTTGATGTCCTTCAGCAGCGCGTTCGTGGAGCCCCAGGTGACAGCAATCTTCGTGCTGCGGGCGCGCTCGAACACAGGCACAAGCTCGAGCATCACCGACTTCACGCCATTGGTGCAGAGGATATCCATGGCGGCAATCCCTTCCCGTTTCTCATCGTTGACGCCGGATGGGCGAAGATGCCACTTCTAGCGACATAGCGGGAGAGCCAAGCGCCGTATTTGGAACGCCACACGCGGGGACGCAAACATGGATAGCGAAAGCGCACGCATGAGCTCGGCCGCCGAGGCCCGGTTTCGGGTAGACTATCCCAACTCCAAGCCGCGTGTCGTCAAGGTGGTCGCGCTCGATGCGGCGAGTGAACGCGTGGTCAAGCGCCTGGCGCAGCAGAGCTGGCATCGTGCGACGTTTTTCACATCGATCAAGTTCGAGGGCGCACCCCGCAGCGGGGAGAGTTGGTCAGCTTGGCTGAGCGACCTCGCTGGGCGCACCAAGGCGCTGGTCGAAGAGGTATCGGGCGCCGACCTCGTGGTGATGGTGTCGAGCGCAGGGACCAGCGCGCAAGCTGCCGCCGTTATCGGCGAAGCGTGCGCCGCGCGAAAGGTGATGACGATGGCGCTGATAATCGGGAGCGAACAGCAGTCGAACCAAGAGCTCTCGAAAACACTCGCGACGCTGCGGCCCTATGCATCGATGCTCGTCATCGCCAGCAGCGACGAATACATCGACGAGATGTTGTCCGCGCTCAGGGCGTAGAAGCCGACCGATTCCGCGCGGACGGAGACAGGGATGAGCACCGGACGCAGAATCGTCATTGTCGGGGGCGGGCCGGCAGGTGTGGCCGCCGCCCTCGCGGCGAAACAGCAGAACGCCGCCGCAGAAGTACTCCTGCTCACCGACGAACGTCAGGAGCCGTACGAAAAGCCGCCGCTGTCGAAGGCCGTGCTCACCGGCAAGGCGATGCCTCATCACGCGCCGATCGCCGGGGCGAAGGGCGTGTCCGGACATGGTGTGCGCCTCGAGCTCGGCACGGCGGTCAAGGCGCTTGATCGTGGCGCGCACACATTGGTCACGGATATGGGCGAGCGCATCGGCTACGACGCGCTCGTGCTCGCGACGGGCTCGACAAATCGGGTCCTGCCGATGTTCACGTGCGGACGCAGAGGCATTCATTATCTGCGCACCGAGGCAGAGGCACGCGCGCTGACGGCGCGCCTCGAACACAGCCGCTCGCTCCTAGTAGTCGGGGGCGGGCTGATCGGGCTGGAAGTGGCCGCCTCCGCCGCAGAACTCGGTATTAAGACGACCGTGATCGAAATCGCGCCGCGCATCCTCGCGCGGGTCGCCAATATGGAACTCTCCGCGGTGATCCACGAGCGCCACCGCGCACGCGGGGTCGATATCCGCGTAGGCGCCGCGCCGTCGGCCTTGCGCGAACTGCCCGATGGCCGGCTCGCGGTAGACGCCGAGACCGGCACGATCGCCGCCGATCTGATCGTGGTAGGCGCCGGCGTCGTGCCCGATGATCGGCTCGCACGCGAGGCGGGCCTCGCCGTAAGCGACGGCATCCTTGTCGATCGGCATGGCCGAACCAGCGATCCCGCCATTTTCGCAGCCGGCGACTGCGCGCGCTTTCCTGGACCGCGCGGAGCGGTACGGCTGGAGAACTGGCGTCATGCCCAGGAGCATGGCGCGATCGCCGGACGCAACGCCGCTGGCGGCGATGTCGCTTATGACGTCGTACCCTCGTTTTGGTCAGAGCAACATGACATGTATATCCAAGGCGTGGGTTGGCCGGTGGCGCAACCGAGCACCCGCGTGCGCCGGCCCGTCGGTGCGGGTGGCTTGCTCTTGTTCGAGTTCGAGGGGCCGCACCTCGCTTACGTGTCTGGCATCAATGCCCAGCGCGAGATCGCGGTGGCGCGCCGGCTGATTGAACGCGGCATACCGGTTGACCCCAGCGACGTTGCAGACGCGGATAAACCGCTCGCGGCGCTGCTCAAAGCCAAGGTATGAGCCTTACCCAGCACGGAGGCGGAGTACTACAGAGGACAAAATGAACGGGGAGAAAACGCGAGTTGGCATCGTGGGTGTAGGGCGCATGGGCCTCGCGATGGTGAAGCATCTCATCAAACACGGTTATCAAGTGACCGCCTGCGATATCGACGACAAACAACTCGCTAAGGCGAGCGATATCGGCGCTGTCACGGTCAAGACGCCGGCCGAGGTGGCGCGCGGGGCCAATTTCGTGATCGTCGCCGTCGGGTATGACGAGGAGCTCCGTCAGGTCGTGCTCGAAGTGGACGGACTGCTCGCCAATCTCGCGCCCGGCTCGATCATCGCGGTCTCCTCGACTGCGAAGCCGGACACGGTCAAGGCGCTCGACGAGCAGGCCAGAGGGCATGGCATCGCCATCCTCGACGCGCCGATCTGCCGCGGCCGCTTCGCGGCCGATGATGGAACACTGCTGGCGCTCGTCGGCGGCAGGCCCGATGTCGTCGAGCGCGGGCGTCCGATCTATCGGTGCTTTTGCTCCGACTACGCCCATCTCGGCGAAGTCGGCCACGGCCAGGTCGGCAAGACCATGAATAACCTGCTGCTTTGGATCAATGCCGTGGGCCTGATCGAAGCGGGCCGGCTGGCGGAGACCACCGGAATCGATCTCGTCAAACTCCGCGCGGCGCTGCTGATAAGCTCGGGTGCCTCGAACGCGCTCAAGGAATGGGACGGTGTCTCCTTCACGTGGGCGCTCAAGGACATGCAGATCGCCGCCGACCTCGCTGATAAGGCCGGCCTCTCGCTCCCGATCACTGGCGCGATCAAAGAACTGGTCAAGGAGGCGCGGCGCAACAAGACTGCAGGCGCCACGCCGAAATGGACGGGAAACAGGGATCAGTAATCAGTCGTCGGTCATCAGAAAAGGCGCCTTCATCTGATGCCTGATTACTGAGCACTGATTCCCGGTCACGATAGATCCATGGCGGACACACCCCCGTCGACGAACAGATTGGCGCCGTAAACGAACGAGGACTCCTCGCTCGCCAGGAACAGCACCGCCTTGGCGGCTTCTTGCGGTTGGCCCGGACGCTTGGCCATGTTCGGTACCGGACGGGTCGGATCGAACTCGTCCTTGCCGACCGGAGAGCCGATCTTATTGGGCACGATCGCGTTCACCCTGATCTTGTGTGGGGCAAGTTGCGCCGCCATCGCGCGGGTCAAGTTCGCGACGCCACCCTTCGCGGCCGAATAGGCAACGGCGCGGCTTCTGCCCATAAAGCCGGACGTCGAACCGATATTGATAATCCGCCCTCCCGTGTCCTGCCTCGCCATTTGCAGGCCGATGTGCTTACCCATGAGGAATTGGCTCTTGAGTGTTACCGCCAATACTCGATCCCACTCCTCCTCCGTAATCTCGAAAATGTGCTTGTTGTCCGAGATCGCAACGTTGTTGACCAGAATATCGATGCGGCCGAAGCGATCGACGATCGCATCGACCATCTGGGCCACGTCGCTCCCTTTGGAGACGTCGCCGATAAACAGTTCGGCCACGCCGCCCGCCGCCCGGATCGCATGCATGACCCGCTCGCCGCGCGGCCTGTCCAAATCGACAACCGCGACTTTGGCGCCTTCGGCGGCGAACAGCTTCGCAACCTCCTCGCCGATGTTGCGGCCCGCGCCAGTAACGACCGCCACCTGATCCTTGAGCTTCATGCGCCGGCCCATCGTCCCCGCCCCGCTGTCATTACATTTGCGGCCGGCGGCCGCAACATGGGCGGCCTCGCGGGACTGCCACGAACATGATAGGAGAAGTGCTCGGGAAATAGATTTCGCCATGACCGCGCCGCTCAAGACCGTCGAAGCATCCACCGTCGTAGCGGTGATGCGCGAGACCGGACGGCGGGCAAAAAGTGCCGCGCGCGCGCTGGCCCTCGCGCCCACGGCGCAAAAGGATAAGGCCCTTGCGGGGATGGCCGAGGCAATCCGCGCGCATCAGGCACACATCCTTTCCGCCAATGCCGATGATATGGCCGAGGCCAAGGCGGCGGGCGCCACAGCCGCCTTTCTCGACCGGCTCGCGCTCGATGAGAGACGCATCGCCGCCATGGCCGATGGCCTGGACGTCGTGCGCGCGCTCGCCGATCCGGTCGGCGTGGTGACGGAGCGCTGGACGCGGCCGAACGGCATGACCATCGAGCGCGTGCGCGTGCCGATTGGCGTCGTCGGCATCATCTACGAGAGCCGCCCGAACGTGACCGCAGACGCGGCTTCGCTTTGCCTCAAGGCCGGCAATGCGGTGATCCTGCGCGGTGGATCGGAAAGCTACCGATCGAATCAGGCAATTCACGCCGCGCTGATCGAGGGAATGCGGGCAGCCTCGCTCCCCGAGACTGCGATCGCACTGGTGCCGACCCGCGACCGCACCGCGGTCGGGATGATGCTCTCAGGCCTCGACGGCACGATCGACGTGATCGTGCCGCGCGGCGGCAAGAGTTTGGTCGCACGCGTCCAGGCGGAGGCGCGTGTGCCGGTCTTTGCGCATCTCGAAGGCATCTGCCACGTGTATGTGGACAAGGCAGCAAGGCTGGATATGGCGCGCACCATCGTGCTCAATGCGAAGATGCGGCGCACCGGCGTCTGCGGCGCGGCCGAGACGCTGCTCGTGGACCGCGCGGTCGTGTCGACCCACCTCAAGCCGCTCGTCACCATGCTGCTCGATGCCGGCTGTGAGGTGCGCGGCGATGAGGCGACGCGCGCAGCCGACCCGCGCGTGAAACCGGCAAGCGAGCAGGACTGGTCGACCGAATATCTCGACTCTGTCATCTCCGCCAAGGTGGTCGATGGCGTGGATGGCGCGATGAAGCATATCGAGCGCTTCGGCTCGCATCACACCGACTCGATCGTCACGGAAGACGAGGCGGCAGCGGAGAAATTCCTCAGGGAGGTGGATTCAGCGATCGTTCTGCATAACGCCTCCACCCAATTCGCCGACGGCGGCGAGTTCGGCTTCGGCGCCGAGATCGGCATTGCCACTGGCCGGTTCCATGCGCGCGGGCCGGTCGGCGTCGAGCAGTTGACAAGCTTCAAGTATCGCGTGCGCGGCTCGGGGCAGATCAGGCCGTGAAAACTTCGCTTGCGCCGTCGCAACCCTCTCCCGCAAAAGCAGAGGGGAAACCGACCGCGCCGCGCATCGCGCTGCCTGCGCACGCCCCTGGGATGCGGATCGGTCTGTTCGGCGGCACGTTCGATCCGCCGCATGAGGCGCATCTCGGCGCCTGCTTGCTCGCCATGAAGCGGCTCCATCTCGACCAAGTCTGGTGGCTAGTGACACCCGGCAATCCGCTCAAGGACACGCGGGGGCTTGCCCCGCTCGCACAACGCATCGTCGCCGCCGGGGCGCTTGCACGCCATCCCCGCATCGAGATCAGCGACCTGGAAGCGCGAATCGGCACGCCGTACACCTACGAGACCATCGCCTATCTGCGCCGCCACTGTCCGGGCGTCCGCTTCGTTTGGATCATGGGCGCGGACAATCTACGCAGCTTCCATCGCTGGCAAAGATGGCGCGACATCGCCGCCATGGTGCCGATCGCGGTCGTCGATCGGCTCGGGCCCAGCCTCTACGCCAGCGCCAGTCCTGCAGGCCACGCGCTCGCGCGGGCGCGCATTGCCGAGTCGGCGGCAACGTCACTGCCCAACCGCAAGCCGCCCGCCTGGGTGTACTTGCATGGCCTGAAATCGCCGCTCTCGTCGACGGCTCTGCGCGCCGCCCGTCATAAAGGTGATGCGAAAGCGCCACAGTATGGAGATTGTGGGACGGCGGCAGGTTGAAACCGTTAACCGGCCGTGCCTATCTTAGGACTGCTTTGCTTTGCTTTGCTTTGCTTTGCTTTGCTTTGCTTTGCTTTGCTTTGCTTTGCTTTGCTTTGCTTTGCTTTGCTTTGCTTCGCTTGGGGCGATGAACGAAAGGAAGGGACCCTGCGGATACCTGCACTCTCTCGCGCTGGCGCCGTCGGCGCCGCCGAACCCATCTCCAAGGTGCGTCCAGACGCCGAGGAGATCCTTCGCCTGGTGCTCGCGCGCCTCGATGAGATGAAGGCCGAGGACACCGTCACCATCGACCTCGCCGGCAAATCCACCATCGCCGATACCATGGTTGTTACCTCCGGAAGGTCCAACCGCCATGTGGGCTCGCTCGCCAATCGCGTGCTCGAAGACCTCGCTGCAGCCGGCTTGCCTGACGCGCGGGTAGAAGGAATGCCGCACTGCGACTGGGTGCTCATCGACGCCGGTGACGTGATCGTTCACGTGTTCCGGCCTGAAGTCCGCGCCTTCTACAATCTCGAGAAAATGTGGGCGCCGACGCGCCGGCACCGGCAGGCAAGCTAACGATCGCTAGCCACCTGACCGGCCGCATGAGCGGCTTGAGCCTGCGCGGGGTCCATGCGTATCGTTACGCATGCGCATCGTGATCGCTGCCGTCGGCCGTTTGAAGCAAGGTCCCGAGCGCGAGCTTGCCGAACGCTATCGCAAGCGCGCGCTCGATGCCGGCCGCAGTGTCGGATTGAGCGCCGTCGATATCGTCGAAATCAAGGAGAGTCGCGCCCGCGACGCTGCCCGGCGCATGCTCGAAGAATCGATTGCGATTGCCAATATCATCCCCGATGGCGCAATCATTGCGATTTTAGATCAACGCGGAGAGAACATGAGCAGCGGCGTTCTTGCTGCGCGGCTGCAAGAATGGCGAGGGCAGCACAAACCTGCCGTGGTCTTCGTCATCGGCGCTGCCGACGGGCTTGCGCCCAGTCTGCGTGAAAAAGCAAACCTGGCCATTGGCTTTGGCGCGGCGACCTGGCCGCATCAGCTTATTCGCATCATGCTTTTGGAGCAGGTTTACCGCGCCGTCACGATTCTGACTGGGCATCCCTATCATCGCGGTTGAGCGGTGCGCTTGCCGCGCCCGATACAGAAAACAGAAAGAAAATCACCCATTTGTGCCCCTGCTCCGGAAAAGCCGTCCCTCGTCTTAATCCGGCACCATTCTTAATTAATCTATTGCGCCTGGAACCGTTTTCCACAGAACCTATTGATGCTGGTCGTGTCGGCCTTTCTCCTCATCCTCTGTTGCGTGACTCTGACCATTGCAGGAGTGTGGCCGCCGCGCTTCACCGCCGCATCAGCCCAAACCCCCGCTCCGCAAACCCAGACCGAACCCCCGAGCCTCGATGCGCTCAAGACGCGCGAGCGAGAGCTGGAAGCACTGCGCGCCGAGCAGCGAAGGACGCTGGAAAACGAAGCGCGGCTCAAGCGCGAGATCGAGTCGATCGGCGACGACCGGCGCAGGTTCAATCAGCAACTCATCGAGACGGCGTCCCGAGTTACGGCCGTGGAAGATCGGATCGCGCAAACGCAAGCGCGTCTCGAACCGCTCGAGACCGGGGAACAGGGGCTACGGAACTCATTGGAGCAGCGGCGCAGCCTGATCGCGGAGGTCTTGGGCGCGTTGCAGCGCATCGGCCGGCATGTCCCGAGTGCGCTCATGATCAGGGCCGAAGATGCGCTGCAATCGGTTCGCTCGGCGATGATGCTCGGAGCGGTACTGCCCGAAATGCGACAACAAGCCGAAGTGCTGGCAGCCGACCTTGGCGAGCTCGTGCGCCTGCGCCAACAAATTGCCGCCGAACGGGACCGCCTCGCGCGCGATCTATTCGTGCTCGCGGATGAACGCCAGCGCCTTTCGCTTTACATCGACGAGCGTCAACGGCGCTTGGCGGAAGCCGAACAGGCCCTCACCGAGGAGCGCCAACGCGCCGCCGAACTGGGACGCCAGGCGGAAAATCTCAATCAACTGATTGTCAAGCTGGAACAGGGTCTGAGCACCGCCGCGCGGGCGGCGCGGGCGGCGCGCGCGAGCGATGAGGCAAAACCCTCGAGCGGCCGGCCCGACCTCGCAGCGCTTGCCGATCCGGGGCGGCTGAGCCCTGCCGTGGCCTTTGCCTCGGCTAAAGGCATGCTGCCGCTGCCGGTCAACGGCGCTCGAATCAAGGAATTTGGCACGGCGGACGGGCTTGGGGGCACCGAAAAGGGCATGTCCATTGCCGCCCACCCCGGCAGCCAAATCACAGCCCCGTGCGACGGATGGGTGGTTTATGCGGGTCCCTTCCGCAATTATGGCCAACTCTTGATCCTTAATGCCGGCGGCGGATATCATGTCTTGCTCGCTGGGATGGAACGGATATCCGTTGACTTGGGGCAGTTCGTGGTGACGGGCGAGCCCGTCGCGGTGATGGGCGACGGAGCCCAATCGGCCGTTGCCAAAGCGGGCGGTGTAAGCCAACCCGTGCTTTATGTAGAGTTTCGCAAGGACGGGGTACCCGTCGATCCAGGTCCATGGTGGGCCGTAAACGAAGGCCAGAAGGTTCGCGGATGATGATGCGCAAAACTTCCCTGATTCTCCTCGGTGCAGCGGCGGGCGTAGCCGTGACGCTGATCGCAAGCTCGCCTCGCATCGTGCTCGATGGGGCACGTGCACAAGCGGCCGCCGCCGACACCTACCGGCAGCTGAGCCTGTTCGGCGATGTTTTCGAGCGGGTGCGGGCGGACTATGTGGAAAAGCCCGACGACAGCAAGCTGATCGAATCGGCGATCAACGGGATGCTGGCCGGGCTCGATCCGCATTCGAGCTATATGGACTCCAAGAGCTTCCGCGACATGCAGGTGCAGACTCGCGGCGAGTTCGGCGGTCTCGGCATCGAGGTGACCATGGAGGACGGGCTGATCAAGGTCGTCGCTCCAATCGACGAGACGCCGGCGGCCAAGGCCGGCATCATGGCTAACGACATCATCACCCACCTCGACGACGAGCCGGTACAGGGGCTCACCCTGAACCAGGCAGTCGAGAAAATGCGCGGGCCGGAGAACTCCAAGATCAAGCTTAAGATCATGCGCAAGGGCCAGGAGAAGCCGATCGAGGTGAGCATTACCCGCGCGCGCATCCAGGTGCGCTCCGTGCGCTCGCACCTCGAAGGGGACGACGTCGGCTTCATCCGCGTAACCCAGTTCAACGAGCAGACCACCGAAGGCCTGAAAAAGGCGATCACCGATCTCTCGGCGCAGGCTGGCGACAAGCTCAAGGGCTACATCATCGACCTGCGCAACAACCCGGGCGGATTGCTCGACCAGGCGATCTCCGTCTCCGATGCCTTCCTGGAGAAGGGCGAGATCGTGTCGACGCGCGGCCGCAATGCCGAGGAGACTCAGCGGTTCAATGCGCGCGCCGGCGACCTCACCAAGAGCAAGCCTGTCATCGTGCTGATCAACGGCGGCTCGGCGTCGGCTTCCGAAATTGTGGCGGGTGCGCTGCAAGATCACCGCCGCGCGACCGTCATCGGCACGCGCTCGTTCGGTAAGGGCTCGGTGCAAACCATCATTCCGCTCGGCTCGGGCAACGGGGCGCTGCGGCTGACCACGGCGCGGTATTTCACGCCGTCCGGACGATCGATCCAGGCGAAGGGCATTTCGCCCGACATCGAGGTGCTGCAGGAGGTCCCCGAGGAACTCAAGGCGCGCACCGACACCCGTGGCGAGGCATCGCTGCGCGGCCACCTCAAGGCCGAAGGCGACGAGCAGACCGGCTCGCAGTCCTACATTCCGCCAGATCCGAAGGACGACAGGGCGCTCCATACCGCGCTTGATCTCGTTCGCGGCATCCAGAAGAATTCGGCTTATCCGCCGAATCCGAAAACCGCCGTACCGAATTAGGATAGGCGATCCACATCGAGCGACGGGGCGGCCTGTCGGCCGCCCCGATGTTTTCTGGGGTCCGAGGGGCGCTCGCCACCCGCAGCGCCAGAGGCCTCGGTAGCCGAGACGCCAACTATCGACGGCAGCTCGCGCGCGCCATAGCACCCCGTGGGAACGACATGTCGCGTCTCGAATCTCTACCTTACCGCCCCTGCGTCGGCACCGCGGTGTTCAATCGCCACGGGCGCGTCTTCATCGGCCGCCGCATCAACGGGCCCGAGCATGTCGACGCGGCTCACGCCTGGCAGCTACCCCAGGGCGGCATCGATCCCGACGAGGATCCCTGGCGTGCGGCGCTGCGCGAACTCTACGAGGAGACCAACATCCGCTCGGTCGAAAAGCTCGCAGAGGTGGAGGAAGAACTCTGCTACGACATCCCGCGCGAGATCATTGGCAGAGCCTGGGGCGGCAAGTACCGCGGGCAATGCCAGAAATGGTACGCGCTGCGTTTCACCGGAAAGGACAGCGAAATCGACATTGCGCATCCCGCCGGCGGGCACAAGCCGGAGTTCGCCGAATGGCGCTGGGAGCGGCTGGTGAGCGTCGTGCGCCTGGTCGTGCCGTTCAAGCGGCCGGTTTACGAGCGGCTGGTGAAAGATTTTGCGAGGTTTGCTCGCGACGCGACTTAATGCCCGAGAGCGGCCTGCAACGCTTTTAGTCTATCGAGCTTCTGGGCAAGTTTGTCGCGCGTCCAGTCGTCCTTCTCATCGGCGACGTCTTCCTCGGTGTCCTTGATCACTCCGGCAAGCTGCGCCGCGTCGAACTCTTCCACCGGCACCGCCATATCGGCGAGGACCGTGAGGCCGCCTGGACCGACCTCGGCAAAACCGCCATCGACGACGATTCGGAGCGCCCCGCGTTCGCCGTAAATGACCAGAATTCCCGGCCGCAATGTCGTGATCAGCGGGGCGTGCCCCGCAAGCACGCCGAAGTCGCCTTCCGAGCCCGGAACATCGACCTGGTTGACCTCTCCGGAGAACAAAAGCTTCTCGGGCGAGACAAGATCGAAGTGGAAGGTGGCCATAGGACGCCTAATCCCCTATTCGCTACTCGCCATCCGATCACGCCGCTTCCGCCGCGAGCTTTTTGCCTTTCTCCACTGCCTGCTCGATGGTGCCGACCATATAGAAGGCCGCTTCCGGCAAGTGATCATATTTTCCTTCGCACAGGCCCTTGAACCCGCGGATCGTGTCGGCGAGTTCGACAAACACGCCCGGCGAGCCGGTGAAGACTTCGGCGACGTGGAATGGCTGTGACAAGAAGCGCTCAATCTTGCGCGCGCGCGCGACCGTGAGCTTGTCCTCTTCGGAAAGCTCGTCCATGCCGAGGATGGCGATGATATCTTGCAGCGCCTTATACCGTTGCAGAATCTGCTGCACTCGTCGGGCGACTCCATAATGCTCCTCACCCACGATCATGGGAGAGAGCATTCGCGACGTTGAGTCGAGTGGATCGACCGCCGGATAGATGCCCTTCTCCGCGATCGAGCGCGACAGCACGGTCGTCGCATCGAGATGCGCGAACGAGGTTGCGGGCGCGGGATCCGTAAGATCGTCGGCGGGCACATAGATCGCCTGCACCGAGGTGATCGATCCCTTGGTCGTAGTGGTAATGCGCTCTTGCAAGGCGCCCATGTCGGTCGCGAGCGTCGGCTGATAACCGACGGCCGAGGGAATGCGGCCGAGCAAGGCGGAGACCTCCGAACCGGCCTGCGTGAAACGAAAGATGTTGTCGACGAAGAACAACACGTCCTGGCCCTGATCGCGGAAATATTCGGCGACCGTGAGCCCGGAAAGACCGACCCGGGCACGCGCGCCCGGCGGCTCGTTCATCTGGCCGTAGACCAGCGCGCACTTCGAGCCTGCGGCCGACCCATTGTTTTTCTTGGGATCCTTGTTCACGCCCGACTCGATCATCTCGTGATAGAGGTCGTTGCCCTCGCGCGTGCGCTCGCCCACGCCGGCGAACACCGAATAGCCGCCGTGCGCCTTCGCAACGTTGTTGATCAACTCCATGATGATGACGGTCTTGCCGACGCCGGCGCCGCCGAACAGGCCGACCTTGCCGCCCTTGGCGTAAGGCGCCAGCAGATCGACAACCTTGATGCCGGTAATGAGAATTTCTGCTTCCGTCGACTGGTCGGTAAAGGAAGGCGCCGGCTGGTGGATCGGGCGCCGCTGCTCGTGCGGCACCGGGCCCGCCTCGTCGACGGGATCGCCGATCACGTTGATGATGCGGCCGAGCGTGCCGTCGCCGACCGGCACCGCGATCGGCTGGCCGGTATCCCTGACCTCCTGGCCGCGCACGAGGCCTTCGCTCGTGTCCATGGCGATGGTGCGCACCGTCGACTCGCCGAGATGCTGGGCGACCTCGAGCACCAGGCGATTGCCCTGATTCTTCGTCTCGAGCGCGTTGAGGATGGCCGGCAGATGCCCTTCGAAGTGCACGTCGACGACTGCGCCGATCACCTGGGTGACTTGCCCGACTGGATTGGCCATGGCTGGTCCTTGTTATTGCACCGATATAGAAGTTTCACACCGCCTCGGCACCGGAGATGATCTCGATCAGTTCCTTCGTGATCATCGCCTGGCGCGTGCGGTTGTAGGTTAGCGTCTGTTTGCGAATCATTTCACCCGCGTTTCGCGTGGCATTGTCCATCGCGCTCATCTGCGCGCCATAGAACGAGGCGGCATTCTCCAGGAGAGCGCCAAAAATCTGCACGCAGACGTTGCGCGGCAGAAGCTCGACGAGGATTTCGTCCTCGTCGGGCTCGTATTCATAGACCATCGCGTTATCGCGGCCCGCGTCGCCCTCGAATACCGGTGGAATGATCTGCTGGGCCGTCGGGATCTGGGCAATGATGGATTTGAAACGTGAAAAGAACAGTGTGCAGACGTCGAACGCACCCTGTTCGTAGAGCCTCAGGATCTTGTCGCCGATATTCTCCGCGTGTTGGAAGGCCAGCGTGCGCACGGCACGCAGCTCGATATGCTCGATGATCTGCTTCTCGTAAGTGCGGCGAAGCTGCTCGTAGCCTTTGCGGCCCACGCAAAAGAACTTGACCTCCTTGCCTTCCGCGATCAGTGCATTTGCCCGCTCGCGCGCAAGCCGCACGATCGCCGAGTTGAACGGACCGCACAGGCCCCGCTCGGCCGTGCATACCAGCAGGAGATGCACGCGGTTGCTGCCGGTTCCGCTCAGCAGTCGCGGCGCCGTGCCGAGGTCGCCGGCCGTGGCGGCCATATTGCCGAGCACCTTCGCCATCTGCTGGGCGTAGGGACGTGCGGCCTCGGCCACGGCCTGCGCGCGCCGCAGCTTCGATGCCGCGACCATCTGCATGGCCTTGGTGATCTTTTGCGTCGCCTTGGTCGAGGCGATGCGCACGCGCATATCTTTGAGGCTAGGCATTTGAGGTCGGATCAGAGAGGACGCACGACCGAGGACGGAGAAGCCAACGTCCCCGTCAGACGTCGATCATCGGCCGTCGATCATCTGTCGTCTGTTCTCCGTCTCCTATCGTCTGCTTCACGCGAAGGTCTTGGCGTATTCGTCGACCGCCGCTTTGAGCTTGGCGCCGGTCGCGTCGTCGAGATCCCGGCTATCGCGGATGGCGGCAAGGATGTCCGCGTGTTGCGTGTGCATCGCTCCCAGCAGGCCTTCCTCGAAGGCGCGCGCCCGCTCGACGGGGATCGGATCGAGGTAGCCGTTCACTCCGGCATAGATGACGATGACCTGCTCCTCCATCTTGAGCGGGGAAAACTGCGGCTGCTTGAGCAGTTCGGTGAGCCGCGCGCCCCGGTTGAGCAGGCGCTGGGTCGTGGCATCGAGATCGGAGCCGAACTGCGCGAACGCCGCCATTTCTCGATACTGCGCGAGTTCGCCTTTGATGCGGCCGGCGACCTTCTTCATCGCCTTGGTCTGCGCGGCGGAACCGACGCGTGACACGGACAGCCCGACGTTCACCGCCGGGCGGATGCCCTGATAGAACAGGTCCGTCTCCAGAAAGATCTGTCCGTCGGTGATCGAGATGACGTTGGTCGGGATATAGGCGGACACGTCGTTCGCCTGCGTCTCGATTATGGGAAGCGCGGTGAGCGATCCGGCTTTGTTGGCCTCGTTCATCTTGGCGGCGCGCTCGAGCAGCCGCGAGTGCAGATAGAACACATCGCCGGGATAGGCCTCGCGTCCGGGCGGACGGCGCAACAACAGCGACATCTGCCGATACGACACGGCTTGTTTGGAGAGATCATCGTAGACGATCACCGCGTGCATGCCGTTGTCGCGGAAATATTCCCCCATGGTGCAGCCGGAAAACGGCGCGAGGAACTGCATGGGAGCGGGCTCGGACGCCGTCGCCGAAACGATGATCGAATAGTCGAGCGCGCCGTTCTCCTCCAGCACCTTGACGAATTGCACCACGGTCGAGCGCTTCTGGCCGACCGCCACGTAAACGCAATAGAGCTTGACCTTCTCGTCACCCGTGGCGTTGAGCGCCTTCTGATTGAGAATGGTATCGAGCGCGATTGCGGTTTTACCGGTCTGGCGATCGCCGATGATCAGCTCGCGCTGGCCGCGGCCAATCGGAATGAGCGCGTCAATGGCCTTCAGCCCCGTGGCCATCGGCTCGTGCACGGATCTGCGCGGGATGATGCCAGGCGCTTTGACGTCCACGCGTCTGCGCTCTTTCGCATCGATCGGGCCCTTGCCGTCGATCGGGTTGCCGAGCGCGTCGACCACGCGGCCAAGCAAGGCCTTGCCGACAGGAGCGTCGACGATGGCGCCCGTGCGTTTGACGGTCTGTCCTTCCTTGATTTCACGGTCCTCGCCGAAGATCACGATGCCGACGTTGTCGACCTCGAGATTGAGCGCCATTCCGCGCACGCCGTTTTCGAACTCCACCATCTCGCCGGCCTCGACGTTGTCGAGGCCATAGACGCGCGCGATGCCGTCACCGACCGAGAGAACCTGGCCGACCTCCGAGACCTCGGACTCCTGGCCGAAGTTCTTGATCTGCTCTTTCAGAATTGCCGAAATTTCGGCGGGGCGGATGTCCATCAGTGAGCCTCTTTCATCGCCACCTTCATCGCATTGAGCTTGGTGCGCAGCGAGCTGTCGACCATGCGCGAGCCGAGCTTGACCACGAGACCACCGATGATCGAAGGCTCGACCTTCAGTTTGATCTCGACGTGTTTTTTGGTCACGGCCGTGAGTGCCTCCTTGATGGCGGCAAGATGTCTCTCGCTTGGCTGCTCCGCGAGAGTGACTTCGGCGGTCACCTCGCCCTTGTGCTTGGCGACCAGCGCCCGGTAGGCGCGCCCCACGTCGAGCGCTGCGAAAAGTCGCCGGTTGGTTCCGAGCAGTTTGAGGACATTGGCGGCGAGCCCATCGATGCCCGCGCGGTCGAGCACGCCCGAGAGCGCGCGCGTCTGCTCCTCGGCGGAGAATACGGGGCTCCTCAGCAGGCGCGCCAAATCGGCGACCTCATCCACGAGCGCCTCGAAGCGGTCGAGATCGACTTTGACCCGATCGATCGACCCCTCTTCGCGCGCGAGCTCGAACAAGGCGGTCGCGTAGCGGCCCGCCATGCCGGATGTGCTTGCGTGTTCGCCTGCCACGTGGACGCTCTTTCGGCAATTCCGAGGGATCGGCCCCGTCGCGGACGGTGGGCCCGAAGCCCTTGAAATTCAATGGAACTTTGCAATGTCCGCGGAGAGCGCCGGCGCGCCCGGAAAGCCCGCGAAATCGCGCGGTTGCGTAACATACCGCCAATTGCTGTGCAACACGACCAAACGCGCGCTGGTGTCTCCGTTTGGTCCGCCGCAATCCCGTTTGATGCCGCCACCCTTCTCCTGCACGCCGCGCGTTCATTCTTTCGCTGCTCATCCAACAATACCTCTTCGTTCCCGCGGCGCGTTTTTTGCGCCCGGGGAGACGTACGGATGCTTGCGAGGCATCCGTTGGGCCTGCACGTAACGCGGCAGGCCAGGCACCTACCGAGGCGCCTTGCGTCCCATGACGCGGGACGCCCGCCTCTCGGCGCTCTCACCGTGGCGATTTTAGGCTCCGGTGCCGCGCTTCCGTCACCGGCATTTGCGCCGGATCAGTCACAGCGAGCTCCTCGCGCCCGGGTCGTAGTGCCCGGCAGTCGGCTTTCCGTACCTCCCGCGACGGCGGTTCCAGAGCCGCCGCCGCGGGACGCCACTCCCCGCTCCGTATTCAGGTATGGCTCGAGAACACGCCCCGAATGAGCGAGGATGCGGACGTTCTCCTCCAGATGCGCGCAGTAGTCAAGACCGTAGTTATCACGAATTCGTGACTTCTAAATGTAGTGACTGGTGACGCGCCAGACTACCCGCGGTTGGGCTTGCCGCTGCATTTCGGCGACTGCGGACTGAAGGGCAGCACTCGCAGCCTCTGCGCGCGCTACTGGCCGATATTCCCAACTACTCGACCGTCCAGCCGGTTATTCAAATAAGCGAGGTCAAGTTGTCGTAACGCGGGGTCCTGTCGCAAACTTACGCTCTGCAATATTGGTGGCGCAGTCCGCCGCGAACAGGCATCGCCAGCGGGTCACCGACTGCGAATCCTGCCGGATCGAATTTTCGGGAACGACAGGTTTCCGGTACACTGCGCCACAACACGGTGACGGTCCAGATCAGCCTCTCTCGCCCTGCCGGAACCCTCAACGTGCCGCCCACCTCCGCGCATGACGTCGCCAGCCCGAGCGCCCGCCTCATGCTGGTCGGGGTGAGCCTCGCCTGGGGCCTGAGCTGGCCGGCCATGAAGATCGCGCTCAATGAAATACCGCCATTGAGCATGCGCGTGAGCACGTCCGGGCTGGCGACGCTTGCATTGTTCGCCCTCGCCCTCGTGCAGCGCCGCACGCTCAAGGTTAAGAGCGGCCGAGCGCGCGCGCACCTCCTCGTCGCCGGCTGCCTCAACGTCGCCTGCTTCACGCTCTTTGCCGCTTTCGCGCAACTCGCGACCGCGACATCACGTGTGGCGATTCTCACCTATACGATGCCGATCTGGGCCGCGTTGCTGGCGTACCCCGTGCTCGGCGAGCGGTTCGATCGCTCCCGCGGCATCTCGCTCCTGCTCGGCATTGTTGGATTGGCCGTGCTGATTTATCCGCTGATCGGGTCGAGCGACTTGGCCGGGCTCATGCTCGCTCTGGCGACGGCGGTGAGCTGGGCTGCCGGTACGGTCTATTTGAAATGGGCTCAGATCGATGCCGATCCGATGGCAATCGCGGCATGGCAACTCTTCGTAGGACTTCTGGTCACGGCCGCCGGATTGTTCATCTTCGAAGGATCGCCCCATCTGTGGCCCGTTCACCCGCGCGCGCTGTTGGCATTGGCGTTTTCCGCGGTCGTCGGATCCGCCTTCGCTTATGTGCTTTGGTTCGAGATCGTGCGCAGATTGCCGGCAACGACCGCATCGCTGGGTGTATTGAGCGTCCCGGTCGTCGGTATCGTGGCCTCGGTGCTGATCCTGGGCGAGCGGCCGAGCATCGCAGATATGGTGGGCTCCGGGTTCATTTTGGCCGCCGCGGCCGGCGTGCTGCTTTCACCCAGCGCAAGGCCATCGGAGACAGCCCCGATCGAGCAATAGCGTTCAAAGAAAACTCTGCGGATCGACGTCCACCTCGAGCCTGATATTGCCTTTGCGCTTGGGGGCGGCGGCAACCCATCGCCGCAGATAGGCGGAAAGATCAAAGCCACGCTGAGATTTCACCAGCAGCCGGAAGCGATAGCGCCCGCGCACCACGGCAAGCGGCGCTTCCGCCGGTCCGAGCACGCGCACCTCGTCCGCTTTTGGCGCGGCGGCGGCAAGCCGGCGCGCAAAGTATTCCGCTGCGCCACGTTCCCCCGCCGATACGAGCAGACTTGCGAGCCGGCCGAACGGCGGATAAAGCGTCTTCTCACGCAGTTCGATCTCGCTCGTATAGAACGCGTCGCGGTCGCCCGCCACAAGTGCGCGCAACACCGGATGCTCGGGCTGATGCGTCTGCAGATAGCCGACGCCGCGAGCCTGCTCGCGCCCGGCACGGCCGATGACCTGATGCAGCAATTGGAACGTGCGTTCGGCGGCGCGCGGATCGCCGTTTGCCAGGCCCAGATCGGCATCGATCACACCAACCAGGTTGAGCTTGGGAAAATGGTGTCCCTTCGCCACAAGCTGGGTGCCGATGACGATATCGAAGCGGCCCTCCGCGACCGCGTCGAGTTCCTCGCGCAGGCGCTCGACCGATTCGACGAGATCGCTGGACAGCACCAGGATGCGGCTTTGCGGGAACAATTCGGCCGCCTCCTGCTCCAGCCGCTCGACCCCGGGGCCGACCGCGACGAAGCGGTCCACCGCCTGGCATTTGGGGCACTGCGGCGGAGGCGGCATCGAGAAGCCGCAGTGGTGGCAGACGAGGCGGCGCCTAAAACGATGGTCGACCAGCCACGCATCGCAATTCGGGCAGGCGAGCCGAAACCCGCAGCTACGGCAGAGTGTCAGCGGCGCATAGCCGCGGCGATTGAGGAACAGCAGCGCTTGTTCGCCGCTTTCGAGCGCGTGCCTCACGGCTTGCGCCAAACGCGGCGCAATGAAGCGGCCGCGCGGCGGGCCTTCAGTGCGCAGGTCAATCGCTTCGATCGTGGGCAGATGGCCGCTGCCGAAACGCTCCGGAAGATGCACGCGCCTGTAGCGGCCGCGCCGGGCATTCACCTCGGTCTCGACCGAAGGCGTCGCCGACACGAGCACGATCGGAATGTTGGCTTCGCGGGCGCGCACGACTGCCATATCGCGCGCGTGGTAGCGCGCGCCGTCCTCTTGCTTGTAGGCAGGATCATGCTCCTCGTCGACCACGATCAGCCCGAGATCGGCATAGGGCAGGAACAGCGCGGAGCGTGCGCCGACGATGACGCTCACGCTGCCCGTCGCCACCGCATTCCACGTGCGCGCGCGCAGGCGTTGCGAGAGTTGCGAGTGCCACTCCGCCGGGCGCACGCCAAAGCGTTCCGCGAAACCGTCGAGAAATTGCGCGGTGAGAGCGATCTCGGGGACGAGGACCAGCGCTTGCTTTCCGCCCCGGATGATCTCGGCAATCGCCTCAAAATAGACGCGCGTCTTCCCCGCCCCGGTGACGCCGTCGAGCAGCGCGACGTTATAACCGCTGCGCGCCACTGTCTCGCACAGCGCGTCCGCCGCCTCGCGTTGCGCCGGCGTGAAATCGGGCAGCGAAAAATCCGGGTCCGGCGCACGCGCCACGGGCTCGGGCGGCAGCACCAGGCTCTCCAGCGTCCCCTCATCGACTAGTCCGTCGATGACACCGGGAGAGACTCCCGCCTCGTCGGCAACATCGCGCTTGCCGCGCGCGAGGCCATCGGCAAGAAGCGCGAGCACCCGCTCGCGCGCCGCCGTCATCCGTTTGGGCGCGCCGCCGGCAAGCCGAACACCAATATGTTCGCGCGCCGGCCCGAGATGCTCGCCCATGCGCAGCGCCATGCGCAGCACAGTGCCGCGGGGGCTCAGCGTATAGGCCGATACCCAGTCGATGAAGTTGCGCAGTTCCGGCTTGAGCGGCGGGATGTCGAGCTTCTCCTCGATGTCCCGCATGCGGTTGTCGAGCCGGGGATTGGGTTGCGAGTTCTCGACCCAGGCCACCCCCGTCGCCATGCGCGCACCCAGCGGAACGGTCACCAGGTCGCCGGGCGCGAGCTCAAGCCCTTCCGGCACCCGGTAGGAGTAGGCCTGGTCCAGGGCGACGGGAACGAGCACATCGACGACGCGTTTGGCCATGACTGTCCGGCCGACTCGAAGCGCTTAACGAAGGGGGAAGGAAGGGGCGATATATGAGCCCCATGTCAAGCGAACTACCCGCCCCGGACGGTGCGTTTGCCGCCAACGAGGTCGCCCGCGAATTCGCATGCTGGCTCGGACATCTGTCCGCGGAAAGGCGGTTGTCGCCGAAAACAGTGGAGGCTTATGAGCGCGACCTTCGCCAGTTCCTCGTCTTTCTCTGCGGCCATCTCGGCAAACGGGTGACGCTCTCGGCGCTCGCGCGCCTCAAGCCGCTCGACGTGCGCGCGTTCATGGCGGCACGGCGGGCCGACGGCGTCAGCAGCCGCTCGCTGATGCGTACGCTCGCGGGGGCGCGCTCGTTTGCCCGTTTTCTCCAACGCAACGGCAAAGGAAACATCAGCGCGCTGTCTGCAGTACGGTCGCCGAAATTGACGAAGACGCTGCCGAAGCCGCTCGCCGTCGCGGCCGCTAAGCGCATCACCGACACTGGTTTGCGCGCCGGCGAGGAGCGCGAGCCCTGGATTCTCGCCCGCGACGCCGCAGTGCTGGCCCTGCTCTACGGCTCGGGCCTGCGGATCGGCGAGGCGCTGGCTCTCAAGCGGCGCGACATCCCTGCTCCCGGAGCCGGCGACGTCATCACGGTCATCGGCAAGGGCAATAAGCCGCGCATGGTGCCGGTGCTGGCGCAGGTCGCAAGCCTTGCCGCCGAATACATCGCGCTCTGCCCCTATGAGCTTGCTGCCGAAGGTCCGCTGTTTGTCGGCGCCAGAGGCGGGCCGCTGTCGCCGCGCGTTGTCCAGCTTGCGATGGCGCGGCTGCGCGGCGCGCTTGGATTGCCGGAAACCGCGACCCCGCATGCGCTGCGCCACTCGTTCGCGACGCATCTCTTGGCTCGCGGCGGCGACCTGCGCGCCATCCAAGAGCTGCTCGGCCACGCCTCCTTGTCGACAACGCAAATGTACACCGCGGTCGATACCGAGCGCCTGATGGAAGTCTACCGCAACGCGCATCCTCGAGCCTGACGCACGCGCGAGCGCGCGTTCCCCTTGCGAAACCCAGCTGGTTGGATAAATCCTCCGCCCGACGAGGGACGGAGGGTGAGATGAGCCATGGCGCGCACGCGGTCCAGCATGAAGTCGAGCATCACATCGAACATGATGAACATGGGGGCGGCCGCGGAAAGTCTCCCGGGGAAAGGGGAAACAAGAAGATCGCGCTGCTGATCTCGGTCATGGCGCTCTTGCTTGCACTCGCCGAAATGTTCGGCAAGAGCGCGCAGACGGAAGGCATTTCGCTCAACATCAAAGCGTCCGATAGCTGGAATTTTTTTCAGGCCAAAACCATCCGCCAGACCACCCTTCGCACCGCCGCTCAGGCGTTGGCGCTCGAAGCCAATACTGTGCCCGATCAAGCGAGGAGAGCGGCGCTACTCAAGCAGGCGGACGACTGGATGAACACCGTGGCGCGCTACGAGTCCGATCCGACGGAGAAGGATGGCCGCAAGGAGTTGCGGGCGCAAGCCGAGGCATACGAGCATCAACGCGACACCTATTTGGCGCGCTATCATCATTATGAGTTCGCGTCGGCGGCCTATCAGATCGCTATCGTGCTGGCGTCGGCGGCCGTCATCACCGGTATCGTGGCGTTGGTCTATACAGCGCTGGGGCTCGGCCTGATCGGGTTGGCCTTCATGGCACTCGGATTTTTCAACCCGCACTATCTGCATTCGCTGCATTTAATTTGACACGGATTTGGACCCAATGGAGTGAGCGCGAGCCGCGAGTTCGGTCTGCTCCCCCCTCCGCTTGCGGGGGAGGGTTGGGGACGGAGCGATGGTTCTATCCCAAGGGAACTTGGTCTACCGACCGGGCCGCGTACTGGCGCGCGCCGTCTGCGCGCGAGGACACCGACTGGCCCGACATATGCGGCACGCCAGCTCGTCACATGTGAATGGCGCGGTTATCGACCGCCAGTGCTGCCTCCTTCACCGCCTCCGTGAATGTGGGATGGGGGTGGCAGGTGCGGGCGATATCCTCCGCCGCGGCACCAAACTCCATGGCCATGGCAGCCTCGGCGATCATGTTGCCGGCGTCCGCACCGACGATGTGCACACCGAGCACGCGGTCGGTCTTGGCGTCGGCAAGGATTTTCACGAAACCTTCGGTCTGCAGGTTCGCCTTGGCGCGACCGTTCGCGGTGAAGGGAAACTTGCCGACCTTGTATGCGATGCCGGCCTCTTTGAGCTCCTCCTCGCTTTTTCCGACGGACGCGATCTCGGGATACGTGTAGACGACATTCGGGATGACATCATAGTTCACGTGGCCGGCCTCTCCGGCGAGGATTTCCGCTACCGCAACGCCCTCGTCCATTGCCTTGTGCGCCAGCATGGGGCCGGCGATGACGTCACCGATAGCGTAGATGCCGGGCACGTTGGTGGCGAAGCGGGCATCGACGATCACGCGGCGCTTGTTGTCCGTCTTCACTCCGGCGGCTTCGAGGCCGAGCCCGTCCGTGAACGGCACCCGGCCGACCGACACCAGCACAACGTCGACCTCGATCGATTCTGCCGTGCCGCCGGTGACCGGCTCGAGCCTTACCTTGAGCCTATTTCCCGCCGGCTCGATTGCGGCAACCTTGGATGACAGCTTGAACGTCATGCCCTGCTTTTCAAACATGCGCGCGACTTGCCGGCAGACCTCGCTGTCCATTCCCGGCAAGATGCGGTCGAGCAACTCGACCACGATCACCTCCGATCCGAGCCGGCGCCATACCGAGCCGAGCTCGAGCCCGATCACTCCTGCGCCGATGACGAGCAGTCGCTCCGGCACCCCGTCCAGCGACAACGCGCCGGTCGAGGAGACGACACGTCGTTCGTCAATTTCGATGCCGGGCAAGCGCGTCACATCCGACCCGGTCGCAATCACGATTGCCTTCGCCTCGATCGTTTCGATTTTGTCGTCGCCATTGGTGACTTCGACCTTTCCGGGTGCTGCGATTCGGCCGGCGCCGAGAAAAGTATCGATCTTGTTCTTCTTGAACAGGAAAGCGACGCCTTTGACATTGCCATCGACGCCCGCGTCCTTGAATTTCATCATGGCGGGAAGATCGAGCTTTGGCTGATCGACCTTGATGCCCATCTTGTCGAGCATATGCCCGGCCTCTTCATAGAGCTCGGAGGCATGCAGCAGTGCCTTCGAAGGAATGCAGCCGACATTGAGACAGGTACCCCCAAAGGTCTTGTCCTTCTCGACGACCGCAACCTTCATGCCGAGCTGCGCTGCACGGATGGCGCAGACATATCCCCCCGGCCCGGAGCCGATGATGACGACGTCATAAGACATGATCCGTTACATCTTCCTTTGGTACAGCATAGGCGCAGCGCCGGACCGCAGCCTGCCCGAGCTGAAGCTTCAACTTACAAATCCACCACCAGCCGTGTCGGATCCTCCAAAACCTCTTTCACCCGGACCAGGAATGTAACGGCCTCGCGGCCGTCAACGAGGCGGTGGTCGTAGGACAGTGCGAGATACATCATCGGACGGATGTCGATTTTACCGGCGACGACAACCGGACGGTCCTCGATCTTGTGCATGCCCAGGATGCCGGACTGGGGCGCATTGAGAATGGGCGTCGACATCAACGAGCCGTAGACGCCGCCATTCGAGATGGTGAAGGTGCCGCCTTGCATCTCCTCGATCTTGAGGGTGCCGTCGCGGGCGCGTCGGCCGAGATCGGCAATCTCTTTCTCGATTTCCGCCAGCGATTTCTTGTCGCACTCGCGCACCACTGGAACGACCAGACCCTTGTCGGTCCCGACCGCAACTCCGATGTGGTAGTAGTTCTTGTAAACGATGTCGGCACCGTCGATCTCGGCATTGACGGCAGGGATTTCCTTCAGCGCCTGCACGCAGGCGCGCACAAAAAATCCCATGAAACCGAGCTTGGCGCCATGCTTGCGCTCGAACAGGTCCTTGTAGCGATTGCGCAACTCCATCACCGCGCTCATGTCTACCTCGTTGAAGGTCGTGAGCATGGCCGCGGTGTTCTGCGCGTCCTTGAGGCGCCGCGCGATCGTTGCCCGCAGCCGCGTCATCTTGATGCGCTCTTCGCGCGCCGCATCGTCCACCGGCGAGGGTGCGCGCGCCTGCACGGCAGCGGGCGGCTGAGCAACGGGAGTAGGCGCAGAAGCAGCGCGCTCGATGGCCGCCATCATGTCGCCCTTGGTCACCCGCCCATCCTTGCCAGAGCCGGGAACGGTCGCCGCGTCGATCCCAGTTTCCGCGGCCATCTTGCGCACCGACGGAGCGAGCGGCGCGACGCCCGTTGGCTTCCCATCGTTTTGCGGGCGCGGCCGCGGCGCCTCGGCTGCGGCGTTGCTCGGCGCGGTCGTGTCGGTTTTTTGATCAGGCCGGCCCGTCGCTGCAGGCGGCGCCTTGCCGGGCGCGGCTTCGCCTTCCTTGATCTGGCCGAGCAGCGCGCCGACCGCGACCGTCTCGCCATCTTTGGCGGCGATAGCGGCGAGCACCCCGGCAGCCGGCGCCGGCACCTCGATCGTCACCTTGTCGGTCTCGAGCTCGACCAGCGGCTCATCGACGACAACCGCATCGCCTGGCTTCTTGAACCATTTGCCGATGGTCGCCTCGGTCACCGATTCGCCGAGCGCGGGCACGCGGATGTCAGCCATGGTCCCCACCTTTCATGTGGCGCGCCCGGGCGAGCGGGGGCAGAGGAGCGAGCAAATCTCGGCTACTAGCCCAGTGCTTCGTCGAGGAGCGCCTTAAGCTGCTTGAGGTGCTGTGACATTTGGCCGGTCGCCGTTGCCGCCGAGGCGGCGCGGCCGGCATAAACCGGCTGTTTCTGGCCGGCGCCGATCTGCTCGAGGACCCATTCCAGATACGGCCCCATGAACGAGTATGCGCCCATATTGCGCGGCTCCTCCTGGCACCACATGAATTGCGCGCCCCTGAAGCGGCCGAGCTCCTGCACCAATGCTTTCAGCGGAACCGGATAGAGCTGCTCGACGCGCAGCAGATAAATGTCATCGATCCCGCGCTTCTCTCGCTCCTCGTAGAGATCGTAATAAACTTTGCCGGAGCACATCACCACCCGTCGGATCTTGTCGTCGGCGACAAGCTTGATCTTCTCGTCCGCAAGCATCTGGGCGTCGTCCCAAAGTAGGCGATGAAAGGTCGTATCCGGCCCCAGTTCGGCGAGCCGCGAGACCGCCCGCCGGTGGCGCAGCAGAGATTTCGGGGTCATCAGGATGAGCGGTTTGCGGATGTCGCGTTTGAGCTGGCGGCGCAGGATATGGAAGTAATTTGCCGGCGTGGTGCAGTTTGTCACCTGCATGTTGTCCTCGGCACTCATCTGCAGGAAGCGCTCGAGCCTTGCCGAGGAATGTTCGGGCCCTTGCCCCTCGTAGCCGTGCGGCAACAGGCACACGAGCCCGGACATACGCAGCCACTTGCGCTCGCCCGAGGAGATGAACTGGTCGAAGACGACTTGCGCGCCATTGGCAAAATCGCCGAACTGCGCCTCCCAGAGCGTGAGCGCGTTGGGTTCGGCAAGCGAATACCCGTATTCGAAGCCAACCACCGCCTCCTCGGAGAGCATCGAGTTGATGACCTCGAAGCGCGCTTGCCGCTCGCCCAGATTGTTGAACGGAATGTAACGGTCTTCGTTCTCCTGATCGATGAGCACCGAATGGCGCTGTGAGAAGGTGCCCCTTTCGGTGTCCTGGCCGGAAATTCGCACCGGATGGCCTTCGAGCAACAACGAGCAGAATGCGAGCGCCTCGGCTGTCGCCCAGTCGATGCCCTCGCCGGTTTCGATGGCCTTGCGGCGATTTTCCAGGAAGCGCTGGATGGTCCGGTGCACGTGGAAACCTTCCGGCACTTCTGTAATCTTCTGCCCGATCTGCCTGAGGGTAGCGAGCGGGGCACCGGTATGGCCGCGCCGCGGATCATCCGCGTCGCGCGCCGCCTTGATGTCGGCCCAACGCCCGTCGAGCCAGTCGGCGCTATTGGGCTTGTAGCCTTGGCTGGCCTCGAGCTCGGTATCGAGCTTGGCGCGCCAATCGAGGCGCATCTTCTCGACCTCGCCCTCGGTGATGACATCCCCTGCGATGAGCTTCTTGGCGTAGATCTCGGCCGTGGGAGGGTGCTTGCGGATGGCCTTGTACATCAACGGTTGCGTGAACGACGGCTCGTCGCCTTCGTTGTGTCCGAACCGGCGATAGCAGAACATGTCGATGACGACGGGGCACTGGAATTTCTGCCGAAACTCCGTTGCGACTTTGGCTGCAAACACCACCGCTTCCGGATCATCGCCGTTCACGTGGAAGATCGGCGCCTCGATCATCTTGGCGACATCGGACGGATATGGCGAGGAACGCGAATAACGTGGATAGGTCGTAAACCCGATCTGATTGTTGACGATGAAATGCACGGAGCCGCCGGTGCGGTGTCCGCGCAATCCCGATAGGCCGAAGCACTCGGCAATCACACCCTGTCCAGCGAAGGCGGCGTCGCCGGAAATGAGCAGCGGCATCACCATGGTGCGATCTTCCCGGGTCGCACCGAGCTGATCCTGTTTGGCGCGTACCTTTCCGAGCACAACCGGATTGACGATTTCGAGATGCGAGGGATTTGCGGTGAGCGAGAGATGCACGCGGTTGCCGTCGAACTCGCGGTCGGATGAGGCGCCGAGATGGTATTTGACGTCGCCGGAGCCCTCGACCTCGTTGGGCGTGGAGGAGCCGCCTTTGAACTCGTGGAAAATCGCGCGGTGCGGCTTGCCCATCACCTGCGCCAGAACGTTGAGCCGGCCGCGGTGCGCCATGCCGATGATGATCTCTTTGACGCCGAGCGCCCCGCCACGCTTGATGATCTGTTCGAGTGCGGGGATCATCGACTCCGCTCCGTCGAGACCGAAGCGCTTGGTGCCTGTGAATTTCAGATCACAGAATTTCTCGAAACCTTCGACCTCGATCAGCTTGTTGAGGATCGCGCGCTTGCCTTCGCGCGTGAATGTAATCTCCTTGTCCGGCCCCTCAATGCGCGCCTGGATCCAACCTTTCTGCGCCGGATCGGAGATGTGCATGAACTCGACGCCGAGCGTCTGGCAGTAGGTGCGACGAAGGATCGCGAGAATTTCGCGCAGCGTGCCGAATTCGAGGCCTAAGACCCGGTCGAGAAAAATCTTGCGATCGTAGTCGGCTTCCGTGAAGCCGTAGGAGCGCGGGTTGAGATCTTCCTCATCGTGATGCGGTTCGAGGCCGAGCGGATCGAGATCGGCATAGAAATGGCCGCGCGCACGGTAGGCGCGGATCAGCATCAAGGCGCGGATCGAATCGCGCGTTGCCTGCTGGACTTCGGCGGCGGAGACATCGACCCCTGCGGCTTGCGCTCGCGTCTTGACCTTGTCGCCGAGCGAGCGCTGGAGCTCGCCCCAATCGCCATCGAGCGCAGAAACGAGCTCGCTGCGCGCCGGCGCCGGCCAGTCAGGCCGCTGCCACGACGGGCCGTGGGCGCTCGTGATCACGTCGGCGCGCGCGTCTTTCAGGCTCGCGAAGAATGCCCGCCATTCGGCGTCGACCGCGGCGGGATCAGTTTCGTAGCGGGCATAGAGGTTCTCGATGTAGTCGGCATTGCCGCCGTAGAGAAAAGACGTGCGGGCGAAGGCAGCATTGGCGTCCTGACGAGACATGCTCAGGTCCTGTGGCTTGGGGCTCGTTGGCGGCTCGCAAAGCGCCGCCCAGGGACCGATCTGGTCGCGAACCTACATTATTTATGCCGCAGCCGCGTCCTAGCAATCGGCAACGGGTGAACTAGTATTCACATCTTCTTTGTCAGGCAAAAGACGCGAAGCGCCCCCCTTCCTCTAACGAAAAAGGGCCGCTTGCGGCTGAAAGCGGCCCTTGGATGAGAACAGTTGCCTACTAGTAGCCACCCCATTTGTAGTTGAAACCGACACGCACGACGTTGTCCGTGGTACGGCGGGTCTCGTTCGCAAGCACGCCCAGGCCTGGGGTGGCAAAGGTCATCTCAGTCTTGCCGAGGTCCATGTAGAGATATTCAACCTTGGCGCTCCAGCCGCCGCCGAAGGCTCCTTCGATGCCGGCGCCGGCGGTCCATCCGGCCTTCACGTCCCTGAAGGTCGCGGTGGCGGACCCGACGCCGACCACGCCGATCGTCGCGCTGTCCTTGACTTGACCGTATGCGGCACCGGCCGTGCCGTAGAGCAGGAGGTTTGGCGTTGCCAAGAAGCCCAGGCGAGGACGCGCCGTGCCGAACCACTCGAGTTTGTGGTCGGTCGTGACCGTCGTCAACGGAAGGCCGGCGAGGGTCTCACTATGGCTCTGGCCGGACGCTTGAATGTCGGTTTCGAGGCCGAGCACCCAGGTCCCGAACTGATAATTGTAGCCGAACTGGGCGCCTCCAATTGCGCCGTCAAGGTTCGAGGAACGCGAGAGCGTGCCGACGCCAGTCAGCGTCGCGTCGAACTTCGACTGGCCCCAGCTATAGCCGACGTTGCCGCCCAAATACATGCCCGTCCAGGTGTACACGGGGACGGGAGGAGGACCAGGCGTATAGGCCGGCCGCGCATACATATCCGCAGCCGCCGCGGAAGCGGCCGCGAGCACAAGAAAAGCGGTCGTAGCAAGGAAAAGCTTTTTCATCGTAGATCCCCTGTCCGAGGTTCGACCAAGTTCCGCGAGCCGCTGCTCTAATGTTTCCCCGGCAGCAACTCGAACGTCGCACGCTGGCGCTCGGATAACGCCCCGTCCGTAGCTGATGACGAGACTAGTCGCCTGATTCAATCAGATTGCAGGGTATAGATGCTTAAGTTTGATGCGAGCATTTTTGGTGGTGAATTGCCAGTCGGCCTTGGTGTGGTTGGCATTGCGGTCGTGCTCCCAGGCGGCGATTTCGTCGATGAGG
>WNFR01000112.1_pt1 | contig 74538 bp, 69 predicted proteins | sample 5400221 | NCBI WGS metagenome assembly WNFR01 (sample SAMN13153357, study PRJNA577476) | soil metagenome | isolation source: 40 cm soil under Madrone tree | place: USA:California | collected 2016-06-14
CGCGACCGCAACGCGAGCTGTGTTCGTTACAACTCAAGATACCGGAGCGCTCAAGACGATCACTCTCCCGCTGACGCAAGCAACGATCGTGGGTGCGGCGCCCTCTCGGCCTGAACAGTCTCGAGGGGGAAGACAAATGGCGGCCGCCGCGGTGGTGATTCTGTTGTTGGCGCTCGCCGCTGCAGCTTACTTTGTATTGCGAGGCCCGTCTCGCGCTCAAACCGGTCCCGCCCAGAATATGGCTTCGACCGCAACCGCTCCGGCGCCCTCGCCGGACTCTTCTTCGGCGAAACAGACCGATGCTCAAACTGACAAGCAACAGGCTAGCGAGGATAAGCAGCAGACTAGCGAAGACAAGAAGAAAGCCGCTGATGCGCGGCGGCAAGCTGAGCAAGAGGCTGCCGCGATAGAGGCTCAGAAGAAAGCGGCGGAAACAAAGGACAAAGCTGATAAGAAAGACACATCTTCGCAAAAGCCGGCCCCGGCCGTTGCGGTGCCACAGCCGCCAGTTCCAGTTTCACCACCAGCGGCCGATACCGGGCCTCAGCCCGCGGGCCGCGAAGGATGCGTGCTGGTCACCGTATTAGACGCAGACGGCATGCCGGCGACGGGTATGAAAGTCGGCTTGATCGATGAGTCCGAAAGCGGCGGACCTTCCGCTCGCTTCGGCGGATTCACCGGTCCCAAGGGCCACTGGCAGCATTGCGGTCTGACGCCAGGTCACTCCGTGCGCGTGGCCGCGATGGGACCTCTCGGCAGACTTCTCGATTCCCAGACGGCCATCGTCGCCGCGACGCGGACCTTCATCACCCTTCATCTGCAGAGAAAATCGGATGACGCGGCCCAAGGCACGCCTGATAGAAAGAGACCCTTTCGGCGGAGACCTTGATCACCGCAACCCGACTCACTAAAGATTCTCGCCCTCGAAACAAATCCAACTCAATGGTTTGACGTGCCTTACAGCCCTTGTTACTTTCGACAGGCCAAAACTCCGGCGCCTGCACCTCAGTGAGTCGAATGTCAGAAGCTTCTGAGCGCAAGATTGATCGACCGGCCAGACCGGGTACTGCCTCCACTTCGGGCCTCGGCTCGACGGATTTGCTTTTGCTCCTGATGAGCCTGATCTGGGGATCGAACTTCACTGTGATAAAGTACTCACTCGAAGACCTGCTGCCTCTCAGCTTCAACGCGCTCCGGTTCACCATAGCTTCAATCGTGATGTTGACCGTGGCTTTCCTGTCGCAAAACGGTTTCAAACTTGAGCCGGGTGATCGAATGAAGTTGTTTACTCTTGGCCTGCTCGGGAACACTTTCTATCAATCGCTCTTCATAACCGGAATGGCCCACACTCGAGCCGGCAACGCTGCGCTTATCCTGGCTACGACACCGCTGTTCACCGCTATACTCGGTCGAATTCGCAAGCACGAGTACTTCACCGTGGGTGGGGTCGGCGGCTTGCTGCTGGCCTTCGCTGGAATCGTGATGATTGTCGTGAGCGGTCGCGGCGAAGTCTCAATCGGCGAAACCCTTTTGGGCGACTGTTTGCTCCTGGCTTCGACGGTATGTTGGTCGCTGTACACGGTCGGGTCGAAGCAACTGGTGCACACGTATGGTTCGCTGAAGGCTACCACCATAATGATGACCAGCGGCACTCCGTTTCTGTTGTTGGTATGCGCGCCGTCGCTGCTCAGGCAAGACTGGTCGCGAGTTCGTCCGGTTGCATGGGCAGGGGTCGTTTACAGCGGGTTGTTCGCCATTGCGCTCGCGTACCTCATCTGGAGCTATGGGGTTCGAAGGATTGGTTCGACTCGGACAGCGATCTATTCAAACATCACGCCGATCGTCGCTCTGCTGGTCGCCTGGCTTGCCCTCGGCGAGTCGCCAACGCTCGGACAACTCGCGGGTGCGGTTGTGATTTTTGCGGGCATCTACCTCGTGCGTAACGGAATGATTGCCATCGCCGCGACCGAAGTGATCGAAGAGGAGTTCGAGGGAGCCGCGCTCGGGCCTGGAAAAAACTAATCGATCAGCGATTACCGAAACGACAGCCCGACACGAAACTGAAAGAGATGCGGACTGTCGCTCGCGAACAGGTGGTCGCGGAACTCGAAGCGCAAGCCGACGTGGTCCTTCATCCAATAGTGCACGCCGCCGCCGAAGTTTCCGCCGTGACTTGCGCCGCCGCGAAAGGCAGCCGAGTAGCCCCCGGTCACAAACGGGACCAACTTCGAAGTCCTGTTGAAGTGGTAAGCAACGTCACCAGAGAAGAGTCCGACCCCGTCGCCGCCCGCTCGAAACGGCGCTAGATATCCGATCTCGGCGCCCAATCCAACCCCCTTGTACACCAGCCCTTCGCCGCCGGCTCCGAACTGGAAAAACCCGGTTGAAAAATCGCCCGAACTGGCTCCGGCGCCGCCAAACACGTAACCCCATGCTTTGCGTTCCTTCGAGCCTTGCGCGAGGGCTATTCCTTGAATCACCATCAGAAATATCATTGCCAATATCATCTTTCGCATTACTGTCTCCTTGATTACCTTCATTCTGCTTTCATTCACAACGGTGAGCCCTGTTCAGTGCAATGCCTATTCCAGTCCAGTCGAGCGCGAATCCGATGCAGTTTAAGATACTTATCGTCCGAATGTTCAGAGCTTAGCGCAGCAGGAAATGGGCGGATGTCAGTGGATTGCTGCGCCCGCTTGCGGGTGGCTAGTTCATGTTTCGATTTACATCTCTCAGCCGCCGAATTACAATGACCGCGCTTTTCATCTGTTCAATCTCAGGCACCAGACAAAGAAATGGAAGATCACAAGCCACAGACGCTTGTTGAACTGCTCAAGCAAGCAGTCGGGGCCGGCCCTGATAGAGAGGTCCTGCGGTTCAAGCAAGACAAGGCGTGGGTCGGCATAACAGCCGAGCGATTGCTCGAGCGCGTCCGGAATGTCGCGCTGGGACTCTATCGTCTTGGCATCCGTAAGGGCGACCGCATTGCGATTCTCGCCGAGAGCGGACCGCTGTGGTCCATCACCGACTATGCGGTCCTGTCGAACGCTGCCGTCACTGTTCCAATCTATCCGACGCAGCCCCCGCATCAGGTTGAATACATTTTGCGCGAGTCGGAACCCAAGCTTCTATTCGTCTCGACCGCGCGCCAGATGAAGAGAGTAGACGCTGCGCTCAAACAATTCCCCAACCTCCGCATTGTTACCTTCCAACCGATGGCTGACGGCGAAAACCTCATATCGTTCGCCTCTGTTGAAGAAGAAGGCGCGCGGCTTGCGGCCGAGCAGCCCGAGTTGTACGAGGCGATCTCATCCGACGTGCATGCTGGGGACCTGGCTTCGATCATCTACACCTCGGGTACGACGGGCAAGCCGAAGGGAGTGATGCTCACCCATTCAAACGTCACTTTCAACGCGCTGGCCTCAGGCACGTTCCTCCGAATAGAGCCTGGCGGTGTGATGCTCTCGTTTCTTCCCTTATCGCACATATTCGAGCGTATGGTCCTGTACCTGTGCTTGCACCGCGGTGTGCAGATCCACTACGCGACCGGGATCGAGACAGTGGCCGCGGACATCCAGGAAGTGCGGCCTACGCTGATGTCGACGGTGCCTCGATTGCTGGAGAAGATCTACGCTCGAATGCAGAAGACCGCGGCTGACGGCGGAGGATTGAAGAAGAGAGTCTTCGACTGGTCGCTGGGAGTCGCGCGGCGCTCGGCGCAGTTGTCGACCAGGGGCGCGCCTCTGCCGCCGTTGTTGCAGCTTCAGCGCGAGATCGCCGACCAGTTCGTGTTCGCGAAGCTTCGCGAAGCGGTCGGAGGCAAGATAAGGCGCATGGTGTCGGGAGGCGCGGCGCTTCCATCTGAGCTTGCGCTCGTGTTCACCGGCGCGGGAATTCCGGTGCTTCAAGGATATGGTTTAACCGAAACCTCACCCGTCATCGCGGTCAACACGCTGGAGCACAATCGAGTGGGATCGGTGGGACGCCCGCTGCCCGGCCTCGAAATAAAGATCGCGCAGGATGGCGAGATACTCACGCGCGGGCCTCACGTGTTTCAAGGCTACTTCAACAAACCTGAAGACACCGTGGCCGCATTCACGGACGAACCGGCGGAAAGCGAGCGCTGGTTCAAGACCGGTGACATCGGTCTCTTCGACCCGGACGGTTTCCTGTTCATCACCGATCGCAAGAAAGATCTGATCAAAACCTCAGGGGGCAAATATGTTGCGCCGCAAATGATCGAAGGGATGCTCAATCAAAGCGAGTTCATCGAACAGGCAGTCATCGTTGGAGACAAGCGGAAATACGTTTCGGCGCTGATAGTGCCCGACTTCGAACGCCTGCGCGCGTGGGCGAAAGAACAAGGGGTTGGTACTACCGACAAACGCGAACTGATCGCCGACCGTCGAGTAGTCGATATGATCAAAGCAGACGTGAACCGCTTGACTCACGAGCTTGCGGATTATGAAAAGGTGAAACGGATTGGATTGCTTGCAGAAGAATTCAGCATCGACGGCGGAGAGTTGACTCCAACGCTCAAGGTGAAGCGCCGTGTCGTTGAAGAGAAGTATGGCGAGTCGATCGAGTCGCTCTACTCGGGCCCTGAGTGAGCTGAATACATACGACGAACCTGAGGACGTGATGAATCGAGTCGAGTACTTGCCGCTCTGACTGCCCCGTAGAACAGGCGGGCAAACCAACGAAATGACACACCTACTGAAGCAAGCCCTTTTCGCGCAACCGTCGTCTTCCAGGAGAATCCTTCGCCGCCTCGGCCAATGCTTCAACTTCCTTGAGCTGTCGCACTATTTCAGCATCTAGCTCGGCCTGGTGGTCATAGTAATAGGTAAGAGCGGCGTGAATCTGGGCGAGAGAAAGCGTCAGATGCTGAAAGTGAATCTCTTCTGGGCTCCATCCATACGCAACCTTGTCGAGAATAACTTCGATGACTTTGGTGTTGGCCTCGGTGATCCATGCGACCCCGCGTTCATCAATCTCAATATGTGTGGTCGCAACGCTCGACATCCGATGGCCACGCTTCCGGCTTGAAGCATATTGTATCGCGCCCGGTCGATCAAAGGCGATGCTGTGTGAACGACCTGCAGTCTTCGAGATTCTCTTTTACAGACCGGCCCGAGGTTGGAACAGAAAGAAATCGTGGACGGCGCGAGCGATTTCGGCTATCGCTCGTTCGCGAGCGGATACTTCCTTTTCCGATGATTTCACAAACAGGGCTATCGCTATGTGCCCGGCGCTATCCGGCAGCGTGATGATTCCAACATCGTTTGTAGTACCACCGATCGTTCCGGTCTTGTGCGCAATCTCGGTTCCTTGTGGAAGCAGACCCCTTAGCCGCGCTTCGCCGGTCCGGCACCGCCGCATTATGTCCAGCAACAGCTCGGCGCTCTCGGGCTTCAACAGGTCCTTGTGGTAGATCCGCTCAAGCAGAGCCGCCATTCCATCGGGCGTTGACGTGTCGCGAGGATCAGTATCGAATTTCTTCGCTGCTGCTTTTTGATCTTCCGGCTTCACGGCATTAAACGCCACCGAGAAAACAGCGGGATTCCATCGATCCTCCGGCGGGAGATTAGTCACGCCAATCCAGTCGGCGATCAGTTGCGCGGTCGACCGATTCACGTTGATGCCTTCAATATCGAGCGACCGCATTCGCGCTGTCACCGCCTCTGCCCCGCCGGCAGTCCGCAACATCACGTCAGTCGCGCTGTTGTCGCTGATCAGCAGCATCAGCTCCATAAGGTTTCGCACCGACAGCGCGAGTCCGCCTTTGTTGAAGAGGTCCGCAAGCGTTCCGCTGCCAGGATGAAGATCGCTCTGCTTGATGTCGATCATCTGGTCGAGCTTCACTTCGCCTTTGTCGATTCGAGTCAGAAGCTGAACGGCGATCGGGACTTTGAAGGTGCTCGCCATCGGGAAGCGGTCAGTCCCATTCATCGAGACTCGCCGGCCTGTTTCGAGATGGATTGCAGTGACGCCGACGACTCCGCCCGAAACCGTCGACAATCGCGCGATCTCGCGCTCGAGCCGTTGAAGCGCAGAATCACTGGCCGTCTGCGAGGTCGCCGACGCCGGCGTTTGCGCAGCAATCACTCCATGTAGCGCGAACACTGCCGCCAACGAGTAAACAATCGCTGACCTTAGCCTTGCTGTATTTCTCATCGGGAATCCTTTCCGTAGTGAGCCCTTGATTATCTTTTTCCGTGTATGGATCATCCCCGGTCGCACTGCGAAGGATAGCGCAGACACCGAATGTCTCCAACCCGCGAACGCCGGTGACGGCATTTCAGCCCGGCTCAAGCTCGCATTTTGTTGTGCCCGCATTTCGCGATGTTTTTTATCATTTCGTTGTATTTTCTTGCGTTGTTTTTTGTTGACAACATCACACCGCAAGGCGTACTCTAGCGTTGTCTCTATGTTACAGTTCTTATGGTCCGGTGGTCGCTGCGACCATCGTCGCGTTCGGTAGTGAAAAGCCAAAGACTACTAGTCTTCCTGGGGTTTAGTGGGATTAACTTTTGAAGTCGGCCGCTGACTGAATGCCGGCTCTTCATGAGCGACTGCGTTGCGACCTGCGGGTCGTGCGTCGACTCAAGGCGGAGTAGGAATGACGATTACTAATCATCCCACTCCAGAGATCCGCACGAGGGCGGCTAACCATCCGCCTTTACCTCAAGTGATTACGCCCAAGTCGCCCCAAAGTATATGCGTGATACAGCCTCACCAGTGGCAGCCCGCGGTCAATCAAACAGCGCATCACCTCGCACGTAAGCCGTGTCCTATGGCTACGGCTGAGCACGCGGTACCAGTCTCGTCCATCAACACTTCGCCGTCGCCCTTTCGAGCGACGCATGACTCGGGTCCGTTATGGTTGGCTACACCTTTAACGTATGACACTTTCATTTACTACAACCTGCCGGTTTATCCCGGCACATAGGAGATTAGCCATGGCCAAGACACTTCTAACGGTTTTACTAGTTATCTCGGGGTTTCTGGCAAGCGCTTGGAATGCTGGAGGTTTGACTAATAGCGCACTACCGTCAGGCTATGAAATGGTGTTGGTGTCCCGAGCGCTGGCTAACAGTGCACTTCCCACGGGTTATAGAATGGTGTTGGTATCGCGCGGTACCGCTCGGCGCGAGGATGCGAAGAATTGCGATAATGACTGTCATATTGACGGGAAATGGTGCCCCTCCGGTATTTTTTTATGCAGAACCATAGATCCGAGCTTTGGTTGTATTAAGGACCAATTCTGTGATTGCTACAATACTTGCTCACAAGGATGAGCAAGTATTGTGAATTGAGACGCGTTCTCCCAGAGGGGTCGTTGCATTCCGCAAACGCATGCCGGGTTGCGTGCAAAGATTTCGCCAAAGTCGATTTTTTCCTGTACAAGTCCGTATTCCGACGATGACACTGGAAAGGAGTGACAAGTTATGAGTAAAAGAATGCTAGTAGCAGCGGTTGTCGTGTTGGCAACACTGGCAGTTGTCGGTTGGTGGAAAGCTCTTTCTCGAACAGTCAATGCTGATCAGAGTGGTCGGCCTAGTATGGAGGAGAAATCTCAATCATCGGAGAACGAGCAATCGCGAATTGCTCAACAGAAAACGCAATCTCGAATTGCTGAGGAGGATGAAAGGGAGATGGTCGAATTCCTGCATACAGCTGGGCCTCCGATATCGATGACGGGAGTGACTGTGATGCCAGTTTTTTTGATAAAGGGAATCGTAACTGGCTCTCCAGCACAAACGGTAGGTTTGAGAGAAGGAGACCTAATAGCAAACATCGATGGTCATCAGGCTGACTCCTTTAAGGTAATGCTGAGAACTACACGGAAGGAACCCGGAACACCGGTTACGATGGACACATTGAGGTACAACACGGACAGCGGTAAGTACGACCACTATAAATCGACAATGCCCTTGGCGCCGTGGCAACAACAGAATCAGTAGCATTCGGTCGGAAGTGCTTCGGCGGACCGGCATTGCAAGAGAAGAGACCCGCATGACGATAGGAGCGCAGGCGAAAGCAGCGGGTTCGCCTAGCCGGTGAGATGGGCGGTCCGGCTCTGGCTGTATCGCTCACGCCTAGGAGACTCGTTGCAATGGGAGAATTACAGACGAAGGAGGGCAACGACGGTGTTAAAGACCCTGAGTTGACTCAGGGACTAACGACGACGTTTCCCTCAAAAATTCTAAGGCACATCTATGGTTGAAGACAAAAGGACACAGGTGCTGACACTGTCGATCTGGAGGGTTCTTGTTACTATCACGACCTTTGTTCTAGCCGCGCTCCTTGAGTTGACATTGCGCTGGTAGTAGCTAAACCTGATGGCTTATAAGACGTGCTTCAGCTTTAGCTGCGATGAAAAAGCGTCAAGAGGGGACACGCGTCAAGAGGGGTCACGGCTTGAGTTTGTTGACATTCCAGACGGTTTAGAGTGACGTGAAGTCCCACGTGAAGTCCCCAAGGGTCGGTCTTCTTGTCATTCTGAGACCTGCATACCTGATTGGAATCTCTCTCGCTACTATTCCCTATTCCTCCACGCTCCGCGATTCATCCTGGCCGGACGTCCCGATCGTCCCGACCGCCAAGGGATTCAGGAGACGGGAACCTCTCCAAACCAGAACGGCCTACGCAAAAGCGCATGCTTTAGCCTGCTCTTTCGTTTTCTGCTGCAGAACCACAGGCTAAAGCCTGAACTCCATGCTATATTTCGCCTTCAATATTCGCAGTTCCGGCACCACCGATGCGGTTCAAAGAGGAGGCTGTTGATGACTTACCGAGCTGCACGTGGCAAGCGCCGCGTTGTCTTTTTGCTTTGCTATATTGTTGCCGCGCTGTGCGCGCTTGTGCGAATCGATATCGCGTCACCGGAGCCTCCACCTGAATACGACGTCGTTATACTCAACGGCCGAGTCATTGATCCCGAGTCCAGGCTCGACGCAATCCGCAACATCGGCATCACCAACGGCACGATTCAGGCCATCAGCGAGAAGAGCATGCGCGGCCGCACGACTGTCCTTGCAACCGGATTGGTGGTCTCGCCGGGCTTCATCGATCTGCACTCGCACGGCCAGGATCAGGAGAACTATCGCTTTAAGGCCATGGACGGCGTAACGACGGCGCTCGAGCTCGAAGTCGGAACCGGCAACGCAAATCAGTGGTACGCTCAGCGCGAAGGCAAGGCGCTGATCAACTACGGCGCAAGCGTCGGCCACATTCCCGCGCGGATAGCGGTGATGCACGATCCGGGCGTCTTTCTTCCAAGCGGTGATGCCGCTCACAAAGCCGCCTCGGACTCCGAGATCGAAGAAATGAAGCGGCAGATCGAGCAGGGCTTGAAGCAAGGCGCGCTCGGTGTTGGGTGCGGCATCAACTACACCGCCGCGGCGTCGCATTGGGAGATCCTCGAGATGTTCCGCGTCGCCTCGAAGCACCGTGCGCCTTGCTTCGTGCATATGCGCTACGCCGGGTTGAAAGAGCCGACCAACAGCATCCGTTCGCTCGAAGAAGTGTTGTCCGCTACGGCGATCACCGGCGCTCCGCTGCACGTAGTTCACATCAGCAGCATGGGCCTTCGCGCGACTCCTCTTCTGCTTCAAATGATCGGTGAAGCCCAGTCGCACGGCCTCGACGTGACGACCGAGTGCTACCCATACACGGCAACGCAAACCAATATCGAGTCGGCCATATACGACGAAGGCTGGAAGGAAGCGTTGGGTATTGATTACAAGGACCTGCAATGGGTAGCGACTGGCGAGCGGCTCACGGAAGAGAGCTTCGCCAGGTATCGGAAGACGGGTGGCAGCGTCATCGGCCACGCGATCCCCGAGGAGATTGCACGAATCTCCGTGGCGAGTCCTTTGACGATGATCGCCAGCGACGGCCTCCTGCAAAACGGCAAGGGTCACCCTCGTGCGTCCGGCTCATACGCGCGTGTTCTTGGACATTACGTGCGAGACTTGAAAGCGCTGACTCTGACGGATGCTCTGCGCAAGATGACTTTGATGCCGGCCCAACGACTGGAGCGGCTCGCGCCGATGATGAAGAACAAGGGCCGCATCCGAGCGGGCGCCGATGCCGATCTCACAATATTTGACCCCGGACTGGTCATCGATAAATCAACCTTCGAAGCACCCGCGCTGTACTCAGAAGGCATCACGCACGTGTTGATCGGCGGGGTGTTTGTCGTGAAAGATGGCAAGCTACAGCCGGAGGTCAATCCCGGCCGGGCGATTCGGGCGCCCATTGCGAAGTAGAGTTCGGGGTTCAGGGTTCAGGGTTCCTGGTTCGAGGTTTCTGGTTTCGGGTTTCTGGTTTTTACCTGTGTTCTTTTGTTAGAGACTGAACGCCCTGAACCAAACGTCGAAACTAGAGACCAGAAACCGGAAACTAGAAACCCCGAACTCTGAACTCTCAACTCAGAACCGAAAAGGAGAAAGAGCGTTGCCGAAAAGCCGAAAACGAAAAATCAAAAGAGGCGGGGTCTCATACCGCAGCACTCATTCTTCAAAACCCAAGTCCAATCAAATGACAAAGGCGATCGCCTTCCTCATCATCGCGGCGCTCGCAGTCGCTGCAGTGCTCTTCATTATACTTGGCGGCCGCGGTGGCGGCTCGACGCCAGGGGGTGAAGTGACAACCGCATCAGGACTCAAGTACATCGACGAGGTCGTGGGGACGGGAGTCAGCCCAAAGACCGGCCAGAATGTCACAGTGCACTACACGGGCACTCTTGTAGACGGCACAAAGTTCGACAGTTCAGTCGATAAAGGCCAGCCATACAAGTTTCGACTTGGCGTCGATCCAGTGATCCAAGGATGGGTGGAAGGGTTGATGACGATGAAGGCTGGCGGGAAGCGAAGGCTCATCATCCCTGCCGAACTCGGCTACGGGGCTTCAGGCAACCCGCCAAAGATCCCGCCTAACGCGACGCTCCTATTCGAGGTCGAACTACTGAGTGTGAACTAGCCGTGACGCTCCGCTGGTCTTCGACGTGAAAAAATCCTTGCTGCTGATCGGCGCTTCTATTCGTTCCCTGCTACGCTGGGCACGACAACACGTCTACGCGTGGCTGATATTGGCGCCGGTTGTGTTAGGCATCACATACTTCACGATTGTGCGGCTCGCGGAGAATCTGCCCGACTGGCAACCCCCGTCTCCCCTTTCCATCGCGCTCGCAACGCTGTTCAACTTGAGCCTCGTAGCGCTGAGCCTCTCGCGAGCAAGTGCAGAACTCTATCATCCGCGTCGTCCCGAATCCTATTTCGACGTGCTTCCGATTTCCCCCGCCGCTCACCTGCACGCGGCCCTGGCGACGCGCGCGGCGCGGACCGGCGTAGTAGCAGCCGCGGCATTGATAGCGCGGGCATCCTTCGGCCAAATCGCTTTTATGCGCGCTCTCGATCTGCCACCGCTTCTTTGTTTCGTTGGCGTCACGTCGGTTTCCGAAATGCTGGGCGCACTCAACTGGATTCACTGGGGACACACCAGGAACTGGCGCGCAGCGATTGCGGCGTTGCCGGTGCTCCTGGTCAACGGCATTCTCGGGGGCTCGTTGCTGACAATTGTGCTCCAACCGTCAAGTTTTTATTCGCGGCTTGAGCTCTGGCTAACCCCGATTTGCCTGATCTGGGTTTTGATTCTTTACTATTTCGTTCATCTCTTAAACGCCCGTTGGCGCAGTTCCGATATCGAATATGCCAGGCGACTACAGTCGGTCGCGCGCTCAGCCGTGCGGATAACGCGCACGCTTGAACGGGGACTCCCATCCGTGGTTGCGGCGCAACTTGCGCGCGATGTGAGACTGACGCTTCGCGCATTCTCGTCCGCCGTGTATGTAGTGTTCGCAACCGCCGCGCTGTGCACTGTAGCCCTGATAGCCGCGCTGACCAGCGACTGGCTACCTCCGGCGTTCCACAATCCCGCCTGGCTCGATGCGACGTGGTTGCCCCAGAGTATCGCAATCAAGATCGCTTGCGTATTGGCGGTCGTAGCATTGTCATCTTTGCTGCCGGTGTTGATTGCATACGAGCTGCCGCACATGTGGCTCGAACGCGCCGCCGGTACGACGGGTCTCGATCTCTTGCTCGCAAAGATTTGGTATGCGCGTTTACTGGCAATGCCGGCGCCACTGATCATCTGGTGTGCAGGCACGCTTACCGGAACTGCTCCGTTTTACTATGCGCTCCCTTTGCTGGCGGAGTGTCTATGGCTGTGGTGGCTGGTAAGCTCGCTGATGGGCGCGTTGTCTTTTGAGATGCCTACGCGGCCCGATCTCGCGATCATCGTGACCGGCACACTCGGATTGGCATTGGGCGCGGTAGCAGCGATACTCTGGCCCGTCGGCCTGATTGTTTACCCACAGGCGATGCACTCTCTTGTCGATCGCGGCCGCGCACGAGTGCGTTACTATCTGATCACGGAGGCCGAGTGAGTGAGATATTGGTGGCAATCCAGGAGGTCACAAAGCGATACAGCGAAGTCGTGGCCGTTGACAACGTGAGCCTGTCGATATCGCGCTCGGAGGTCTATTCGCTGGTGGGCGCAAACGGCGCGGGAAAATCGACGCTGCTGAGAATGCTCGTCGGCATCACCGAGCCCGACGCCGGGCGGCTGTTGATCTGCGGGGAGGACCTCTCGAACCGGGCTCTGTCAACCAGAAGGCATCTCGGCTACCTGCCTGAGGAGTTGGTCCTGTATGAACGGCTGACAGGAAGGGAGTATCTGGAGCTGGTCGCCGGTTTGAAGGACGCCGACTCGACGAGGATTCCGGAGGAGCTGAGCTTCTTCGAGCTTCTTCCGGTTCAGAACAAACTTGTCGGCGGATACTCTCTGGGCATGCGCAAGAAGCTGGGGCTTGCCGCCGCGATGCTGGGTTCTCCGGAGGTGCTTGTTTTGGATGAGCCTCTCAACGGCCTCGACGTCGAAATGATGCGCAAGCTGAGACACCGCATCGAGGATGAGCGGAAGAGCGGACGCGCGGTGTTGGTTGCTTCTCACGTGATGAGTTTCGTGGAGCGAATCAGCGATCGCGTAGGCATAATGCGCGCCGGAAAACTGGTGGCTGAAGGCTCGCCTGCCGAGTTGCGAGCGACGGCCGCAATGACCGATCCGCCATTCGAAGATGTGTTTTTCCACTTCGCGGGTTGAGAGTAAACATGCGTTATCGTGAGATAATTTGCACGGCAAACCAAAACAGTTTTGAAAGCGAGCCTTAATGAGATTCAGAATCCTTTCCGCAATGTTCCTCATAGCCGGCATCGCCGGAACCTCGGCACAGACAGGCGCCGCCCCTGCGATCAACTGGTCTGATTCGACCCGCGATGTTTACATAGACAATGAACTCGATCGCGGCGTGCAGGTTCTCATAGCAGACTCCCCTTCGCGGCTTGCGATGATTTCTGCAAGGCTCCAATCCGCAGTCGTGCTCAACATCTCCGAACGTACCGTGAGCACGATTTCCAAAGACGCGTTTCAGTTCGCCGCGGATCGCACGTCCGCCACTTCTGAAGCAAGCGCCGCGATGAAGGTTGTCGGTAAGTTCACCCGCGTGGACGGGCCAATCTACTTCTTTATAGCCGAGGGAAAGCCTGTGCTGATTCGAGCGCATCCCGGAGCAACCGGCGACATGAGCATGGAGAAACTCTGGGAGACTGTTCCGGTTTGGCGCGCAGTGATGAAGAACTATGAGCCGAACGCCGCGGCGGTCGAGCAGATCAAAGCGAGCGATAAGGACACAATAGTGACGCTCGCATTCGGCACGTGGTGCCCGGACAGCAAGAACTACATTCCCCGATTGATCAAGGCTCTGCGCGCGGCCGGGAATGACAACATTCAAGTCAGGCTCATCGGCGTAGATAATCAGTTCCGTGAACCGGTCACGACCGTTCAACCGAGACGGATCACAAACGTCCCAACGGTGATCGTCGAACGCGCTGGACGCGAGATCGGCCGCATAGTCGAGACTCCAGCGGCGTCGACGATGGAAGAAGACCTGGCAGCGATCCTCAACGGGAAGCAGCCTGTGCATAACGGCCGATGGGATCGCGGACCAAAGCTCGCGAGTGGCACTTATTCCTATCGCGAGCGGAGCGGGAAACAAATAGGAGCGGAAACATGGGAGTTGTTCAGCACTTCGGAGGGCGGCTACCTGGTTCACAGCCGGATAACGATGGGCGATCTCACGACGGAGGTGTTTCATCGCGTAGACGCGAAGCGGCGGCCCTCATTCACCGAAGTGACAAAGCTTCACGGCGATGACCAAACGCGCACGCGCTTCACGATCGACAACAACACCTTGACTGCTCGTATGCGCGGAAGCGTGTCCGGCGTCGTATCGCAAACGCTCGAAGTGCCTGAGCCTCTCTTCCTCTCCTCGCCATCGATTGCCGGGCAAGGCTTCATACAGTCGCAAGAAACCGATCGATATCAGATTTCCAGCTATCTCGCTCCTCAGGAATTCAACAAAGCTATGGGCGTGCTGGCTACGACGAGTTGCGAAACCAAAGGCGAAGAGACAGTGCGCGTGCCGGCCGGAGAATTCCGGGTACATCACGTCATTCGGAAGACCGATAAAGAAATATCTGAATGGTGGGTGCACTCAAAGCTTGGCGTTCCCGTCAGAGGAATGGCTGGCGGGATCGAGTTCGTGTTGACGCTGCTGGAACCATCGTCGACCAAGTAAATAAGTTTGGACTGCGGCGGCAAGGTACTCCGCGCCGCCGCTTGGGTCTGGATTCGGAAAGAAAAGCGGCGTCGTGGAGTACCTTGCTGCCGCAGTCCAAAATCAGCCGGTCGCGCACCTAAGTCTTCATTTACCGCTTGCAATGAAAACCCCCGAGCCAATCACAGTCACCGACCTATTCCCCGACGTCCTGGATTCGCTGCTCGAAGTCCTGTCTAGTCTCTCACCCGAGGATTGGAACAAGCCGACCGCCTGCGCTCGGTGGTCAGTCAAAGACATCGCCACCCATCTGCTGGGCGGACAGCTTGGCATTCTCTCGCGAAAGCGCGACGCCTATGCGTACTCAGGGAGCCCAATTAAGAACTGGGATGAACTTGTCGTTCTGATCAACAACCTGAACGACATCTGGGTGAAGGCCGCGAGCAGGCTGAGCCCGCGCCTGTTGTGCGACCTGCTGAAGCTTAGCGGCGAGCAGGTGTGCGGCTACTTCAACTCGCTGGATCCAGACGCGATCGGAGACCCGGTGGATTGGGCTGGTCCCGATCGCGCTCCGGTGTGGCTCGACCTCGCGCGCGAATACACCGAGTGGTGGCACCATCAGCAACAAATCAGAGATGCCGTTGGGCAGCCGGGTCTCAAGGAGCCGAGGTTCTTCGCGCCGGTGCTCGACGCATTCGTGCGAGCGCTCCCTCATACATACAGAAACGTCGATTCGAAGGACGGAACCGTTGTCGCTCTGACGATATCAGGTGACTCTGGCGGCAGATGGCTTCTGCAACGCGAGAACGGCGCGTGGCAGCTTTACGTCGACGGCACGCGCCCGGCGGATGCCGAGACCATAATCGATCAAGAGATCGCGTGGCGTTTGTTCTGCAAGGGAATAAGCAAAGATGAAGCTCTCGCCGGTGCGACCCTGTTGGGCGATCGCCTGCTTGCATCGAAGGCGTTGGAGATGATTTCAGTGATTGCTTGAGGATGGTATCGCTCTTGTCTCGGGCCCCCTGCTTGACAATCGGCTCCGCTATCCATTATTCGATTAGTTTGGCTCTTGTGACCAGTTCGCAATAGTGAGCACACTACTTTACTTTCAAGACGGGAGATTCTGATGGCGACCAAGTACGTTTACCTCTTCGCGAACGGCAAAGCTGACGGTCGCGGCGATATGAAAGACCTGCTCGGCGGCAAGGGCGCCGGCCTGGCCGAGATGACTAACGCGGCGCTGCCGGTGCCGCCAGGTTTCACAATCACCACTCAAGCTTGCAACGCATACTACGGCTCCGGCGCGAGGTTCCCGGAAGGCATGTGGGACCAGGTTCTCGAATCTATGCATCAGGTCGAGAGCGCCACAGGCAAGACGTTCGGCGACCCTTCCAACCCGCTGCTCGTTTCCGTGAGGTCAGGCGCAAAGTTCTCGATGCCGGGAATGATGGATACCGTGCTTAATCTCGGTCTCAACGACGAAACGTTGAAAGGCCTGGCGCGTCTCACCTCGAACGACCGCTTCGCTTATGACGCCTACCGGCGTTTCATTCAGATGTTCGGCAAGATCGTGCTCGGCATCGATGGCGAGCTGTTCGATCATGCGCTCGATGCGGCGAAACGAAAGGCGCGAGCAAAGCTCGACACCGATCTGACCGCGGACGATCTGAAACGCGTGTCGAAAGAGTTCAAGAAGATTGTTCGCGATCACACCGGCAAGCCTTTTCCCAGCGACCCTTATCGCCAACTCGAGGAAGCTGTGAAGGCGGTCTTCCGTTCGTGGAACGGCGACCGCGCGAAAGCTTATCGGCGGCGCGAGCGGATTCCTGATGATCTCGGAACCGCGGTGAACATCCAGACCATGGTCTTCGGCAACATGGGCAACGACTCGGGCACCGGCGTGGCTTTCACTCGCAATCCTGCTACCGGCGAGAAGAAGCTGTTCGGCGATTACCTCGTCAACGCGCAAGGCGAAGACGTCGTCGCCGGCATCCGCACGCCTAAACACATCGACGAACTGAAGCAAGACATGCCCAGGATCTACAATCAGTTCGTCGAAGTCGCGAACAAACTCGAACGCCATTACAAAGACATGCAGGACCTGGAGTTCACAATCGAACGCGGCAAGCTGTGGATGCTTCAAACGCGAAACGGCAAGCGCACCGGACCCGCCGCCGTCAAGATCGCAGTCGATATGGTTGGCGAAGGCTTGATCGATGAACGCACCGCCGTCTTGCGCGTTCCAGCCGGCGACATCGATCAGTTGCTTCACAAAATGATCGACCCGAAGGCTAAGGTCAATGTCTTGACCCGCGGCATCAACGCCAGCCCCGGCGCCGCAAGCGGCCGCGTCGTGTTCACTCCTGAAGAGGCCGAAGCGTGGGCGGCGGACGGCAAACCAGTCATTCTGATTCGGCGTGAAACCTCACCCGAAGACGTGCGAGGAATGGACGCCGCGCAAGCTATTCTCACCTCGACCGGCGGCCCGACCAGTCACGCTGCTGTGGTCGCGCGCGGTTGGGGTAAGCCTTGCATCGTCGGCGCGGGCGACATCGCGATCAACTACGGCAAGAACGAATTCTCGGTTAACAGCACCCGCGTTCGGCGGGGCGATTGGCTGACAGTCGATGGCACCAGCGGCCAGGTGATCTTAGGCGTGGCGCCCGTTATCGATCCCGAACTTGGCGACGATTTCAAAACCTTGATGAAGTGGGCGGATGAGTTCCGCACAATGCGCGTGCGCGCCAACGCGGACACTCCCGATGACGCAACGGTCGCGCGCGAGTTCGGCGCGGAAGGAATCGGGCTCTGCCGCACCGAGCATATGTTCTTCGAAGGCGATCGCATCGACTATGTGCGCGAGATGATTCTCGGCTCGCTCGACTACAAGAAGCTCGAACGCGAGCTTGCGACGCTGGAAGGCGAACTCCGTCGCGCTACGGCGCCGAAGAAAGTTGAAGAGCTCAGCCGCGCCCGGCGAAGCCGCAAACAAGAAATCGAAGAACCGAGGCGTATGTACAAAGGCGGGCTCGCACGCTTGCTCAAGCTTCAACGCAAAGACTTCGAGGGAATATTCAAGGCAATGGACGGGCTGCCGGTAACGATTCGCACGCTCGATCCGCCGCTGCACGAGTTCCTGCCTCACGATGAAGTCGAAACGCGCAAGCTGGCGCGAAAATTCAAAGTGAAGCCACAGCATCTGTGGGAACGCGTGCAGTCGCTTCACGAGGCGAACCCGATGCTCGGGCATCGGGGCTGCCGCCTGGGAATCGTCTTTCCCGAGATAACCGAGATGCAGGTGCGAGCGATCTTCGAAGCCGCGGCTCGCGTCCAGGCGAAGGGCGTGAAGGTGCTGCCCGAAATCATGATCCCGCTGGTCAGCGACGTGAACGAGCTTAAGCTGCAAGCCGACATCGTGCGTCGAGTCGCCGAGGAAGTAATGGACGAGACCAAACAGAAGATCGAATATCTGGTCGGCACCATGATCGAGCTTCCACGGGCGGCGCTCACGGCTGACAAGATCGCCCAGGTGGCAGAGTTCTTCTCATTTGGAACGAACGATCTGACTCAGACGACTTATGGGATATCGCGAGACGACTCGCCCAAGTTCCTGCTGAACTACATCGAGAACCGGGTGTTCACTGAAGACCCGTTCCAGGTGCTAGATCAGGAGGGGGTTGGACAGTTGGTGAAGATGGGAACGGACCGAGGCCGAGCAACCCGTCCCGATTTGAAAGTCGGCATCTGCGGCGAACACGGCGGCGAACCGTCATCGGTGAGCTTCTGCCATCGAGCGGGATTGAGCTACGTGTCGTGCTCGCCTTATCGAGTCCCAATCGCTCGCCTGGCAGCAGCTCAAGCGGCGTTGGGGAGCGAGCAAGCTATCTCGCACACCGCGTAGGAAGAGTCTCTGGAGGAGGCTGCGGGAAAGCGAACGCGACACCCACGATATAGGGATGCCCATTCAAGGATAGCCTCCACAGGAGGCCGCAGTGCAGTTTGCCGCAATACCCCCAACTTCAGTTGGGGGATCTCTAGCGTCAGCCTACGTCGAAGCAGCAGGTCCCTCTTTGTTTTTTGATATCTCTCTTCCCTCACCACGCGAGGGGAAAAGAGTAACAACGGGGGAGAGCGGTCGCTTCGACGTAGGCCGAAATTAAAGAACCCCCAACTGAAGTTGGGGGTGTTCAGACCCTTCACACAATCTCTAACGAGCTGGGTATTTTGCGTTTGGCCTTAAACGCTTGAAGGCCGGCTCGCCATTCGGCGCAAGTTCATGCGCTGAAGCCGAATCGGTTATACTCGCATTGTTTTGATAGCTCCTTCAAAGAGGTAGACGGGATGAAAAAGCGATTGTCCGCGAAGCGAAAGTCCGAGCTGTGTCTCATCTGCGGCAAGTGCTGCATGGCCATGACCTTCTCCGGCGGCGAAGTTGATACCGAAGCTCGCGATGAGATTCATTGGATGGAGCTTCACGGATTGAAGATCGATTACGTCGAAGAGCGAGGGAAGAAGGAGTACTACTTCACGATTCCGAAACGCTGCGACGCGCTTCAGGAGATCAAGACTTCAAGCGGCGCGACAAACTATGTCTGCGGTGTATACGAGACTCGCCCTCAGATGTGCCGCGACTATGACGGCCGCATGGAAGGCCCCCAAGGCGTCGCGGATTGTTTGTGGCGATTCGAATCGGAAGGCAAGCCGCTGCCCACAAGCTCGAACCTGGTACAAGTTCAGCCGTTGAGTCGTTAGCACTTCTCCTCCGGCGCAGCGCTGGGTCCTTAAGACTAGCTGATGATTGGTATTGGTTGCTCCGTTACCCACTACCGAACATAACTATGCGCTTGGTTGACCAGCAAACCCCATGCGTATAGCATTGCCGCGCTCGCCGTTCGTGTACTTGCGTGAGACCCCCACGCTAATGTTCCTAATACGCGACAGGTCTTTGGCCGCAGCTTCTGGCTGTGGAAGTTCGGAACAGTCGAGGCCGAGCGCCCGACATCGGAGGAGAACCATGCGATTGCTCAGTCTCCGTCAATCGAGTGCCGCTCGTGCATCGATTGTGTTGGCCCTTTGCGGATTTCTATTGTCATCTCTTTCAACAAGCCGTGTTCAAGCCGCTGCAGGAAACCTCGATCCGACATTCGGAACGGGCGGAAAAGTGACCACTGACTTCTCGGGCAACCCTGGCGAGGCGCGTGGTGTTGTTCTCCAACCGGATGGCAAGATCATTGCTGCCGGCATCGCTTTTGACCCCATTACTAGAGGGGATTTCGGACTTGTGCGTTATAACCAGGATGGATCTATCGATTCCAGCTTCGGGTCGGGAGGTAAGGTAACAACCGATTTCCTCAACATCCCTTCGTTTGGTTCGGTTGATTTCGCGAATGCGCTGGCGCTTCAGACGGATGGCAAGATAGTTGTAGCCGGGTTCTCAGCCGTTGGGGTCGCCAGTTTTGCACTGGCGCGTTATCGAGCCGATGGCAGCTTGGATTCTAGCTTCGGTTCAGGCGGAAAGATAACTACCAGCTTCTCGCGCTTCGATGCCGTAGCCGACGACGTTGCGATTCAATCCGATGGCAAGATCATTGCTGTTGGAAGCGTGAACACTTCGTTCTCATCTAATCCGAAGCCCGATTTCGCTCTCGCGCGGTACAACATTGACGGCGGTCTGGACTCGACTTTCGGCGTCGGCGGAAAGGTCACCACTGATTTCACGGGCGTCGGTGATAATGCAAGCGCCGTCGTTATTCAGCCAGACGGAAAGATCGTTGTCGTCGGCTCCAGCCAGGTAAGTCTCTTTGCGCCCGACCTCAGGCAGTTTTCAATCGCACGCTACAACATCGATGGTACGCTCGATCTCAGCTTCGGCGTCGGGGGCAAGGTTCGTCCCTTCTTCTTTGGTCAATTCGATCAGGCAAATGCGGTAGCCCTAGTACCGGATGGCAGGATCATCGTCGCGGGCTTTGTGAGCAACTTCAACCTGCCTTCCGAAAGCGATTTCGGTATGGTTCGGCTCAACAGCGACGGGAGCACCGACACGTCCTTTGGCTCAAACGGGAAGGTTGTCACCGACTTCTCTTCTGAATTCGATTCCGCTAACAGCATAGCAGTTCAACCCAACGGAAAGATCGTTCTGGCTGGGGTGGTCTCAAAGGGGACGTTTCAGGACTCGACCGACTTTGCAATAGCGCAATATAACGCAAACGGCAGTCTGGACGCGGCCTTCGGTTCGGGTGGAAGAGTGACCACTGATTTCTTCGGTTTCTCGAACGAGGCAAACGCCGTTGTCATTCAGCAAGATGGCAGAATTCTCGTAGCGGGACGCGCAGATAGTGGTGAAATCGGTCCGCCCTTCCGGTTTGCCCTCGCTCGCTATGATGGGAACAGCTTCGATATGTGCTTGCAAGATGACAGCAACGGTAATCTTTTGCAGTTCAACTCAACCACCGGCGATTATCAATTCACAAACTGCACCGGCTTCACGCTTGGCGGAACCGGAGTCATAAGCACAAGAGGAAGCATCATAACTCTGCAACAGAACGGGCCGGATCGTAGAGTGCTGGCGAGGATTGACGGCGGCGTGAACAAGGGTACTGCCTCGGTACAGGTCTTCTCGCAAGGAACTACGTTGACAATCACCGATCGGAATACCCTCAATAACACCTGCTCATGCGTCGCACATTGATCGGCGCGCTGACGTCTCATAGCCCGCAAGACGACGCGCCGTCGCTTCGGGCGACGACTTCGCTTCAACTCCAACCGACGTGTCGATATACTCGATCAGAGATTGACTGAAAGCGCCGATAAGACCGCGCCCGGAGGTCATAGGAGGAACGATGGACTTCGCTCTCAGTGACGAGCACCGGATGCTCAAGGATCTCGTCGCGCGTTTCGTGCGAGAAGAGCTCTTGCCGTTTGAAGCCGTCGTCCTCCAACGCGAAGCCTCAGGACAGGGAGCCATTCTGACGGCCGACGAACGCGCGCCGATAGATAAGAAGTCTCGCGAACTTGGGTTGTGGGGACTTGATGCCCCGGAAGATGTCGGCGGCTCGGATCTGCCTGCGGTGGCGATGATCGGCGTCAACGAAGAGTTGGGAAAGACGGTCACGCCTTACGTGTTCCCGCCGGATTCACCTAATCTTCGCATGTTGATGGTGACGGTCACCCCGGAGCAGCGAGCCCAGTATCTCGAGCCGTATGTGCGAGGCGAGACGATCTCCGGCATCGGAATCTCGGAGCCGGGCGCCGGCTCCGATCCGGCGGCGATGACGACCCGCGCCGTCAAAGACAACGGCGAGTGGGTACTCAATGGACGGAAGATCTGGTTCAGCAGAGCCGCCGAAGCGGACTTCTCGATAGTGATGGCTGTGACAGACCCGGCGAAGGGCGCGCGCGGCCGCATCTCCGCTTTCCTCGTGGACAAGGGTGTGCCCGGATTCAACGTCCTCCGCAGAATCCCGATGATCGGAGGCGCGTTCACTTACGAAGTAGTGTTTGAAGATTGCAGGTTGCCGGAGTCTAAGCTGCTTGGCAAAGAAGGCCAGGGCTTCGCCCCTATGCAAGTACGGCTATCCACGAGAAGGCTCGAAATGGGGGCGTGGTGCATAGGCATCGCACAGCGCGCACTCGACATGATCTGCGATTACGCGCCTCAGCGCGTCACCTTCGGCGTGCCTCTCGCGGAACGCCAGACGATTCAGTGGTGGGTAGCGGATGCCGCGACGCAGATTCACGCGTGCCGGCTGATGGCCTACGATGCGGCGTGGAAGCACGATCAGGGACGCGACGTGCGAACCGAGGTGTCGATGATCAAAGTATTCGCGACCGAGATGGCGTGGGACGTCGTCGACAAAGCGATGCAAACCTTCGGCGGGATGGGGATGACCAAGGAGATGCCTTTGCAATTGATGGCGAGCCAGGTGCGCAACATGAGGATCTACGATGGTCCGTCCGAGGTGCATCGATGGGTTGTTGCTAGAAAGATGCTCAAGATGCGGTGAGTTAAAGACAGATTTATTTTCTATTTTTTATTTTCCATTTTTCATTTGTCATTTGAAGAGGAATCGTTCGAAGGCGAATGGTCAAGGCGAAGACAATAGCAAATGACAAATAGAAAATAAAAAATCGAAAATAGAAAACGATGGAAGCGTAAAGGACCACGCTAAGGACACTATGACAGACCTTCAATACGGTGATGTCTCCGTTCAGCTAGACGGCCACGTCGCGATCGTAGAGATTCACCGGCCGCCTCACAACTATTTCGACGCGCAGCTCATTCAGGATCTCGCCGAGGCATTCGAGGCGATGGATAGCGACCACGACTGCCGAGCTATCGTGCTCGCCTCCGAAGGGAAATCCTTCTGCGCCGGCGCCAACTTCAATGCGGCGTTTGCCAAAAGCGGCGGCAAAGAACAAACGCTGCCGCAGTCCAGACGAGATGCGACTGCGGTCGAAGCCAACGACGAAGTTGCGTCTACCACGAGCCGCCTCTATCAGAACGCCGTTCGCCTCTTTGCTTGTTCGAAGCCGGTAGTCGCCGCAGTTCAGGGCGCGGCGATTGGCGGAGGCTTCGGGCTTGCACTCGTAGCTGACTTTCGAATCGTATCGCCCGACGCTCGCTTTGGCGCGAATTTCGTGAAGCTCGGCATTCATCCGGGATTCGGCCTGACATACACCTTGCCGCGCGTAGTCGGCATTCAGAAGGCGAGCTTAATGTTCTACACCGGACGCCGCATCACGGGCGAAGAAGCTGTCGCGTGGGGGCTTGGTGATGTGTTGGCGGCGCCTGATCGCCTGCGTGAAGAGGCGATGAAACTCGCAACTGAGATCGCGGAGTGTGCGCCGCTTGCGGTCCAGTCCACGCGAGCGACCTTGCGCCGCGGCCTTGCAGATGCCGTGATGGCCCAGACCGATCACGAGCACGCGGAACAGAGCATGCTCTTTCAAACCGAAGACCATCGAGAAGGTGTGCGGGCCGTCAGCGAGAGACGCTCGGGCCGCTTCAACGGTAGATGAAAACAAGTGGGAGAGAGTGTTGAGTAGCGATTTGAACGGCATCAAGGCAGTCTTCTTCGACGCGGGCGGGACATTACTGCACCTCGATTCAGCCTGCATTCGCGATCTTCTCCGTGATGAACTCAATGTCGAACTGTCACTCGAGCGCTTTCCGCTTGCGCAGTCGCTTGCAATGGCTCGCGTAGCCGAGCTTGTCGCTGCGGGGGCGGGCTCAACGGAACAACTCAAGCGAGAGTTCTACACGACGTTGCTGCCCGAGACTGGCGTCACCGGAGAGAAGCTGAGCGATGCGGTAGATTGCATCTATAGGCTGGCTCGCGAGGAGATGCTCTGGCGAAAGACGGAACAGGGAACCGCTCCCGCTCTCGAGGAATTGAAGAAACGCGGCTACATTCTTGGAGTCGTCTCGAACAGCGACGGCCGGATCGAGAGCGCGTTTGAGCAAGCCGGGCTGACCAGCTATTTTGATTTCTTCATCGACTCATTCCACGTCGGCGTGGAGAAGCCCGACCCCGGGATCTTCTTGTTAGCAACTGAACGCGCAAAGGTCGCTCCAGAGCAGGCTGCTTACGTGGGTGATCTCTATTGGGTTGACGTCGTGGGGGCTCGCAGCGCAGGCTTGCTTCCTATCCTCTACGATCAGTTTGAACTAATCCCGCAACCAGGATGCCTGACCATAAGATCTATCGGTGAAATGCTGACGCTTATTCGATGACATGATTTTGGGCAAACAGATTCAAGTAGGACAGGCGATTTGAAGGGACTATTCGGGCCAGCGGCGAGGTGAGCTATCATCCGGTGTGGTCTCTGCTAAGCGAATATGTCCTCCACTGCCATCGTCCAACCGGGCACAACATTTCCACCATCCAATGTGTCGTCGTCGGTAAGCACTATGATATCGGTAAGGGAGCGATAAACAGTTACGGCGCGTTTGCGAGGATTAACAACCACAACCATCAGCGCTCCAGCTTCGAGCCATTCAAGGACCTTCTCCTCAACTTCGGTGTACGTGTCTCTCGGCGAGATCACTTCGACAACAAGATCGGGCGCGCCCGGCCAGTAACCCTCGACATCCCCCACTTCGTCCAGGCGCTTCTGGCTCACGAATGCCACATCGGGAGCTCGCACTGTGTCCGGGTCGGATGAGATCCAGAAGCCCGTCTCAGCGGCATAGACCGCACCAAGCCAATTGGCTTTCACGTGAGGGCCGATGGAGCTAGTGACATTGGCTGCAAAGCGGCCGTGTTTATTTCCCGCTGGTGACATCTTTCTGAGTTCTCCTCGTACGAGCTCGTACCGGAAGCCGTCATCCGGCATTCGGAGCAGTTCATCCGCTGTCGTTGTTTGAATCGTTGTACTCATGGAGATACCCAGTTTGCAGATACTACCGCAAGCGGGCCCTTTTCTCACGACGCGATCAGTCCTGGCGAACATCGCCTTTGCCATCACTGCTGCGACCGGAAATTTCTATACCGCTCGCAACTCCCGCCCCGAACAACAACCCTTCAAGAGCGCCCATAACGATCTGCGTCGTCTGACCAAAATGCACTTCGCCGAAGAGCGGCGCAAGCGGGTCCATCCTGATCTGCGAATTCGCAAACAATTTCGCCACTATTTCAAGGCTCGAACTAAAGAGGTTTCCGCCGATCACGGTGAGCAGGACGCCGGCACACATAGCTCCGACGCTCGCGGCCAGAACTCTTTGCCAGGGGCGCGACCTCCGTATCAGCGTGGTAGCAAGAACAACGCCAAGCGATAAGCTGGCTCCTATCACCGCGCCCTCAAACGCTCCGGTTATTCCAGTCGGGCTCTGGCCGAACAGCGCTCTCACGGTATCCACGCCGAGCAGCTTCGTGCTGCCTCCGATAACCGCGCCGCCGGCCGCGCCACCTAGCACAGACCACCACTTGCTGTGTCGATACGCAATGTGCACCGCCGAGATCATTCCAAAGCTCACCCCAAGCCCACCGAGCGCGCCAATGAAGAAGCCGAGCGTCACTAACACGAGCACCAACTCAGCAGCCTCGAGTGGAGTCGCTTCGCGAACAATGCCCAGTCCTGTGCCCAATATTACTCCGCCCGCAAGCCCTGAAGCGGCCCCGCCGAACATCCCGCCAATCCCGCTTCGCACGATCTCAGCGCCGTCCCTCCGAAGCCGCACCCACATCAGCCCGGCGACCACCAGCACGCTCACAGGAATCGAAAGGTGCGAGAGCCGCACCAGCCGCTTGTTATGGTCGCGGACCATCGCGAGGCTGATCGCCCGGCGAATGAGCCCCGCGTGCGCACCATCGTGGTCATCCGAGAGCGCATCCTCCACTGCTGTTCCAATCCACTCCGCGAGCGCGATGCTGGCGAACTTCCTCACCATCAAGTCCCGATCCCAAAGCGCGAGCTTGCGCAGCAGAACTTTCATCTCGGCCGTGCGCAGCAAAGCGGCGGCTTCGATAGCCCGCAGTCGCACTTCCGAATCAACGCTCTCGCTTGCATCAACGATCAACACCGAGGCGCGAGGGGATGCCTCGACCAGCCATCCCGGCGCCGGCCGCGCTCGATTCAGCGCACTCATTATGAGCAGGTCTGCTTCTTGACCGGTCAACCCAAGCTGCTCGCCGAAGGGCATCACCAGGTCTACCGCATCGGCATCGATCAACAACGCGTGCGTTTGATGATTCTCCATCGCGCGCTCGATCACCCCACGTGCTCGCTTCAACGCGACCTCGTCGGCCGTGAGCCAGCGCGAAACTTCGGGCGTCAAAAAATCATGAGCAAGCTCGATCCACGCCGCGCCATCCTGCCGCCGTCGGCGTAGAACGCGAGCCGCAACCAGCTCTTCGATCAACAGCTTCGTTGCAGGGTCATCGGCAGATCGGGTTCCGGTGCGAGCCTCGAGTTCCGCGGCTTTCCGGACAAGCCGCTGTCCGTCTTCTGAGATAAGGGCGGTGAGAACTCGTTTTGTTGCTAGCAGGTCGTCCGCGTTGAAGCGGCGCAGAACTCGCTCGAGGTAACCGGCAAGTATCTGCGGCGCTCCGCCCAGCCGCTCATAAGCTTCCAGCGTGATCGAGCCCTCTTCGTCCCTCGAGTCGTAAAGATTGTCACAGACGATCTGCAACTGCGGCGGATCGACGCCGCCTGCATCGCCGATGTCCGCCAGCAATCGAGCAACGAGTTGAGGCTCGTAGCGGCAGCCGACGGCACGCGCCGGCCCGGTGATCGCAAGCTCTGCCTGCTCGCGGTTCAGACGCTTGAGCCGGTACTCGTGGTGAAAGATTTCGGGTATCGCGGTCTTTAGCTGACTCATCTCGGCCAGAAGGTCTTCACGTAAAGCGAAGACGAGCCGCACCGGCAGGTCGCCGGCGGTTAGCTCGCGGGCCGCGGTCAGAAAATGCCAACGCGCCTCCTCCGAAAGCAGCGTGAAGAATTCTTCAAACTGATCGAGGAAGAAGATCGCGAAGCGGCCATCGTCGACTCCTCCGACCAACTGCGTCAACTGCATAAGTTGATCTGGGTTCGGTTGGCCCCGTGCCTCGAAGGGACACACACGAGTAAGCGAGTTCACCATCTGGTGAACCGGATCAGTAAAACTTCGGATGACAAATACGAAGTGCCCCTGCGCCTTGAGCTTCGGCATCAGTCCCGCGCGTAGTATCGAGCTCTTACCGACGCCCGACCGGCCGTGCAGGATGAAAGAACGACGCGCCAGAATCTGCGAGCAAATTGCTTCGACTTCTTGTTCGCGCCCAAAGAACAGGCTCGTGTCTCGCTCAGTGTAGTAATCCAGGAACTTGTAGGGTCGGGCGGCTGAGGGCCTGGTACTTAAGGAGTCATCCGAGCTTGCGCGGCGCATGGCTGTGCCGGGACCAGGCGTCGCGTCTTCATCGGCGTCGAGGACGTTGCCGATAAACACATATCCGTGCTTCGGGACGGTCTTGATATACCGGGGACTCGAGGCGTCATCGCCGAGCTGCTTGCGAATGTCCTTGATGCACTGAGTCAGCGCCGCGTCGGTCACGAACACGCCGTCCCATACCTCTTCAAAGATTTGCTGCTTCTCGACCAACTGACCGCCGCGGCTGACAAGCAGCAACAGCACATCGAAGTATTTCGAGTTGAGCGCAACCGATTCGCCGTTGCGCGAGAGGTGCCTGTTACCGGCGTCGAGATGGAAGTCGTCGAAGCGATAACTGCTAGCCGACGTGCTGACCTGACTCATCGTTTGAATCTTCTCACAACTTAATCACTGATGGCTCATTTTTCCAGCGGGCCGGAGCAGTAGAGTGTGCTTAGAGCCCGGTCCACTGGCTCGCGTTGCTCGGAACGCTACGCAATTTATTAACAGGAGAGAGGCTCAGATGAAAGTCAAAATGATCCTTCCGGCGCTAACCGAAGCGAAGAGTCCGTTTTTTCGGCCGATCAAGTATTCGTTGTTTCCGCCGCTGGGACTGGCCACGCTTGCCGGCTACTTGCCGACCGGGACTTCCGTCGAGCTGCAAGATGAACACGTCGAGAAGCTCGAACTCAACGACGAACCGGACCTGGTGGTGATTCAGGTGTACATCACTTCAGCTAAGCGGGCCTATGCGATCGCCGACCACTATCGAAAGAAAGGCGCGCACGTTGCGCTTGGCGGGCTGCACGTAACGTCGCTCCCCGACGAAGCAATGCGCCATGCCGACACAGTCTTTCTCGGCCCCGGCGAGGACACGTGGCCGGCGTTCTTGAAAGACTATCGCGAGCGACGACCAGGCCGCGTCTATCGATCGACGATCAGGACTCTCATCGGTATGCCGCCGGTTCGCCGGGATCTCATCAAGCGACACCTATACCTGGTTCCGAACTCGATAGTCGTGTCGCGTGGATGCCCGCACACTTGCGACTTCTGCTACAAGGTCGCGTTCTTCGAAGGAGGCAGGGGCTTCTATACTCAGCAGGTCGACCAGGCGCTGGCTGAGATGGACCGACTGCCGGGGCGGCATCTCTACTTTCTGGATGACCATCTGTTTGGAGACCCGCGATTCGCATCGGCGCTGTTCGATGGAATGAAAGGAATGAAGCGGCTGTGGCAGGCGGCGGGAACAGTCAACTCGGTCATGGCTCCGCGTCTGCTGGATAAGGCAGTCGAGAGCGGGCTTCGAAGTTTGTTCGTCGGCTTTGAAACATTGAACCGCAACAATCTGCTGGAACAGAACAAGTATCAGAATCTGGATAGGGACTACAGCGCGGCGATTCGCCGGCTGCACGACGCGGGCGTGATGATTAACGGGAGCTTTGTCTTTGGCATGGATGGCGATGACGAAACGGTCTTCGATCGCACGGTCGAATGGGCAATCGAGCAAGGAATCGAGACCGCCACGTTTCACATCCTGACGCCGTATCCGAGCACAGCGCTTTACCAGCGGATGCAGGCACAGGGACGAATGACGAGCGATGACTGGGACGTCTTCGACACTCGGCACGTCGTGTTCAAGCCGGCGAAGATGTCGCCCGAAGCGCTGGAGGCCGGTTATTGGCGCGCCTACACCGAGTTCTACAAATGGGGCGCTATCTTCCGGGGAGCCGGGGCGAAAGCCGGCCCGAAAGAGCGGCTGAGGCACGTCGCTTACGCTGGTGGGTGGAAGAAGTTTGAGCCGTTATGGGACTGGGTCATCCGGGCGAAGCGGGTCACGGCGCTGTTGCCAATGCTCGAAGCGGTTCTGACTGGGTTTGGCTCTCATCCTTTGCCGACAACGGACGACCGACGACCGGAGACCGACCGACGACCGACGACGGTCGACGGTCGCCCGTCCTCCGTCTTCTCACAAGTTTCTCATTGATTGCTCATTTATTCTTCGAAGGATTGCTCTAAAGTACAGAGGAATCCTGTATTTCTCCCCCGCTAGGACGAAATGGAACGAAACTCAAAGGGCATTGCCGTCACCGTCGCGATCGTGGCTGCCATTGGCGTGTCGCTGGTGGCAATGCTGGCTGTACTCAACCGCAAGGATCAGACTGTTGGGTTGAACCAGGAGATTCAGTACGACGATTTCGCGTTCTCGGTGCATGGAGTTCGCAACATGAGCTCTTTGGGAAGCGGAGATCCTCAGAACGGGGCTCAAAGCATCTACTACGTTGTGACGCTCAAGATTGCGAACCACGCTAAACGCGTGGACTTCACCTTCAAGCGGGCGTCCGCGATTCTCGTTGACGATGCCGGGCGAGAATTTCACCTGTCAGAAAACGGGCAACAGTCACTCGACGCAACTCATAGCAACAAATGCGGCGGGCCGATCCCGGCAGGGGCCTCCTGCACAACCGAGCTCGCGTTTGAGCTGCCTGAAAACGCTCACGCCTCCCTGCTCAGGATCTCGGAAGGCGGCACGCTCGGGGACATCCTCGATTTCGTTTTCTACGGGACGAAGAGGATCGCTCTTGGCTCGTTACAATAAGGAGGGGGCATGATCTCTTGACCAATGCGCCGCTTCGAGCGTCTAAACTAGTGAGGCGCGTATCAATCGGAGGATTTTGAAGCATTATGGCTATGCGAAGTTTTGACATTGCAACGGTGGAGCAGACGACCAACAAAGATTTGCTGCGCGAGCTGGATCTGGCAAGGCTCCCCAGGCACGTGGCTATCATAATGGACGGCAACGGTCGCTGGGCGGCAAGGCGAAGCATGCCCCGCTTGGTTGGTCATCGAGCAGGCGCTGACGCCGTGCGAAGGACGGTCGAGACCGCCGCTCGTCTGGGACTTGAGTGCCTCACCCTCTATGCGTTCTCGACCGAGAATTGGAAGCGCCCCCGTTTCGAGATTCGAGCACTGATGGACTTGTTGACGGAGTACCTGCGGAAGGAACTGCACTCGCTCAGAGAGAATAACATTCAGTTTCGCATGATTGGCCGCAGCGAAGAGCTAAACATCTCGGTGCTCGAACAGATTCGCAAGGCCGAGCTTTCGACATTTCAGAACACCGGGCTGCGGCTAAACATCGCCCTCAACTACGGCAGCCGAGCGGAGATCGTCGATGCTGTTCGAAAGCTTGCCCGCGAAGTAGCAGCCGGACGCTTGTGCCCGGAAGAAGTGGACGAGGAACTCATCCACCGCAACCTCTACACTCGAGCGCTTCCTGATCCAGATCTATTGATCCGAACAAGCGGCGAGATGCGCATCAGCAACTTCTTGCTCTGGCAGATTGCGTACGCCGAGCTACACGTAACTGAGACACTATGGCCTGACTTCGGCGAGCGAGATCTCTTCTCTGCTCTTATTGACTATCAAAAACGTGAGCGGCGCTACGGGCGCGTCCACCATCTTGAAGAAGTGCCCGCTTAAGTGCGGCGACGATATCGAGCGGTTAGGTGTCCGTAACTTCAGCTCCCCACCACACGCAAGGTCAACAATCGCACGTCGCCTAATGGTCCCGACTCTGCAATCGGGTGTGAAAACAACAAAGTTTCAACAGACTGGAGGCCGTAAGTTTTGACAGTGTTGAAGATTCTTGTTGAGATCTCAACATTGTGTGATATGCTCTACACCGTCCAGTTTCGTTAGCAAACTTACAAACCCTACGTTGTCTCGACCTCACACCGTTGTTTAGCCTGTCGCTCTGACAGGGTCGCATTGGGCAAATTCGGTTATGCGCCGGCCTCACTTGGGGATCGGTCAAGTCGGCTTAGCTCTCTGCGGCAAGTTCTTGGCCTCACTTGGAAGCAAGGGTTGCGGTTTTCAGCCCTTTGCGAAGGAGAAGCATATGCTCCCTCGTCGCCTGGTCCGAATTATCATACTCTTAACTGCGCCGATTGCAGTGATAGTTTTCGCGAACGCGCGAGGTCTTCCGTCGCCAGTCGCCCTTCAGTCCTCCTATACGCTCGCCGCGACGCCAAGTCAGGTTGCACCAGGCGCGCAACTCAACGTTAGCTGGACCGCTCCAAGCGGGCGGCCTTCCACCGACTGGATCGCACTTTACAAAGTTGGAGACCCTAACACTACCTACGGAGCGTGGCAATACACGCAAGGCGCAACGTCGGGGAACTTCACCGTAACAACGCCCACTGTGGTAGCCAAATATGAGTTCCGATACTTGTTGCAGAATGGATTCACGGTCGTAGCGAACAGCAACATTGTTCCTGTCACCGTCGCGCCTGCCGTCAGCATCACGGCTCCAGCAAACAACGCCTCGTTCGTGTCACCTGCCGCAGTCACGATTAACGCGACGGCGTCGGACAGTGACGGATCGGTGAGCAAAGTTGAATTCTTTCAGGGAACCACCAAACTTGGCGAGGACACCACGAGCCCCTATAGCTACAGTTGGAGCAACATAGGAGTCGGGAGCTACGCGCTCACTGCCAAAGCTACCGACAACCTCGGGGCGGTAACAACTTCAACCGCCGTCAATATCATGGTGAGTCTGCCGACCGGCGTGATCTCCGGCAAGGTAACAAAAACTGACGGCACAACCCAAATCGCCGGGGCCACCGTCAATGTCTATCAGGGCACGGCGGTCAAGGGCACGGCAGCCACAAACGCAACTGGAGACTACAGCGTTGGAACGCTAAACACCGGCACCTATTCGGTACAAGCATCAGCTGCAGGATACGAGTCCACGACTGCAACAGGAACTTCAGTAACTAACGGAGCTACCACTAACCCTTAACCTCACTCTCCCTGTTCCTATTAACTATGTCTATGACGAGTTGGGCCGGCTAGTGTCAGTCATCGACAAGGACGGGAATGCTGCGACGTACACTTACGATTCTGTGGGCAATCTACTCTCGATTTCCCGCCAGATCCCAACTCAGGTATCGATCATTCGGTTCAGTCCCGATAACGGACCTGCTGGCGCGTCGGTGACGGTATACGGCACTGGCTTTAGCGCTACCGCAAGCCAGAACACAGTAGCATTCAACGGGGTCTTGGCGACGGTTACTTCGTCGAGCACCAATTTGATCGTTACCACGGTACCCGCAGGCGCGACGACCGGGGCTATCACAGTAACATCGCCGACCGGTTTGACAACAAGCGCTGCCTCGTTCAGCGTAATAGCGGGCGCGACGGGTATGCCGACCATAACGGGATTCTCTCCGGCAGTGGGGCCTGCCGGCACGGCTGTGACCATCACGGGCACAGACTTTGACGCAAACCAATCAAATGAAAGAGTCGCATTTAATACCATCCTTACGTCGCCGTCTTCTTCTTCCACAACCAGTATCGCTACGAGCGTTCCATCAGCTGCAGGATCGGGCCGCATCTCGGTCTCGACACCTAACGGCAAGGCAGTCAGCTCTGCAGACTTCATCGTTCCTCCGAGTCCGTACACCGCCGCTAACATCGAGTACGTCGGACGGATGTCGATAGGAGAGAGCAAGACTGTCACGATCACCACCGGAGGCAACGTCGCGCTTTTGCTCTTTGATGGGATCGCTGGTCAGCGGGTAAGCGTGAAGGCGACGAACTGCACGATATCCACCGGCGCCGTAAACATCTATAACCCCGACCGCACCGCTCTAATTGCCCCTGGGAGCTTCACTCTCGGTAATTTCTTTTATGAACCTCAACAGCTGTTCAGGACGGGGACCTACACTATCCTGATAGATCCTGACAATGCTTACACCGGATCTATCACGCTTACGCTTTACGATGTGCCGCCGGACCTAAGTAGCACGATCGCAATCGGCGGCGCCCCAGTCAGCGTCACGACTACTACTCCAGGCCAAAACGCCCTGATAACTTTTAGCGCCGCTGCAGGTCAACAGGTGAGCTTGAGTGCCAACAGCTCTAACATCGCAAGCTGGATGGTGTCCCTTGTAAAGCCCGATGGACTAACGTCGGGGTCGACGCAAGGAGTATTCATTGATAACACTGCATTGCCCACAATCGGCGCCTACACGATTCTGGTCAATCCTGCTCTCGAATATATCGGCGCCGCGACGCTGACGCTCTATAACGTCGCGGATGTCACCGGCGTCTTGACAATTGGCGCCTCGCCCGTCTCGACAACCATCATCTACCCCGGACAGAGATCGAAGCTGACTTTCAGCGGCACTGCCGGGCAAAAAGTGAGTCTACAAGGATCGAACAACACGATTGGGGAGGGTACGCTGTCGATCCAGAACCCAGATGGCACAACGCTGACCTCTATCGCCGGGCTCCTACCCGGCAGCCCCTTTCTTGACACGAAAACCTTGGCTGCTACCGGCTCGTACACGGTCGTCGTGGATCCAATTAACACCCAGGTCGGGAGCATCTCGATCAGAGTGTACGACGTGGTGGACTTGACCGGAACGATCACTTCCGGGGGACCACCAGTGACGGTAACGACGACGACCCCAGGGCAGAACGGTCTTCTGACTTTCGCAGGTACGTCGGGACAGGTCATCACCATTCACCTGACCAACAATTCTATCGGCGCCGTAACGTTGAAATTGCTCAAGCCAGACGGATCGCAGCTAGGCACCATCTCGGGCAGCGGTAGTTTCAATTTATCGAACCAAACAGTGCCGACGAGCGGCACTTACTCGATAGTGGTTGATCCATCCGGAAGTAACATCGGCAGCCTCAGCATAAGCGTAACCAGTCCTTAGCCGGGGCAGAAGTAAAAATGAGGAGAGACCGAATGAAGAGTCGACTTAGCTTCGCTGTTGCCTTGGGATTGAGCGTGGTGCTCATAGGCCAACCACTGGTCAGTCTTGCTTACGGGCTAGATAGGACATCGCTTCGAGCCCCGGCCGGTTCGTCGCGAACCACTACAGTCGGAACCAACTTCGACAGCGCGGGATTTGCCGGCTCTCGACCCGTGGGGCGATTTGCCTGGACGCTTCTCAATAAACGTTCAAATCAAGAGCACAATGCTGGAGTGACCATTCCAGGCCAGACTGTCACTATGCTGCCCGATGGTCGCCTGTTGAAGACTGGCGGGCTCGAACAACAAGGCCCGCTTTCCACAGTGACGATCGAAGGCGCAGGCAAGACCGCCGCGTCGGTCGAACCCAGCAATCTTCAGCGCAGCCGCGCTTTTCACACAGCGACGATGCTGCCAGATGGAAAGGTCCTGATCGTAGGTGGCATAGGCAGCGACGGCCACGTGGTTGACTCTGCGGAAGTGTACGACCCGAATCGAACACATCTGAGCTACTCGAACCCGCCCGACCTCGATCCTCGATCCTCGATCCTCAATCCTCCGTTTACTTCGCTCCTCGCGTGTATCACACTGCGACGCTACTGACCGAGGGCGTCGTTCTCATTGCAGGCGGTGTATCAAGCAATAGCGAAGCGGTCAAGACGGCAGAGCTTTGGGACTTCACAACGAGGCGAGTGGTCTCGCGGCTGAACCTTCACACGGCTCGGTATAATCACACCGCGATACTACTGCCCGACGGCAATGTGCTTTTGTCTCATGGAAGCGACCAGGACAACAATCCCCTAGCCGGTGGCGAGTTGTTTGACCACGGGCGTAGAAGCTTCAGCAAGGTCAAAGCGGAACAGGTTGAAGCGCTTGTCGCTGGCGCTCAATCCGAAGCCCTCGACCCAACATTGACTGGCTCCATTCCAAGCGATGAAGCGGTTGGGGTCAGCGCGGATACGCTTCTTGCTTTCCGATTTTCGAAGCCCCTCAGCGCGCAGACAGTTAACGTTGAGACAGTAACTCTATCGAATCCCTATGGCAGGATCGAAACGAAAGTGATTCCCGCGGAGAGCGGACGGTTGGCGTTCGTCACTCCAAACGCGCCTTTGCTTCCTGCTACAGCCTATACCTTATCGCTGAGAGGTTCCGAAGACCTGACAGGACGAGCGCTTCCTTCCATCGCACTCAGATTTACAACAGCGGCCGCGCCGCCGTCGAATGGATTGGTAGAAGGCGAGCAGTGGTCGCCTGACGCGGATTACCTGACAAGCAACGCTCGCGGCGAGCAATCTGAGTCCTCGTGGCAGAAGCTTGCTTCCTTACAGGCGCCGCCCGGCGTAACCGCGTTAGCCGGACAGGTCTTGAAACTGAACGGCCAGCCACTGGCAAACGTCACGATTCAGATTGACGACGGATCGGTGCGAACCGACGATACGGGCCGCTTCTTGCTGCCGGGCGTGATGGTTGGCCATCGGGTCATGATGATTCACGGGCATACCGCCAGCAAACCCGGAAAGTCCTACGGCATGTTCGAGGTTGGGGTCGACATCAAGGACCGCCAGACTAATAGCTTGCCGTACACAATCTGGATGCCGGTGATCGACAATCAACATGCCACCAGACTCGCCGTGCCTACATCGAGCAAGGTAATAGCGCGCACTCCGCTCATTCCCGAACTTGAGGTGCATATCCCTGAACGAGTGAGACTGAGAAATGTCGATGGCGACATGACGAGCTTCTCTATCACTTCGATCCCTATTGACCGTCCTCCGTTTCCGGGACCCAAGGGTGCGAAGGTCTTTTTCGCGCTTCAGACACACGGCGCGCGAGTTGAATCCGTCAATGGTAATGCAGGCGAGCGAGTGGAAATAATCTTTCCCAACGTTGCAGGCGCTGCGGCGGGCTCGACGATTGATCTGTTCAGCTACAGCGCCATGACTGGTTGGAACATCTATGGACAAGGCGAGGTAACCAAAAACGGCAAGCAGATCAAGCCGCTCCCTGGAGTGACGCCACAGTCGTTGAGTTGTGTTTGGGCTGTTGGCTCGCCTACCGATGCGCCGGCCGAGTGGCCGCCTCCTGGAAGCTGTGCTGTGGATGGCGACCCTGTGGACCTGGCCACCGGACTCTTCCTGGACCACGAAACGGACCTGGCGATGCCTGATTTGTTGGCTATCGCGATCAGCCGTATATACAGGCCGAAAGACACCAAGAGCCGCCCGTTCGGAATTGGCGCCACTCATTCTTATCAGCTTTACCTGGTCGGGAACGGAGCGCCCTATGACGGGACAGAGCTGGTTCTCGCCGATGGAGGGCGAATACGGTACGATCGAATCTCTCCGGGCACTGATCTCGGGACTGCAGTCCTTGAGCACACGGCTACGCCAACCCGGTTCTACAAATCAACGCTGAGATGGAACCCCGAATACGGCTGGGATTTGAAGTTCAAGGACGGTTCTCTGTGGAAATTCCAGGCTTACGAAGGGGTAGCGCCGATGCTGTTCGGGATCTCTGATCGGCACGGCAACACGGTTTCGATCATCCGGACAAGTCAAAAGCAAATCAGCAAGGTCATCTCCCCAAACGGCCGGTGGATCGAGTTCACCTACGACTCAAGCGACCGCGTCACCCAAGCGAAAGACAACATCGGCAGAACGGTGAACTACACGTACGACGCGAGCGGAAGGTTGTGGAAGGTGACCGATCCGATGGGCGGAGTTATCGAGTACACCTACGACGCGTCACATCGAATGACGTCGATCAAGAATCCGAGAGCGATAGTCTACGAAACAAATGAGTATGATGCGAATGGACGTATTAGTCGTCAAACCCACGCGGATGGCGGCGTATATCAGTTTGCATACACTCTAGACGGAAATGGCAAGGTGACGCAGACGGATGTGACCGACCCACGTGGCAACCATCGTATCGTCACGTTCAATTCCAGCGGTTACGTTCTGACCGATACTCGCACGTGCTGCTCGGGCTCGATTACTAACGAACGCCAGACCGGTACCAATATCATCACCAGCATAACAGATCAGGTTGGACATCGAACCGAGTTTGCCCACGATGCAATGGGCAATGTCACTAGCATTACGCGCGCTGCGGGAACCGCTGAGGCCGTGACTATCACTTACACCTTCGAATCGACCTTCAACCAACTAGCGAGCGCAACCGACCCACTGGGCCATTCTGTCTCCTTTGCGTATGGTGGCGCTGGCAACATCACTGGAGCAACGGATCAGATTGGAAATGCGTATTTGTTTTCGTACAACACAGCCGGCCAAATTATTTCGATAAACGACCCACTTAACTTCAGCATGCAGTTTGTGTATGACGGCGGGGACCTTGTTTCTGGACACGACGCTCTCGGTAGTGCGGGCAGCGCGTTTATGGACAGTGCTGGTCGGCTTCTGGCAGTCACTGACCCTGTCGGGCACATCACGCGATACGAATATGACTCGCTGGACCGCCAGACACGGATTACCGATCCGCTGCAAGGCGCAACGCAGTATGCTTACGATCCAGATAGCAATCTCGTGAGCATCACCGACGCGCGCGGCGCGGTCACCAGCTATGCATACGACAATATGGACCGTTTGGTGACACGCACGGACCCGCTGTCGCACGTTGAAAGCTATCAGTACGATTTGAACGGCAATTTGACTCAAGTGACCGACCGCAAGAATCAAGTGACCACCTACACGTATGATGCGCTGAACCGGTTGACCCAGGTTCAGTACGGAGATTTGTCCACCACGACCTACACTTATGACGTGGCGAGTCGCCTAACCCAGGTTGTCGATTCCATTTCCGGCACAATCAACTACGGTTATGACACTTTAGATAGAGTCACAAGCGAAGCAACGCCTCAGGGTACTGTCAGCTACACTTACGACTCAGCAGATCGCCGCACCAGCACGACGGCTCCGGGCCAAACGACGATCAACTACACGTACGACAGCAAGAATCGACTGACGCAGATTACGCAGGGGAGCGCTACCGTGACGATTTCCTATGACGCAGTTGGACGCGCGACATCGCTGACACTGCCAAATGGGGTTGTTACACAATATAGCTATGACGCCGCTTCCAAGCTCACAGGCATCAACTACACGAAGGGAGGTCTAGCTCTCGGCAATCTCAAGTACGCCTATGATGCCGCAGGAGAGCGAACCGCCGTCGGAGGCAGCTTTGCGAGGACTGCCTTGCCGCAGGCGGTCGTCTCTGCAGCCTACAACGTTGCAAGTCAACAGACCGCCTTCGGGACGCAGACTCTAACCTACGATCTGAACGGCAACCTGACTAGCGACGGAACCAACACGTACACCTGGAATGCTCGAAACGAACTGGCGTCAATGACGGGACCGGGTCTGAGTGCGAGCTTCCAATTCGATGGGTTCGGGAGGAGAATCAGCAAGGCCCTCAACGGAACGACCACGAGTTTCCTCTATGATGGAGAAAACGTCGTACAGGAGCAAGTTGGAGGAGTCGCGAGCGCGAACATGTTGGTTGGCGGGCTGGACGCGGTCTTCATGCGCAGTGATTCATCAGGCAGCTCCAGCCTACTGGCGGATCCGCTAGGCAGCACGATCGCACTGAGCGACTCGTCAGGCGCTATCCAGACACAATACACATACGAGCCTTTCGGGAAAACGACAAGCTCAGGGCCGAGTAGCAGTAATTCGTCGCAATTCACAGCAAGAGAAAACGATGCGACGGGGCTATATTACTACCGTGCCAGGTACTATGACACTAACAGAGCACGCTTCATTAGCGAAGACCCGATGGGGTTTTCTGCAGGCGTGAATTTTTATGCGTATGTGGAAAACAACCCGGTGAATTCTGTTGACCCGGAAGGCCTTGATATTGTTTCTGTGTGTTGTAGGCCACTCTTTTACCTGTCATGGCTACAACTGTTTAAGATATGGCATCATTGCTTCATCAACATACATTCGGAGTCAAATGGTAAAGACAACACCTGGGGCATTCTTGGGGATCCAGGCACGACAAAGAACCAAATACCCCGTAAGAACGAAGGTAGGAACAACCCCAAGAAGGCAGACTGCAAGCCCGTTCCAGGGATCTACACCTCGTGCGAGGTAGAGACACTAAGAAAAGGACTCGATGCGGCAGCGGATACTAAGACCTGCCCATCCTGCGGGTCGAACTATCGGCAGTTTATCCTAAGGGGCCGTTCCATTGACGGATACAATAGCAACACTTGGGCGTACAACATGATTGAAGGAGCTGGTCTAATCCCCCCAGCCCAAGCACGCGCTCCCGGATACCACTCTGCTCCCGGAAAATGGTATTGACTGTGAGGTGCTTATGTTTGCTAAACGAAGTTGGAGTTACCTGTTGGCATTGCTCATCGTTCCGCTATCTGCATTAAACGGAGAGGACAAACGGACTTTCTCACAACCAGATTCTGTATTGCTGCTCGCCACATATGGCGAGCTCCGGGTTGTGACCCCTGATCGTGTTCTCTCACTCAAACCACCGGTGGAGGTTGGATACAACGACGCCTATTTTGTTTATCCCAGTCTCGCCCCCCGAGGTGACTTAGTCGCGTGGGGATTTGCTGTGGCGTTTCAGAAAAACCGAGCCTCAAACTGGGCGCGATTTGCGCTGGGTGTCTATTCTATTAAAGAGGAGAAATGGAAGACCTATGGTGACTTCGATGACATAGGTACGCCTGCATTTTCTCCTGATGGGTCAAAGATCGCGTTCGTCGCTGTGGAACCCATCAAAGGAGAGAACTTGCTAATCTTTGACGTAGCTAGTGAGGAGATGAGGGTTGCCAATGTAAATGCCAAAGGTAGTCGGGAAAAGGGAGGTATTCCGGAAAAGGCTACTCTCGGCTGGTCGCCGGACGGGAAACGACTTGTTGTCGAGTTCTACAGAAGCAAAGGACCTTCGTTGATAGCGGTGATTGATCCCAGTACCGCCGAAGTGAAGCCGATCGGCGAGGGTACAGACCCTGCTTGGTCGCCTACTGGGGAGTGGATTGCGTATCACGATGAGGCCGGTAAGAAATGCATGCTCGTCCACCCTGACGGAACGGGCACCAAGATTGCGCGAGAGGTACACAGCACTTTCGTCACTTACAGAAGGTACGGCTACGCCGTAGTGTGGTCGCCAGACGGCAAGAAGCTTCTCTTAAACGAGATGAAGGGCGATTTCCGATATATCAATACCGATATTGTGCTTCTCGACCTTGAGACCGGTCGGTCGACAACGAAAGCGAAGAACGGCTTGGCAGCATTTGGATGGGCATCTCGCAGCAAGTAGCATCAGAGTCAATCAGCCCTAGTTCTCTCAGTCGCGAGCACTGATTTGATGTGTCCGTCAACGATAGGGGCTCCCGAGCGATCTTCTTCATTTCTTAGCTTGGTCGAAGAACAACTCTCTTTTTCAACAAGGTGCTCAGACCTAGAATGAAGCCCCCACATCAGGCGCCGGCTCCCGAATACAACTCTATCCTTGGAAAGTGGTACTAACGGCGAGGTCTATGTTTTCGAAACACACTTGGAATTACCTGGCGGCAGGGCTGGCCTTTCTAGTAATTCCTGTATCTAGCTTCTATGAACAGAAGAGCGATACTTTCTCTGCCCCGGACTCGGTGCTGCTCTTCGCAAGGCCCTACTATGATGTGCGGGTTGTGACACCGGATCATTCACTTATTATATCATCGCCGGTTGATGTTCCAGCCAACAGCGGAGTCTTCAATTATCCGAGCATCTCGCGGAAGGGCGACTTTATTGCGTGGGGGTTCGCCGTGCAGGGGCACCCTCGACCTACGCGATTTGCCCTCGGGGTTTATTCCATTGCGGAGCAGAGATGGAAAACGTATGGGGATTTCGATGACATCGGTGCGACTGCCTTTTCTCCGGATGGATCGAAGATCGCGTTCGTTGCTGAGGAACCAGAGAGAAGAGATGCCTTTCTTATCTTTGATGTAGCATCGGGCAAGATGACGCATGTGCCGCATCCAAGTGGCATCCCAGAAAGGGCCACCCTAAGCTGGTCACCCGATGGGAAACGACTTGTTGTCGAGACTCACAGATCGGAAAAGGCTTCGCTAATAGTAGTGCTTGATCCCATTACTGGAGATGTGCAGCCTGTCGGTGACGGGAGTGATCCCGCATGGTCCCCCACTGGAGAGTGGATTGCATATTACGATCTACTGGGTAAGAAGTGCATGCTCGTGCACCCTGACGGAACGGGCACAAAGGTCGCAAAACACGTAGGCGGAGGTTTTTTTGTCCATAGAGAGTTTGGCTGGGGACTGGTGTGGTCTCCTGATGGCAAGAAGCTTCTCTTAAACGAGATGAAGGGCGATTTACGTTATATTGATATTGATGTTGTGCTTCTCGACCTCGAGACCGGTCGTGCGACAACGAAATCAAAGAATGGCCCGCCCGTGTTTGGATGGGTTTCTCGCGGAAAGTAGCGCCACCGGAATTCCAGTTGTTCAACACATAGCGCCGGTTGTAATAAGGCAGCAAATCTCGAAGACCGAGCGAGATGCTGCGGTTAAGGCTCCAACCTGCCTCTCGCGCAGAGCCGATTATCGGGGTTGGTTCGCGACGGCACAGTTCTTCGACGGGTACAAAAGCAACACTTTCTCGTTCAACATGGTAGTCGGAGCTGAGATGACGATCCCGCCGACTCAAGCGCGGGCGTTTCACGTGACCACCTCACTTCAGTACCATTTTTCGGGGGCGTGCTGATATCCGGGAGGCCGGGAGGCAAGAAATATCGACATTCCAGCACCGAGCGAGGACATTTCGACTCCTAGCGCTCTTTGCCGTCGTACGCTCACGCAAATAGTCAACGCTTACCGCCGATCTGATCGGGCTCTCTGGCGACCCTGGTGCTCGCTCTCGTCACATGTGCACCGCTGGGCAACTTTCTTGACAACCTCGCGCACCGTCCGCTACTGTTTTTCATTCGGATGAACCACAAATTCCTGACAGTGGGAGCGCACTCTTGAATATTCTTCTGGCGGCCTCTGAGGTTGTGCCGTACGCAAAGACCGGCGGGCTCGCGGACGTCGCGGGCGCGCTGCCGAAGGCTCTTGCGCGGCTCGGGCACACCGTTCGGGTCGTCATGCCGCGTTACAAAACTGAGAAGATCGAGGCGGTCACCGAGTTCCTGCCCGGTGAACTTCGAGTGCCGTTCAATTTCGGCGAACGCCGAGTGGCGGTCTATGTTGATCGTTCAGGTGAAGTGCCTGTTTACTTCATCGATGCGCCCGAATACTTCTCGCGCGCAAAACTGTACGGCGAGACCGATGACCCCGAGCGTTTCGCCTTCTTCAGCCGCGCAGTTCTCGAGTTGGCAAAGGCGCTCGGCGAACACTTCGACATCATTCATCTGAACGATTGGATGACTGGCCTCGTGGCCACGTATTTGAAGACGGTTTACCCGAGCGATCCGGCCTTCGACGGGACGAAGACCCTGTTCACTGTTCACAACATTGCGTTTCCCGGTTTGTTTCGTCCCGAGCAGTTGCCAAAGTTCGGGCTGCCGGATTGGCTTAATCGCGCGGAAGGCGGGATCGAGTTTTACCAGCTAGCCAGCGCGCTAAAAGGGGGGCTGGTCTTCTCGGATGCAATCTCGACTGTAAGCCCGCGCTACGCAGCTGAGATTCAAACTCCCGAGTTCGGTGAGAAGTTCGACGGACTGCTGCGCGCGCGGCGAAATGACTTATTCGGCATCCTCAACGGCGTCGATTACGATGAGTGGAACCCGGAAACGGACAAGCACATTGCCTCGAATTACTCGACTGATGACTTGAGCGGTAAGCGCGAGTGCAAGCGCGATCTCCTAAGCCACTTCGGGCTACCCGAAGATCTCGATCGCCCGTTGATCGGCTGCATATCGCGGCTGTCAGACCAAAAAGGGTTCGACCTGATTCTCGCAATCGCGGACAGAATGCTGGCGCAAGGAGTGGCCTTCGTGCTTCTCGGGTCAGGCGAAGAAGAATATGAGCGGGCGTTTCAAGCTCTGCGCGACAGCAGGCGCTCGCAAGTCGGGGTCTATCTGGGTTTCTCCAACGACCTGGCTCACAAGATCGAAGCGGGCGCCGATATGTTCCTGATGCCGTCGCGATTCGAACCGTGCGGTCTGAATCAAATGTATTCGCTAAAATATGGCACTGTGCCGATTGTGCGGGCGGCGGGAGGCCTTGACGACACGATAGAAAACTTCGACCACACGGCGCTTCGCGGCAACGGCTTCAAGTTTTATGAGTACGACGCGGAGCGCTTGCTCGAGACAATTCATGAGGCCCTGCTGGTATACGGGGAGCGCGATTTGTGGCGCGCACTGATGCTAAATGGTATGCGCGCAGACTATTCCTGGACCGAGTCGGCGCGTCATTATATCGAGCTTTACCAAAGGCTGGTGGGTGTCGGGGCTTCAGCAACGGTTTAGCCGGTTCTCAATTGCCGGGCACTAAGCACTGAATCTCGGAGGTAGGTGATGAGCGAGTTAGTGAGTGATGTGACCGATCAGAACTTCGAGCAGGAAGTTCTCAAATCAGACCAGCCCGTGCTGGTAGACTTCTGGGCCGAATGGTGCCATCCATGCAAGATGCTCACGCCGGCAGTCGAGCAGGTGGCCGAGAAGTATCAGGGCAAGACGAAGGTCGTCAAGCTTAACGTCGACGATAACAACCCGACGGCCCAACTCTGCGGAATAAAAGGCATTCCAACTTTGATCCTGTTCAAGGGTGGCGTCGAGGCGGAGCGGGTTGTCGGCGCGACATCGAAGGACAACATCGCCCGCATGATCGACCGCGCTCTTGGCAACGTTTCCTGAGCCGCGATCAGGGTTCAGCCACACCGAAAACAGCAGGCGCACACGTTGCCGGCGATGTCCGACAAACTTCAGTTTGTCCTAGAGCCGGCAAAAGTGGACAAAGTGACGTTTGTCGGACTAGCCGGCAAATGTCGACAAACTGAAGTTTGTCGGACACGCCGCGAGCTAACGGATTAAACATGAAAAACGTCGTCGTAGTTGGCGCCCAGTGGGGCGACGAAGGCAAGGGCAAAGTAGTCGACATACTTGCGCCGCACTTCGACATCGTCGCTCGCTATCAGGGCGGCCACAACGCAGGCCATACTGTCCGCATCGGGGACAGAAAGTTCATCCTCCGTCTCATTCCCTCCGGCATCCTCCACGAAGAATGCTCCTGCGTGATTGGCAATGGAGTAGTCGTCGATCCGCGCGCGTTCAACGCCGAGCTTCAAGAGCTTCGGGAGATGGGCGTCGAGTGCGAAGGCCGGCTGGTCGTTTCCAGCCGCGCTCACTTGATTCTGCCTTATCACGTCGCGCTCGACCGCGCTCGCGAGGAACGTCTGGGTGTCAACAGCGTGGGCACAACGATGCGCGGGATAGGGCCCGCTTATGAAGATAAAGCCTCGCGCCGCGGAATCCGCGCGGGCGATCTGCTCTATCCCGATCTGCTTCGGGAAAAGATTCGATCAAACATCAAGGAGAAGAACCTCGAGCTGGTCTCAATGGGCGCCGAGCCGGTATCTCCGGATTCGACGCTTGATGAGTTTCTCGTCGAAGCGCTCCGACTCAAGCCTTTCATCCGCGACACCGCAAAGATGATCGACACAGCCACACGGGATGGCAAGTCGGTGCTAATCGAAGGCGCGCAGGGGACTATGCTTGACGTCGATCACGGCACTTACCCGTTTGTTACTTCGTCAAACGCAACCGCCGGGGGCGCGGCGACGGGTCTTGGTCTGGCGCCGAAGAAAATAACCGGAACGTTGGGAATCGCAAAGGCTTACACCACTCGCGTAGGAGGCGGCCCGTTTCCCACCGAGCTGCTCGACGATCACGGCGCATATCTGCAAAAGCGAGGAAACGAATACGGCGCAGTGACCGGCAGGCCGCGCAGGACCGGCTGGCTTGACGCAACGGTAGTGCGATACGCGGTGATGCTCAACGGGTTTGACGCGCTCGCGCTGACAAAGCTAGACGTGCTGGACGAGTTTGACGAGATCAATATCTCGACCGGCTATCGTTGCCGCGGCGAGGTGTTGGAAGGTATGCCCTACGGCGCGAACGTGCTGGCGGAGTGCGAGCCGGTCTACGAAACCCTGCCCGGCTGGAAGGCCACAACCAGCCGGACAACGAACTTCGACGAACTGCCGCCGGCTGCAAAGGACTACATCCGCCGTGTCGAGGAACTATGCGGTGCACCGGTAGCCCTAATCTCAACGGGACCGGACCGCACCGAGACGGTTATTCGAGAAGGCTCGCCGGTGAGCGCCTGGATGAAATGACTCGCGATTTGCCAATCCTCTGTGTACACCGCTCTATTCCATCCACAAAGCAGAATCACACTATTAGCACGAACCGAATTCAATTTTAGTTTTATTAATTTTTCTTAAATTCACACCCGGGCTACAATCGGAATCGTAGAAGTCCGAGTCAGGCGGCCCAACCCTGACAGTTTTTGTACCAGATGAACCCGTCATACGCGGCGTCCCTGGGAGCGCAGGCATCCCTGCCTGCCTCTTCTCGGTCAACGCCAGGCAGGCAGGATGCCTGCGCTCCCGGGGGCGGTGGGAGAAAACGCAATGATTATCGAAGAGATTGAGCGCACTTTCGAACACGGCCACGATGAAACAAACGGTGAAGAATCGTTCGGCTTTGCGGATGAACACCAGGCGGAAGACGCAGCGGACATCGACCGGACAGACCTTCTCAAGCTTTACCTGCGAGAAGCAAGCCGGGCTTCGATGCTCACTGCTGAAGGAGAGATTGCCGGAGCTAAGCGAATCGAACGCGCAAGGATTCGGCTGAATAAGCTTCTGTCCAAATCGCCGGTCGTCGCCGAGTATTGCGTGTACCTGAGACAAGTCTTCCGCCAAGGCAGAGAAACTGCCGCGGACGTTATCGAGCGGGCGCCGAGCGTTGATCCATCGGGGCCCTTGCCTGTTTCCGAACTCGCCGATCCCGCGCTGGCCCGGATCGAATTCGCATATCGGGATCTGTGTGTGTGTTTGCCGAAGGTGAGATCCGCTCGACAACGCTCGCGACGTAAGAACATCCTTCAAACAGCTAACATCCGAACGCGAGTATCTCTGTCGCGCTCGATCAGATCGATCACATTCACGCCTGCTGCTGAGCGCCGGCTGGTCGCGCTAATGGAAAGCGCCAGTGACCTCGCGGGCTTCGCGAGCGCGGGGGGTCTGACCGGCAGGACCGAAGCCGCGAAGCAGGAAGAAGGCTTCGATCTCGAAGCGTCAGTCGCAAAAACAGTCGCGAGCGGGCTGGCCTCACCGCGCGAGTTGATGAAGCTCTCGCAAAAAGCCATCGCGGCCATCAACGAGCTGAACGCGGCCAAGCAGGAAATGACCGAAGCGAACCTGAGACTGGTGATCTCAGTTGCGCGCCAGTTTTCGCGCAGGGGCTTGCCGTTCCTAGACCTGGTTCAGGAAGGCAATGTCGGATTGATGCGCGCGGTCGAGAAGTTCGACTGGCGGCGCGGTTTCAGGTTTTCCACTTATGCGATGTGGTGGATTCGTCAATCAATGGCGAGGGCGCTTGATACCCAGAGCCGCATCGTGCGGCTTCCAGCGTCCGAACTCGCGTTGATAAACAAGGCTTCTCGGGCATCGCGCACGATCCGGGAAGAGACCAGCGCCGAAGCGACCGGCGACCAGATAGCTGAGCGATTAGAGGTAGAGCCGGATCGAGTGAGCGAGGCTCTCGGATTCGCTCAGCACGCTCTGACACTCGATGTGCCGGCGAACGACAACGGCGAGACCGCCGTGAACTTTATTGACGACGGGGACTACGCGAATCCGTTCAACGCGGCGCTCGACTGGTCGCGGCGCAGCGCCATTCAACGGGCGTTGGCGCACTTAACGCCCCGCGAATCGAAGATACTGCGGATGCATTTCGGGTTGGAAGCAGGCTCTACGCCTCGGACGCTCGAGGAAATCGGGCAGGACCTTTCCGTCACTCGCGAGCGCGTTCGTCAGATTGAGGCCGGCGCGTTAGCGAAGTTGCGCGAGCATGAGATGGGCAACACGCTTCGTGAGTTCCTTAGCTTCGCGTGAAACGTGATGCGTGAATCGTAATGCGTGAAACGTGATGCGTGAAACGTGATGCGTGAAACGTGACGCGTGACGCGTCATTGTAACTGATCACGCATCACGTTTCACGCATCACGATTCAGTTCCGATTCCTAACCCTCCAACAGCACTTCGGCCATGGCCAGACTACCCGAATGCGTCAGCGAGACGTGAGCCTTCGTTGCCCCGATCTCGCGCAGCCGTTCGAGCGCTCGCCTGTGCAGCTGAAGCGCGGGAGCGCCGTTTGGCCCGCTCACTACTTCGATGTCCATCCATCCGACGCCCTCAGACCATCCGGTGCCCAGCGCCTTCATCGTAGCTTCCTTGGCAGCGAATCGAGCCGCATAGCTGGCAAACTTCGAGGCACGACGTTCGCAGTAGCTGATCTCGTCATCGGTGAACACCCGCGCGCGAAAGCGGTCGCCTCTCCGCGCGAAGACTTCCTCAATGCGGGCAATCTCCACCAGGTCGATTCCTATCGCGACAATCATCGTTTCAGACTTCGATCTCCATCAGATCTTCGGCCAGAATTGTGTCCGGAAAAATCGCGCGCGCCTCTTGAAGCAACGGAGTCGGGTCGGGAAAGCGCGTGCTGAAGTGAGTGATCAGCAATCGCCGGGCGCCTGCGTCGCGAGCCGTGCGAGCAGCTTGCGCCGCCGTCGAGTGGCCGTACTGCTGAGCTTCGGAAGCAAACTCTTCGGTGTAGGTCGCTTCATGAATCAACAGGTCAACGTTTCGCGCAAGCTGAACTGCCATCGCGCAAGGCCGTGTGTCCAGACAATATGCTACGGATTTGCCTGGGCGCGCCGCACCCATCACATCCGATGACCGAACAATGCTGTTATCAACCAGTCGCACGTCTTCGCCGGATTGCAATCGCCCCCACAGTGGTCCTTCGGGCACGGCGAGCTTGCGCGCTTGTTCCACATTAAAGCGGCCCGGCCGTGGCCGCTCGTCAATGCGATATCCGAGCGCGAACAACCGATGATCCAAAGCCAGGGCGCTCACCGAGTATTCCGCCGTTTCATATACCACTGTCGATTCGGCAAGCGAGTTGAACTGCCTAAGCTCGACTGGATAAGTCAGGAACGCGACTCTTAACCGCTCGAGCATGTCCAGATACTCGCGGATTCCCTGTGGTCCGGTCAGTCCCAAGCCGCGAGTGCGCCGATCGAGCCCCATCGTCGAAAGAAGTCCCGGCAGACCGTTGAAGTGGTCGCCATGTAGATGAGTGATAAACACCGCCGAAAGACGGCTAGGGCTCAGACCGGCTCGCGTGATCTGCATCTGGGTCCCTTCGCCGCAATCAAACAGCAGCCATTCTGCCTCGCGGGCGACGGCGAGCGCGCTCACGTTGCGCTTCAGAGTTGGCTTCCCCGAGCTCGTGCCTAGTGGAATCACTCTCATCGGCGTTTACAATAGCACATCGGTTCGCGCCACAGAACTGTTGCATTGATAGGAGCAATTACCCCACCATCGATGCGTTAGGCAACACAAACAGGTTGCGGGCGACGAGGTTGACCGTACTCTTCAATCATTCACACAGATCTAATCTCCAACGGGAATCCGCTTTACAGTCGACATAGAAAGGGGCTAGGCTAGCTAGTGGGAGCGGCGGGTCAGTTCAATCAGTTTTATTCGCAATTCCCAGAGCGTCTCTTTCGTCCATTAGTCTCTCGACGGCATCGCGGATAAAACCTTCAGGCCGCTGATAGTCCTTGCGGGAGTTGAACTCATCAATCAGAACGGACACGCCCTTTTCTGCCGAGGAATTACTCCTATGAAGCGTGTGGTGATATCCGCAACGCTGCTAAACGGATAGTTGAAGCCTGCGTCTGAGGATTTCAATACCCCCAGTAAGGTGCTGGTTGCATTGAATAAGGGAGAAGGAATGAATCCCACAATGCAAATAGTCATCGATTTCATGAATGTCAACCTTCATCGAAAGTTGTCTCTTGATGAATTGGCAAAATCAGCGCAAATCTCTCGCTCCAACGTCTGGCGTCTGTTCAAGACCGAAGCTGGAATGCCCCCAGGACAATACCTGCAAAAGCTCAGAATGCGAAAAGCAAGTACCCTCTTAACCACTACTCTTATGAGCGTTAAACGGATTCTAATAGAGGTTGGATACAGCGATAAGGGCTTATTCGCTCGTCATTTTAAGAAAGCGTATAGCATGACGCCTTCCGAATACAGAGCAAAATATCATAACCTCATCTTGGCCAAAAATCATATCGCTTCCCGAGATCGTAATGTTGGCTAGTCTAGTCGGCGTGAGATTCCGGCACCCACGTGGGCTGCGAAGGCAGTGATTCAATAGCTCAAGAAGACATCTATAGCGTTGCGATGTGGTCACCTCCCACCTGGGTAATGGCAATATTGTCATCCTGTTGGTAATATTGTCCACCTTATTTTTCTTGTATTAAACACTGCTTTTGACTAGACTGACGCCACTGTTCGCGGCTAGAGAAGGAGAGGCGGCATTGCTCTGGAGCCGTGGGCAGCATCGCTAGGTTGTTCCTCACCACGCTAGAGATGCCGGTCATTATCGACCTAGCCTGCTGAAAAAGTCTTTTTCTTGGGCCGGGCGACGCAGACAGTAAGAAAAGAACGAATAAGTGGGCGGAAGCAGGGTTATCGTGCAAGCCGTACCTCCCAGTGAGATCAATGATCCCACACAACTCATACAAGATAGCGTCATCACAATTCATCTGTCGGCGGTGCGAGCCTTCAGATACTACAACTATGCGACCGACGAAGATGAAATTAGTGATATTTGCCAGCAAGTCTCACTACTGCTGATTGAGGACAACTATCGCCGCTTGCGCTTGTTCGATCGTCGGAAGTCATCCCTTCAAACCTGGCTCAAATCTGTAGTCAGGCACCACATCAGCAACTACATACGGGGGCAAAGGAAGACGCTGAGCCTAGACGAGCTTCCGTCCGAATCCTTAAGTTACCCTCCGACCCAAGAGGATCTGATTATTCTCAGAGAGAGGAATGAGAAACTAGGGGCAATTCTAAGCAGGTTGAGCACGCGCGATCAGCAATTCATTCGGCTCTTATACTTCGAGGGGCTATCTGCTATAGACGTGGCAAGAGTAATGAGAATTAATGTTGATTTGGTTTACTGGCATAAGCACACAATTATTAAGAGACTCAAAGATAGTTACCAGACAGGTTCTTTAGCCGCGTAGAGTAAGAAGAATTTGTCGGTGCTAAGATTCTTCCGCGAGATGTGTATTACTAAAATGTGTATTACTAAGTTGAGACGGGTAGAGTCCCGAAGCGAGGTGCCCGTTCTTCAAGCGTTAGAGACTCGCGGGTTGCTAGATTGGCATCTTTCTAGCAACTCCAATCATTTGCAACTATTTTGGAACCAAAGCTTCCGAAACCGGAGGGTTAAGATGACGGCGTTCAAGTGCGTCAGGGCCAGGCGGCGTACTTGGAGCTTTTTCTAGCTTTTTCTTTTCTCCTTTTCCGCAAATAGCTTGTCGCTGCGAAGCAGCTTCCTTTCAGGGTTATCATGCAAAGGAGTGGTGTATCTTCACAAAGCCACTCTTTCAAGGGCTCACAAATCACGTAAAGCATTCTTCGCACGGTATGGTAGTGTATTCCTTCCAGTCTCTGATCCGCGCGGGGCGGAGCGGATATCGCGCCCTCTCCGAAATGAATGAATTCTTCGGGCGAGACGACGCCTTCAAGATGGCCAGCAAACCGAAGCTTGCCCGCTTCGGATTCCTCCTTTCAGGTTGTGCCATACCGGGCAGAGTGTATAATTGTCTCCAAAAATTGGACTGATTAAGCTGGATTTAGGTTAGCACATAAAAAGCCTTACGGAGAATCCGTTTGTCCTATAACAAGAATCATTGCAGCGTTCAGCTCAAACGCCGGGTCACACTGGGGGCTGCTAAAGGATTAAAGACTATCAGTCAGAGCTTGATCTACAAAGTCTCGAACGGCAGCTATTACAGAATCACAAAACGCGGTCAGGAACTTATGTCTACGACCATCGGGATTCCGCGGCTCAGGTGTCGCCTCGAGGCCGGCTAACATTTGCTCAAAAAGCAAGCTTTCAGGTTCGTACTACAACGGGGAGATATGAGAGAGATTTGGCAAGATCTGCGCTACGGCACGCGTACTTTGATGAAGACTCCAGGCTTCACTGTAATTGCAGTCATCACCTTGGCTCTGGGCATCGGTGCGAACACGGCGATATTCACTATCGTGAATGCAGTGTTGTTACGTCCGCTGCCATATCCGGAATCGGAGAGGCTGATGCTAGTGGGGCGCGCTTTCACGGGCACAAACGCCGTCTCTGATCTCAGCGAGCCAAAGTTCGTCTTCCTGCGCGACAACGTGCGGTCGTTTGAAGCCATCACTGCGACCCAGGGGACTGGGCCGAACACCTATCTGTCCGATGAGAGCAATACAGAATTCATCCGCTGCCTCATTGTATCGGCTGATTTCTTTCGCGTGCTGGGCGTACTGCCAGCCAGCGGACGCGGCTTTACGACAGAAGAAGACAGCCCAGCCGGTGAGCGCGTGGCGATTCTGGGCGACAGACTGTGGCGGCAGCGATTCGGGGCAGACGCCGGGATGATCGGCAGGACGATCACACTCAACGACGTCACCCATACGATCGTCGGGATTATGCCGCCCGATTTTGAATACTCGGGGACCCAGGATGTCTTTGTACCGATGGGCGTCAACCCGGCCAGTCAGAATGAAGGGCACAACTGGACGGTCATCGGCCGTTTGAAGCAGGGCGTCATGGTAGACCAGGCGCGTTCGGAATTGAAACTGCTGTTTGACAGGTTCCAGGCTGATCATCCGCGCTGGGTGAAAGAGAACGAAGTGTTCAGCGCGATGAGCTGGCGGGCGAGTATGACGAGCGACATTCGAGAGCTGTTGTGGATTTTGCTCGGCGCAGTCAGCTTCGTATTGCTGATCGCTTGCGCCAACATCGCCAACCTGCAATTGACACGCGCGGCGGCGCGGCGGAAGGAGATGGCGATTCGGATTGCGTTGGGCGCGGGTAGCTGGCGTTTGATTCGTCAACTGCTGACCGAAGGTATGGCCCTGGCACTCGCCGGAGGCTTGATGGGATTGCTGCTGGGAAGATTTGGGGTGGACGCAATGCTGGCGCTGGTTCCTGAAGACATAATTCCGCGCGTCGGCGAAATCAATCCGGATTGGCGTGTGTTGGCTTTTACGCTGGGGGCAAGCCTTCTGACCGGGATCGCTTTCGGTCTTGCCCCGGCGCTGCAGACGTTGCAGGTTGATGTGAATCGTGTGCTCAAAGAAGGCGCGGGTAAAGCCCGAGCAGGGATTGCTCGCGGGCTCTTGCGCAGCGTGCTGGTCGTTGTCGAAGTTGGGTTGGCCTTGGCGCTTACAGTCGGCGCGGGCTTGTTGCTGAGGACGTTCGCCAGTCTGCGCGGCGTCGAACCGGGCTTCGAAGCGCGCAATCTGCTGACCTTCGACATTTCACCGGGGCGTAAAAAGTACGACACGGTGGCGAAGATGAGTGTTCTCTACCGCCACGCTCTGGAAAGATTCACAATGCTGCCCGGAGTCGAAGCGGCCGCACTGACCAACAAACTGCCTCTCGATGCGCAATTCAACTTACCCTACCGGCTGGCCGGCCAGAGCAAGTTTGCCGGTGCTGTGCAATACCGCGTAATCTCGCCTGAGTATTTCCGCGTGATGAAGATGGCCGTGCTGCAAGGCAGGCCGTTTAATGAAAGCGATATGGTTGGCGCTGAACCTGTCGCCCTCGTCAACGAGGCGTTCGCGCGCTCGAACTTCGCCGGCGTTGAGCCACTCGGCCAGCAACTTTGCGCCGGCTGTGAATACGGCGATCCGGCGATGCGCCGCGTCGTAGGCGTAGTCAACGAGACAAAGCAAAGAAGCCTGGCGGAGGCTGCGCCGGCAGCCGTTTTCATCCCACTCACACAGGCAGCCGAGGGGGTAAGAGGGACGTTGCGGCAATGCAGCTTTGTCGTGCGCACGGCGGGCGATCCGTCGCTTCTAAGTGCAACGATCCTTAGCGAGATTCGCCAGTTCGATCCAACCGTGCCGATCACGAACCTACGTCCGATGGAACAGTTGGTTAGCCGCTCGATTGCGCCACAGCGGTTCAATCTGATCCTGCTGGGTCTGTTCGCGGCACTCGGGCTTTTGCTGGCGGCGGTGGGAATTTACGGCGTTATGGCTTACAGCGTATCGCAGCGCACGGATGAGATCGGCCTAAGGATGGCGCTCGGCGCGCAATCAGGTCATGTGCTGAAGCTGATAATGAAGCAGGGGATGACACTGACGCTAGTTGGAGTGGTGATTGGCTTAATTGCTTCGTTCGCGTTGACGCGATTGATTGAGAGCCTGCTGTTCGGCGTGAGCGCGACCGATGCGCTGACATTCGTCGTTGTGTCATTAATGCTTACGGTGGCTGCGCTACTAGCATGCTGGATTCCAGCGCGGCGGGCTACCAAGGTGGATCCGATAGTTGCGCTCCGGTATGAGTGAGTACGATTCGTTTCCTCGATTTGCCTTCCATGCAGATGAGATTACTGACCGCCGGCGACGAAACATAGATGGGCTGAGGGAACTCTCAGCCTGCGCAAATTACCGTAACCTGGCCCAGAACACACAAGATGAGAAGCGCGATGCCGCAATCCAATAGAGTTGGAGGAAGGCTCTCCGAAGCCGGTCTTCAGGATTAGGCTTCACACACCGTAAGCTGCGATGGTTAAGCGGCATCCTGTGTCCCAAGCGATACATTACCTTTTAGCTCTTTTAGTTGAAGTTTGAAAATAACTCTTGCTTCAATCTGACAAACGGTCAGAGTATGTTCGACTTTACTTACTCAAATCTGAGTAAAGATCGAAGCCTGCCTAAGCAGTCACCCCACCAAGCAAGAGTCAGATACAGTCTATTTCGCCGTCGACCGACGTAGATGTATCTGGATTTTCATATGGCTGCTGAAGCAATCTAACCCAAGGGCGGGTTTCGCATGAATGAGTAGACAAAAAATGCCTGTGTTTACTGAACGGCATTAAGATTCTGTCTTCTCGCTCAAAATGAACCCCGCCTTTAATCTTTAGAAAGGAGGAAAAAGCAATGGACAGAGTACTAGCTTTACAAGGTCTTACAGACTCTTCGAATTACGATGTTGAGCCGCTCGCAAGTAGCAACAGCGACATCTGTTCCAGCGAATCGTCTGGCCCAGGCAGATCCAGTTGCAGTGGCTCTTGCAGGGAAGCTGAAGAGATGGATTGGTAGAACCCGGTAGGAGAACAAAACGATTCAGCTTACCCTAGTTCTATCCTATTTGAAATCTCAGCCCCGGGCATTGCGAGGGGCTGAGATTTCACTTTGAATCCTCTCACTTGAAAATGCGCGAACCGTGGGGTTCAATGCTGCTGCGATATTCTAAAACCTCAAAAAAAGGAGGACTAAAGCTATGAGTGGAGTAAATGTTCTGGAAGCCCTCGCTGATCCAGAATTCTTTGAGTCCATAGACTACTACCAGCCTCGAGAAGATGAGTTTTTAGACTTAGTCAGAAAGATGGTTCCGAGCGACAGGCAGTTTGGAAGAGCTAATGGAGTTTGGTTCGGCTGCTTTGCGCCTGAGGGAAAAGGAAAGCCATTGCCCTTACAGGGGTGGAAGATTCATGTATCATCAGCGATATCCAGTGCAAAAGATGTTTTGAAGGCTGTGGTTCCCATCTTGACCAGCCATGATGTTGGCTTCAAGTTCGCCCTTGACCTAAGTGTACTCGCATCAATGAACGGCAAACGTTGGGTGCGGCAAGGTGCGGGAAAGTTCATTACGATTTATCCGCTTGATCAAGATCAATTTATGTGTCTTATAGAAGAACTTCATCAAGCAACCATGCATTTCGAGGGCCCATATATACTTTCTGACAGGCGGTACAAAGATAGTAAGGTAATTTTCTACCGTTATGGTGGAATCTCAACTTATACAGTTCTTAATGTGAGAGGGGAGAAAACACCTATGCTGATTTCGCCTTCTGGTGAAGACGTGCCCGACAGAAGGCGCCCTTATTTCTATGTGCCAGACTGGACTAAAGATCCTTTGGAAGTCACTTCCCATACAGATTCACAGGAGCAGGCAAGCCCGTCCGGAATCCTACTCAAGGATGGAAGATATTTAGTCAAGGCCGTCTTGAGTTTCTCAAATTCAGGCGGGGTGTATGTTGCGGAAGATATGGAGACAGGGCAAGAAGTAGTAATCAAAGAAGCCCGCCCGTTCGTTGACGCCATTGAGGATACAATTTCGCTTCTGAAAAAAGAGTATCGGATCTTATCAAAGATAGCGCACCTGAAAATTGCTCCGCAACCTCTGGATTTTTTTCAAGACTGGGAGCATTTCTTTTTGGTTCAGGAGTTCATAAAGGGGAGTTCCCTTTCAAGCTACTCTGCGCGCAACAACGTTACCCTCGTCCTTCAACCTACACTTGAGGATACTAAAACATTTTACGGGAATTTCAGGACCATCTTCCTGCAACTCGCTGAAATCATAAAAACACTGCATGAATGCGGGATTGTGTTTTCTGACTTATCTCCTTCCAACTTGATTCTTATGCCGGAAACCCTACAGCTCAAAATAATTGATTTTGAAGGCGCCTATGAAATTGGTGTAGACAATCCTGGTCAACTCTATACACCTGGTTTTGCTGCCGATCAGATGTTCGGTCGTACTTCGACATTTGAAAGTGATTATTTCTCATTAGGAGCAATCATGCATTTTTTTCTTTCGCCCGTGAACCAGATGTTTTTGATTCACCCGCGAGCCAGGTACACGTTCCTTGAAAATGTCACAAGGGACATCGGCTTTCCCAGAAGCATTTGTGAGTTGGCCACGGCGCTGATAGATAAGGTGGCCGAGAAGAGACCTGCGCCACCTGAAGTAATTGAAGTGTTACTGAGGGACTATGAGGTTGGCGCTCCACATTTCGCCACTGACGGGCCTGAAGCCGATCCAATTTATCGAAGCTACGTCAAGGGAATTACCGAGTACATTCTTGCGGTGGCCACTTATGACAGAAAGGATCGGCTCTTTCCCTCCGACGGCGCAATCTTCAGAACAAATCCTTTAAGCATCGCTTATGGAGCATGTGGTGTGGCTTATGCGATAAACAGAATTGAACAGAAGGTTCCTGAGGAGGTGGTTGATTGGATTCTGGCGCGAAATAAACACAGGACGCTTTACCCTCCCGGTTTGTACATCGGCTTGGCAGGAATTGCCTGGGCAATGCTCGAATTAGGGTTGTATGAAGAATCGCAGAAGGTGCTCTTATCCACTTATGACCACCCTTTACTTCACGATTCGTTCGACGTTTATTATGGTATCGCCGGATGGGGTCTGGCAAATCTGAGGTTCTTCATGGAATTTCAGGACGAAATCTACCTACAGAAGGCTAAAGAAGCCGGTAACTACCTGTTGGAAAATCTCGCTGAAGATACAAGAGGTTGTTATTGGAGCTCCGATGAAAATATTCCCTTGGGATATGCTCACGGCGCAAGCGGGGTCAGTTTGTTCCTACTCTATCTTTATTTGGCAAGCGGCAACGAAAGATTCATCGACATAGGAATTAAAGCTCTGGATTTTGACATCAATAATGCAACCCCTTACCAGAAAGAAGATGGAGTGTCATGGAAAAGGCTTGCTGATCAAGGAAACATTGTATATCCATACTGGATATTCGGGTCCGCAGGTGTTGGCATGGCAATGCTCAGATACTATCGACTCTTAGGTGAGGAAACGTACAAGGATATCCTTGAGAAGATCTACATTGAAACGAACAAGAAATACACTGTTTTTCCAGGCTTCTTCAAGGGGCTGGCTGGCTTAGGTGAATTTCTTCTAGACCTGTACCAATTCAAAAACGCAAGTCGCTACTTAGACGGCGCATATAAGGTCGCAACTGGCTTATCACTCTTCAAGATCGAAAGAAAGCAAGGACTCGCTTTCCCGGGAGAAACGCTGAGGAGAATATCTTGCGATTATGGAACGGGTAGCGCAGGAATCGGCCATTTCCTTCATAGATTGACTCACAGTGAAGAGGCAAGTGGGTTCAATCTTGATCGACTCTTCGTAAACGCTGAAGAGTTGAGCAAGGTCTGTTAATCGCTCAGGCGTAGATTGGAAAGGGATTCACCAGACTCAAGGCAGGAATGAGATCGCATGCTACCTTCATTCTTCAAAACTACACGACCATTGACTGAAACCTCAACTCAGCGCGCCGGGTTCCTCTTGGCAATGCGCTATGTTCCGAGGTTCATCCGCCTCGTGTGGGCCACGCACCGTGGTTACACCGTGGCGATGATCGGCTTGCGCATCGCGCGCGCCTTCGTCCCGGTCGTGATGTTCGGGGTCAGCAAACTGATCATCGACGAGGTTGTCGCCCTGCGCGCGGGCGAGCAAACGGGATTTAGACGATTGTGGGAATTGGTCGTTCTCGAATTCCTGGTTGTACTAGTGGGTGAGTTGCTCGCTCGCGCTTCGGCGCTAGTAGAGAGCCTGCTCGGCGATTTGTTCGCAATCGATATCAGCATGCGGCTGATGAAGCGTGCGTCCGCGCTCGACCTTGAGCAGTTTGAAGACCCGCACTTCTATGACGTGCTGGAGCGCGCCCGCCGCCAGACCGCGACTCAGATCGGTCTCATTACAAGCCTGGTCTCGATGGGTCAGGACGCGCTGACGCTGTTCTCGCTCGCCAGCGTGCTGCTGGTCTACAAACCGTGGTTGCTGCTGCTATTAGCTGTTGCCGTGTTGCCTAGCTTCTTCAGCGAGACTCGTTTCGCCGCGCTCGGATATTCGCTGCTCTACCGCTGGACGCCCCAGCGCCGCCAGCTCGACTACCTGCGATATCTGGGGACGAGCAACCAGACCGCGAAAGAGCTTCATATGTTCGGCCTCGCCCGATGGTTGATGAAACGCTACTATGAACTTTCGACTCGATTCTACAAAGCAAATAAGCGCCTGGCCACGCGCAAGACAGCGGTTGCCGCACTACTGTCCGTAATAGCCACTCTCGGCTATTACGCGGCCTATGTTCTCATTCTTGTGAGCACTGCGGCGGGAAAGATCACGCTTGGCACCCTCACGTTCCTGGCGGCTTCATTCATGCGCAGCCGCGACCTCGTCAGCCGGCTCCTCAGCGGTGCTAGCAGCATCTACGAGCAATGCCTATACATAAAGGACTTGTTCGACTTCCTCGAGATGCGACCCTCAATCACCTCTGCGCTAGGCGCGCTTGCGGTTCCGTGCCCTATCCGCGAAGGGTTTGTTTTTGAAAATGTCAGCTTCCGCTATCCCGGCACCGACCGATGGGCAGTACGCAACGTGAGCTTCACCTTGCGGCCGGGCGAGCGCCTGGCCCTCGTAGGCGAGAACGGCGCAGGAAAGACAACGCTCACCAAACTCCTCGGACGCCTTTACGATCCCAGCGAGGGGCGCATACTGCTCGAGGGCCGCGACCTGCGCGAGTACGACTTAAGTTCGATTAGGAAGGCTATAGGCGTGATCTTTCAGGACTTCGTTTGCTATGATCTGCACCTCGACGAGAATATCGGGGTCGGGCGCATCGACGAAGTCGAAGCGTATCTCAACGAGGCGAACGACAACGAAGGCCTCCCCGACGATGGACCAGGCATGGCGGGGTGGCCTGCGCCACGCCTGAACGGGCATGGCCCGCGACCCAAGCACTCATCGAACGGCGATTCGATGGCTGCGCCACCGGTTCCGCCCTCAATCATTGTGGCCGCCGAGAAGTCAATGGCCGCTACTCTGTTGCCGCGCTTTGCAAAAGGCTATCGGCAGATGCTCGGACGCAGGTTCGAAGGTGGCGTTAATCTGTCGGGCGGCGAATGGCAGAAGATTGCTCTCGCGCGTGCTTACATTCGGGATGCTCAGGTACTTATCCTCGACGAGCCGACGGCTTCGCTCGACGCCCGTGCCGAGTATGAAGCTTTCAACCGTTTCGCTGAACTGGTCCGCGGGCGCATGGCCGTCTTGATCTCGCATCGTTTCTCGACCGTCCGCATGGCCGACCGCATCATCGTCCTGCAGGGCGGAACCGTTGTTGAGGACGGCTCCCATGACGAGCTCGTCGCGCATGATGGTTTGTACGCTGAGCTTTTCAGGCTGCAAGCGGTAGGGTACCGTTAAGTAAGCCCCTAATGGTTCTGGTCCATCCCATTCTCCGACGGAAATCCCGGAATGAGCAACGATGTTTCGGACTCCTCATGTGCTCCAGACGTGAACGAGCGCAAGTCCTGAATGCATTCGCAACCTTGGCACTCGCTTACCAGCGGGGCACTCATATCCATTTGGTCGACCGTCTTAGTCTTATCTGTCAGGCTCGTCCGTAGTTCGCTCCATTCTTACGCTTTTCACAACGCCGATCAGATTCATCCCACCTCGCTTCTTCCAGCCGCTGCTCGTAGCAGCCGCACCCTCTTTCTGACAGGCCAATCCGTATCGCCATGGGGTCTTTTGGTCGAGGTCTTCGCCGCTATCGGAACGGTAAGCGCACTCGAACAACCAAGCAGTCGGGAAGTACTCCTCTTACAAAGGCTGAATCCGAAAGAAGGCACTGACATTCAGTCAGTTTCTCTGCTAGACTCCTCGGGTCGAACTAAAGCCAATCCCGGTTGGAGAATCAATTTATGAAGCTTATGAGACAACTCTCTGCGCTTACATTCGCCTCGTTACTCGCCATCACGGTCGCCGCGCAGCAGAAGCAGCCGCCAGTTCAGCCCAACGGCGGTAGTGCGCCCTCGGGCGGCGCGCCGCTACTGGTGATCGAATCGCTTACACACGACTTCGGTGAAGTAAAGGCAGGCACGCCGCTTCGCTATGCTTTCATCGTCAAGAACCGGGGCAAAGCGGACTTGTTGATCAATAACGTCGCCCCTGGCTGAGGATGCACGAAAGGCGACTTTGACAAAGTCGTGCCTCCTGGTAAGGAGGGAAAAATCGAGCTCGCGGTTGAGCACACCGAGGGATATACGGGTGAAGTAGCAAAGTCGGCAAGCGTGTCGACCAACGACCCCAAGACTCCCAATTTCAGTCTGATCCTCCGTGCGCGGTTCAAGTCGGATTCGGTCCCGGGTGCCCCTCCGCCTCCTGCAACGTTGAACCCCAAGGCTGTGTTTACCGTCGAGCCAGGCGACCGGTGGATCACCAGCGCGCTGACCGGAAGCAGCTCCTCAAACACTTTGTACCTCTACAATCCTCAGCCGACGCTTGTCCACCTCAAGAAGGTCATACCTGGCGGCACTGATTTTACCGCGACGCTCGGCACCATCCAGGATGGCAAGAGATACCAGTTGATAGTCGCAAGCAATCCCGCGCTCAAGCCCGGTCACTACGTACAAACCGTAAAAGTCGTTACCGATAGCACCGCCCAGCCCGAGGTTGCGATTGAGTTGGACGTGACGGTTTACCCAAAAGTATTCGTTTCACCGGCGTCGATCATAATGCCGACGCTGGCGGTCGCTACCGACCTGACGACGATCAATTGGCCGATGATCTTCGTGCGAAAGGTCAGAGAGCAGGGGCTCAGAATCAAGAGCTACAATTCGACTCTTCCCTTCATCAAGCTTGAATTGATCACGGAAACTGAAGACCAGGTCTACAGGATTCGGATCACACTGGACCCCACGAAGATCAAGCCGGGCGCGTTTAACGGTAAAGTTCACATCGAGACTAACGACCCCGATGTTCCCGTGATCGACGTCCCGATTCAAGGTTCCTTCAAGTAGTCAAACGGTTTCATTGCGGGGCCGTCGCGGGCGCGGCGGCCCTGCCTCGTGACGAACGTCAAAGCGAGCTCTGCGCGCCCCCGTCGAGCTCCGACGCATCGGCTTCGGCACTCCAACCTACATTAACATGTCCGCGCTTTGGATCTTGCCTGACCATCACAGTCCCGGTACTTCTCGTGAGGCGCCGATGCGTGACAAAGGCTGGGCCGAAATCACGTCCAGGCTTCGCCGCCCCTATCACCGAAGCGCGTCGACGAAGGCACGCGTGCGCTCGGCGATGTCTCTGGCTGAGAGCAGATCGGCGATCACCGCAATGCTGTCGGCTCCCGCTTCGACGATCGCTCGAGAGCGGTCGAGCGTGATGCCTCCGATGGCAACAAGCGGCTTTGATATGCGTCGACGTATTTCGCGGACGGTTTCAAGCCCAACGATCGGGTCCGGCTGCTCTTTCGTCGACGTCTGAAGAACGGGTCCGATCGCCACGTAGTCGACAGGCGCCAAATCGGCTGCCAGAGCCTGCTCCAGGGAATGAGTCGAAAAGCCGATGATGCGGCTCGCTCCCAGCAGAGCCCTCGCTCTGTCAGGCGGCAGGTCGTCCTGTCCGAGGTGCACCCCATCAGCCTTGACGGCTATCGCGATGTCGACGCGGTCGTTGATTATGATTCGAACGCCAAGTCTGCGCGCCATCGACACTGCTTCGAGCGCTGCATCGTAGAACTCTCGCGGCGAAGCGCGCTTCTCTCGCAACTGAATCAGTGATGCGCCTCCAGCGGCCAACAGTTCAGTCTGTTCGGCGTGGGATAATCCGCTGATGAGAGTGTCGGTGATTGGATAGATCTTCGGAAGCGAGAAAGACATTGACTGACTTTATGCCTCGCGGGTGGCATGGACTTTAGTCTGTGTGGCTCTTATTGTCGGGCCAATCGCTACCACAGCCAATCGCTACCACACAGACTAAAGTCTATGCTACTCCCGGCCCCGCACCTATTCACCAGCGCCCTGCGCCGCTTGCTGAGGTTCGGCTGTATCCTCAACGTGGGGCTTGCTGAAGCGCTCCATGAATCTGGTGGACAGATTTCCGGCCACGAAGTCGGGCTCAGAAAGTATGCGCTGATGCAGCGCCACTGACGTTTCGATTCCCTCAACTATGTACGCTTCAAGTGCCCGCTGCATTCGTGCGATGGCCATATCCCGAGTGCGGTGATGAACGATCAGTTTGGCGATAAGCGAATCGTAGTGCGGAGGAACAACCCAACCAGGATAAGCCGCCGTGTCGACCCGCACCCCGGGTCCGCCAGGCAGGTTCATCGCCGTGATCAGACCTGGCGAGGGTAAATGGGTGATCGGAGATTCGGCGTTGATTCGGCATTCAATTGCATGGCCGCTGAACACAATATCATCCTGATCGAACTCTAGCCGCTCTCCCGCAGCAATCAGTATCTGTTCGCGGACCAAATCGGTGTTTGTAACGAACTCGGTCACCGGATGCTCAACCTGAATGCGCGTGTTCATTTCCATGAAGTAGAAGTTGTTGTCCTGGTCCAGTAGGAATTCCATCGTGCCCGCGTTGACGTAGCCAATCTCTCGACACGCGCGCACGGCCAGATCTCCCATCTTGCGGCGTATTTCAGGGGTGAGGGCCGGCGAGGGAGATTCTTCGATCAGTTTTTGATGTCTGCGCTGAATCGAGCACTCGCGCTCGCCAAGATGGACGAGGTTGCCGTGCTGATCGCCGAGGATTTGAATCTCTATGTGGCGGGCTGTCTCGATGTACTTTTCGATGTATACCGCCGGGTTGCTGAACGCGAGTTGAGCCTCTTGCTGAGCAGCAGGCAGCGCCGCGAGCAGGGCGGCGCGGTCGTGAACTATGCGCATCCCGCGGCCGCCGCCACCAGCCGTAGCCTTAATTATTACCGGGTAACCGATGTTGTTTGCGACTCGCGCGGCCTCTTCTTCGTCCTCGATAACGCCCTCGAATCCGGGCGTTATTGGAATACCGGCGGCTTTCATCGCCACGCGCGCCTCAGCTTTGTCGCCCATCAACTGGATGGTGGCAGCGTTGGGTCCGATGAACTTGATGTTGCAGGCTTCGCAGACTTCAGCGAAGTAGGCGTTCTCGGCAAGGAACCCATAGCCTGGATGAATGGCATCGACGTTGGTTATTTCAGCAGCAGATATGACAGCGGGAATGTTGAGGTAACTCTTCGCCGAGGGCGCGGGACCAATGCAGATGGATTCGTCCGCAAAGCGCACGTGAAGAGAGTCGCGGTCAGCTTCCGAGTGAACGGCGACTGTGCGAACGCCAAGCTCCCTGCACGCCCAAATGATCCGAGTCGCGATCTCGCCTCGATTTGCTATGAGGATCTTCTTGAACATAATGGGAATTGAAAATTGCAAATTGAAAACTGCAAATTGAGAATTGGTATTTGGTTCATTCTCGTCGCAATTTCAATTTTCCTTTTTTCAATTTGTCATTTTCAATTCTCAATCTCCTGCTTCTCGCTCTTTGCTACTAACCGGCCTGATCCCGAACAGGGACTGACCGTACTCTACCGGTTGTCCATTCTCGACATAGATCTTGGCAATCTCGCCGCTCACCTCGGCTTGAATCTCGTTCATCAGCTTCATCGCTTCGATGATGCATACAACCGTGTCCTTGGTGATGTGATCTCCGACTCTCACAAACGGCTCCGAATCTGGTGAGGGCGCGCTATAGAACGTTCCAACGATCGGTGACTTTATGATTTGCAGCTCTGGTTGGGCGGCGGCGGCTTCAACGCCCTCGTTATCAGAGGCAATGCTTGATCCGGAAGAGGACGCCTGCGCTTCAATCAGCCCTCGCTGCGCACCCTTGGACACGATCTCCGGCGCGCCGGGAATAGCCGAAGAGATAATGATCGGCGCAGGGGCAGGCTGTATGATCTGCGGGCTGGATTCTTTGAAGCGACTGATGCGAAGGCGGAAGCCCTGTCGTTCGATCTCGAACTCCGCGAACCCCTTTTCGTTGACGAGCTCGATCAGGTCTTTGATTTCCTTCAGATTCATCCTTGCCTCCTCGATCTAAAGGGCCAGTCACGGTTGCGGCCGCGATTGTCCCAGATCCATTGTAACAAGAGAAGAGGAATCAGAAGCCAATCTTTGCGAGACCAATATGCGCGAAAGCCTCAACCGCCGGCGGCTGAGGCTTTACATCAGGTACCGGCAGGCGGGTCGGCTACTCGCTCGTTTCCTTCTTCTTTGAAGCTTTAGTAGATGCTCCCTCTTTCTTCCCAGGCTGCTCTGGCGGCATCGCTTCTTTCTTTTTTGAAGATTTGGCAGAAGCTCCTTTTTTCTCAATAGGCTGCTCTTGCGGCACGCCTTCCTTCAATTCTGCCTTCTTGCGACGCCCAAAGAACCGGCGTCCTTTTTTCTTCTCTTCCTTCTTCTCGTCTTCGTGTACTTGTTTGGTCTCGCTCCCGAGCAACTCGATCAACGCCATCTCAGCGCCATCGCCCCTGCGTGTTCCAAGTTTCAAGATGCGTGTGTAACCGCCCGGCCTCTCCGCGAACCGAGAGGCTACTTCGTCGAAGAGCTTATCGAGCGCGGCCACGCCGGCAGTGCGCGGGGCTTGCGGCCGCTTGTATCCCCCATCAGGCACGCGGTTGGTGTTCCCGGTGAAGAAATAAGCGGCGGCCAACCTCCGATTATGAAGCGCACTCTCCGGAGCATCAGATGCAAGCGCGCGCTTGCCAAGCGTAATGGCGCGTTCAGCAAAGGGCCTCAGCTCTTTTGCTTTTGGCAGCGTGGTTATCAGCCGCTCGTGGGTAATCAGCGAAGTGCAAAGGTTACGCAGCAATGCCAAACGATGCTCCGTCTTACGCCCCAGTTTTCTATGAGCAACTCTATGTCGCATATCGAATCCCTAAAAGCAAAAACAATGCATAGCAATGAGAGACGCAAGACACTCGCCGCTCATTATTCAAGGGCCACCGTTTGTCAGGTGCCGGCCTCATCGACGAGCCTTCCTTGCTCATCGAACTTCATTCCAAGGTGTAATCCCATCGAGGAGAGAATCTCTTTGATCTCGTTCAGTGACTTTCGGCCGAAATTCTTGGTCTTGAGCATGTCGGGCTCGGATTTCTGCACGAGCTCTCTGATGGTTCGAATGTCGGCATTCTTCAAGCAGTTGTAAGAGCGAACCGACAATTCCAGCTCGTCAACAGACCGATCGAGGTTCTCGTTGAAGGTCATGCGGGCGGCTTCTTCGCTGTCAGCCTCGGCAAGCTCGGGCTCTTCCTCGAAGCTGATGAAGATCTGCATATGGTCCTTGATCAACTTCGCCGCGAGTCCCACTGCGTTCTCCGGCTTGACCGATCCGTTGGTCCACACTTCCATCGTCAGCTTGTCATAGTCGGTGTCCTGACCCAACCGCGCAGATTCGACCGTGTAATTTACCTTCTTAACTGGCGAGTGAACCGAGTCAATCGGAATATATCCGACGGCAAGGTCCTCATCAAAGTTGCGTTCGGCGGACACGTAACCTCGACCTCGTTTCAACCGCATCTCGATGACCAGCGAGCCGCCCTCAGAGATTGTGGCGATATGCACGTTTGGATCGAGAATCTCGACCTCGGCGTCAGTTTCAATCTCGCCGGAGAGCATCTCGCCGGGCACGCTGCGTTCGACGCGAAGCGTCTTTGGCCCCGCCCCGTGCAACTTGAACGGGATTCGTTTGAGGTTGAGTATGATATCGGTCGCGTCCTCCACAACCCCCGGTATCGATGAGAATTCATGCAGCACACCCTCTATCTTGACAGCCGTTATGGCTGCGCCCTCGATCGACGAGAGCAGAGCGCGCCGCAAACAGTTTCCGATCGTCGTCCCGAAGCCCCGCTCAAATGGTTGAGCGAAGAACTTGGCATAACGGCCGGTAGCTGTTTCGGTTTCGCACGCGAGGCGCTTTGGCCTCTGGAAGCCAATCATGAATTGAGTTTCTGTTCCGTCCATCGCTTCCTCTCAAGAAAGGCTGAGGTTCAAGGCCGGCCCTTTGGCTAACGCCTCGTCCGCGCGGCCTCTCACCTCCAGCTTCATTACTTCGAATAGAGTTCGACAATAAGCTGTTCGTTAATGTTCTGACCTATGTCTTCGCGGCGTGGGAGAGCAATGACGCGGCCGCGCATATCATCGGGCGAGACGACCTCGAGCCAGGTTGGCCGCCCGCGACCCGATGCAGTTTGAAACGCGCTTTGGATGTGAATGTTCGAGCGGCTTCCTTCTCGCACCGAGATCTCGTCTCCGACCTTCACCTGAAAGCTTGGAATATCAACCTTGCGTCCATTGACCAGGACATGCCCGTGGGTGACGAACTGGCGTGCCTGCGCGCGCGAGGTCGCGTAGCCCAGGCGATAGACGACATTGTCCAAACGGCGCTCCAGCAACGCGAGCAGGTTCTCACCCGTCACGCCTTTCATTCGCATGGCCCTCTGGAAATACAGCCGAAACTGACGCTCCAACATGCCGTATATGCGTTTGACCTTCTGTTTTTCCCGTAGTTGTTCGCCGTAGCCGACGAGTTGTTTGGCACGTCGCATGTTGCGACCGTGTTGGCCAGGCGGCTGAGTACCGCGCTTCTCGATGGGGCAAGTCGGTTTATAGCACCGCTCGCCTTTCAAAAAAAGTTTCATTCCTTCCCGGCGGCACAATCTGCACACCGGGCCACGATATCTTGCCAAGTTCTGCTCCTCCGTCTACTGTCCGAAGAGCGCTGACTCCCGGTCACCGCTTATCGACAAGCAAAAGTTTACAGGCGTGAATTGGTTTCTGGTTTATGGTTTCTAGTTTCTGGTCTTTGAACACCGAACCAGAAACCAGCAACCTGAAACTCAAAACTTAGTTTCTTTCGCCCTTCTTCCTTTAAGACGCCGGCGTTTCCATTGTCACCTCGGCGGAATCGATCCGCCCTGCGTCTGAACCACAATCGCCTCGGGGCTGACAACAAGCCCCAGGCTCATTTGAAACCAGACTCAAACTCTCCGCCGCTTTGGTGGACGGCAGCCATTGTGCGGAATCGGAGTTACGTCCCGAATAAGACGAACCTCGATCCCCGCCGACTGAATAGCTCGCACGGCCGACTCGCGGCCGGACCCCGGCCCCTTCACCCTCACCTCGCAGGAATTCATCCCAAGCTCGCGGGCTTGTTGAGCGGCGCGAATACCGGCCTGTTGCGCGGCGAATGGAGTGCCCTTCCGTGACCCGTGAAAGCCAAGTGCGCCGGATGACGACTGGCTAATCAGGTTACCTTCCAGGTCGGTGATCGAAACCAGAGTGTTGTTGAAGCTCGCCTGAATATGAACGATTCCCTGCGGCACTAACCGCCGCTCTTTGCGTTTGAACGTCTTCTTCTTGCCGGCTTTAGTTTGAGCTTTTGCCATAGTCCTCGTGACGCCGATGCGTGATGCGTAATGCGTGAAATGAGGTCCGTATGCTCACGGATCACGTTTCACGAATCACCCTTTACTTCTTACCTGCCGCCTTCTTCTTGGCTACGGTCATGCGGCGCGGCCCTTTGCGGGTGCGCGCATTCGTGTGTGTCCGTTGCCCCCGAACCGGTAGCCCTCTGCGGTGACGCAAGCCGCGATAACACCCGATGTCCATCATCCGCTTGATGTCCATCTGAATTTGCTTGCGTAAATCACCCTCGACCCCGCCTTGCTGGTCGATTACGTTGCGAATCCGATTGATTTCCTCCTCAGTCAGTTCGCGAATCCGGGTATCGACATTGATGCCCGCTTCTCCCAATATCTTGTTCGCACGAGATCGCCCGATGCCGTAGATGTAAGTCAGACCGATTTCAGCTCTCTTGTTAGCTGGCAGGTCCACACCTGCTATGCGTGCCATTCTTCCTCCGTTTGCTTCGAACGCGAAGCCCGTTCGCTTAGACTACCCTTGCCGCTGTTTATGCTTCGGGTTGGTGCAAATCACCCTAACCACCCCACGGCGGTGAATGACCTTGCAGTTGTCGCACATTTTTTTTACTGATGCTCTAACTTTCATTCTTGCTCTTCCTTGCCGTGACGTGGCTGCTATGCCGGGAAATTGTCAGGAATGACAAACGGTTATTCTAGCATCGGCAGCCGCAACCGGCAACCCGCTCATGCGTAGCACGGTTTTCTTCAAGCCTACGCTCGATTTTGATCTGCGCGCATTTGTTTTTCGGGGCCGCTCCGTAACCCCGTTCTATGCTACTTCCACCACCGCTGCTGCTTCATCCGCCAGCGTCAGTATCTGCGGGCCGTCCTGAGTAATTGCAACCGTGTGCTCGAAATGCGCCGAGGGCTGACCATCAAGTGTTATCACCGTCCAGCCGTCGGAGAGCACTTTCACGTCCTCGTGCCCTAGATTGATCATGGGCTCAATCGCAATCACCCATCCTTCACGCAGGACGGGGCCCGTTCCGGGCTTGCCGTAGTTCGGCACCTGCGGCTCCTCGTGCATCGCACGTCCAACGCCGTGTCCGCAGTAGTTTTTGACGACCGAGTAGCCGAGCGGCTCGACGTACGACTGCACCGCGTTGCATACATCGCCGAGCCTGTTACCGACCCGGCATTTCTCAATAGCCTTGTAGAGCGAGCGCTGTGTGGCGTCGAGCAGGCGCTTCACCGCATCGCTGACGTTCCCCACCGGAACGGTAACGGCCGCGTCGCCTACATATCCCATGTAGGTGGCGCCGCAATCAATGCCAACGATGTCGCCCTCTCGCAGCTTGCGCTTGCTCGGAATTCCGTGGACGACCTCGTCGTTTATCGAAGCGCAAATCGAACTGGGGTACCCGTGATATCCCTTGAACGTCGGATATGCGCCGGCGCCCACAATCATTCGCTCGGCTTCGTGATCCAGATCACGAGTAGTTATGCCGGGCGCGACCATCTCCGCTAATCTCTCCAACACGTGGGCGACTATGAGCCCCGAAGCTCGCATCCTTTCGATTTCAGTCCTGGATTTGCGAATGATCATAAGAAGGTGCCGTTCAGTCGCGAGGCTGAAGTCAACTCGCGTCAAAAGCTGCCTGCCTCCCCAATATGCTTACGATTCGACGGAATACGTCCTCGGGAGCCCCTGTCCCGTCAACCTTGTACAAACGGCCCGACTCGGCATAGTAATCAAGCAGCGGCCGCGTCTTCTCGTCATAAAGCGCGAGCCGTTGAGCTATTGCCTCTTCGTTATCATCCGATCTGGTGAACAGCTTCTGGCCGTCCAGGTCACAAATGCCTTCCTGTTTACTCGGCTTGAAGTAGATGTTGTATATCGCCCCGCAGGCGCTGCATGTTTGCCGGCCCGCCAGCCGCTTGAACAGCAGCTCTCGCGGCACCTCGATGCTAATGACGGTAATCCGGTGCCCGAGGGGTTCCGCGATCCTCTCCAGCAGTTTCACTTGCGGAAGCGTTCTCGGAAAACCATCGAGTACGCAACCACCTTGGCAATCAGATCGGCTCAAACGGGTCTTCACAACCTCGGCGAGGATGTCGTCTGAAACAAGCTGGCCAGCCGCCTGCACCCTCCGAACCTGCAGGCCGAGCGGCTCATCGCTGTGCGCCATCTCGCGCAGAATATCTCCCGTAGCAACCAAAGGGAGCTTGAGTCGTTCGGCCAGCAGATGCGCCTGAGTGCCCTTACCAGCGCCCTGTGGTCCCATCAAGACGGTGATGTCAGGCATATCAGTCTTAGTAACTACGGCGCCCACGCATGCGGCGCCCACGCGGGCCGAGGAATCCATCGTAGTGGCGCATGATCAATTGAGACTCGATCTGATTCATTGTATCCATCGCTACGCCGATTACGATCAGCAAGCTGGTTCCCCCGAAAAAGAAGTTTACGCCTATCCCGGTCGTCAACCACGACGTCAACGGGTTGGAGCGAAGCACGTTATCAATGGACGGTCCAATCAATGGGAGATACTGGAATTGAAAACCTTGAAGCAAAAACTGCGGTAACAACGCAACCGCCGCCAGGTATACTGCGCCAACCGTAGTCAGCCGCGTCAGTATCTCATTCAGATGATCTGCCGTTCGCTTGCCCGGCCGAATGCCGGGTATGAACGCGCCATTCTTTCGAAGATTGTTCGCAACTTCGTCAGTGTTGAAGATGATCGAAACGTAAAAAAACGTGAAGAAGATTATCGCCGTGGCATAGATGAGATAGTGCAACGGATGTCCTTGCCCGCCCATCTCCACGGCGACTCTTGCAAGCCACGCGCGCCACCCGGTTGTCTGCGTCGGATCGGTTCCGATAAAACCGAGAATCGTCTGCGGGAAGGCCAGGATCGATGACGCAAAGATCACCGGGATAACGCCGCCCATGTTGACCTTCAACGGCATGTGAGTCTGTTGCTGCGGTATCGACTGGCGGCCAACCATTCGCCGCGCGTGGTTGATGGGCACCTTCCGAAACCCCCGCTCGACAAAAACGATGCCCGCGATAACAAATACCATTGCGATAAGCAACGCAATCACGCCCAATGCCGTACCAGTTCCGCCGCTGGTCAATTTCTCATACATAATCTGAGTCGCAGAGGGCAACCTGAGTACGATCCCGGCGAAGATTATCAAGCTTATTCCGTTGCCAACCCCGCGTTCGGTTATTTGTTCGCCGAGCCACATGATAAACGTGGTGCCGGTCGCAAGCGTCAGCATAGTCATCGCGATAAAGCCCACACCCGGGCTGCGCACCAGCGATCCGGTGCCGGTCACCTGGTTCTGAAGCCAGTATGCGATGCCGAACGACTGGACCGAACAAAGCACTACCGTGAGGTAACGCGTATATTGAGTGATTTTTCTTCGGCCGAGATCGCCTTCCTCTTGAAGCGCTTTTAGTCGCGCGCTCACCACCGTCATCAACTGGAGTATGATCGACGCCGTTATGTAGGGAGTGATTCCGAGCGCAAAGATCGAGACGACTTTGAAGTTACCGCCCGAGAACAGATCCATCACACCCGCCAGGCTGCGCTGCAGATCGCCCCTTTCCCACATCGAAGCGAGCGCGTCGGGGTCGATGCCCGGCGTGCGCACGTGCGAACCTATCCGGTAGATCGCCAGCATCGCAAGCGTGAAGAAAACACGCTTGCGCAGGTCAGGTACGGCGAAGATATTGCGCACGCTGTTGATGAAATTCTCGATCATGACCTTAAACCCCTCCGGCTGGCTTGTCGCCCGTGGCTACTAATCTGACTTGGCTTCACTTGCCTCAGCCGTAGGCGAAACCACAGTCGCCACACCGCCGGCAGCCTCGATCTTCTCGCGCGCCGACTGGCTGAAGCGATTAGCCGTAACGTTGAGCGCCTTTGTCAGCTTGCCTTTGCCCAGCACCACTACGCCGTGGTATCGGCTGAGCTTACCCTTTTTGATCATACCACGCTCGGCCATAACCTCTGGAGTGATGTTGTCGGAAGGCTCGAAGCGCTGATCCAAATCGGCGAGGTTTACCTCGATCCATTCCTTCTTGAAGATGTTGGTGAAACCGCGCTTCGGGAGTCTTCGTTGGAGAGGCATCTGTCCGCCTTCAAACCCCGCGCGGCCCGAGTAACCTGAGCGTGACTTCTGACCCTTGTGCCCTCGCGTGGAGGTCTTGCCGTGTCCCGAGCCAGGGCCGCGTCCCACTCGCTTCTTATTCTTGTTCGCGCCTTCCGGCGCTCCGATATTGTGTATTCCTAGTGCCATTTGTTCGCTCCAGCCTCCAATCACGATTGGCCTCTCAACTCTTAAGTCTGAGGCTTCCGATGAATCAGTAAGCGCTAGTCGACTATCCGCAAGAGGTGCGGGACCTTCTTCACCATCCCGCGCGTTGACGCCGAGTCCGGCCGCTCAACAATCTGATTGAGCTTCGTAAGCCCGAGGCTGCGCACGAGTTCCTTGTGCGCCTTCGGTGTTGCAATGGTCGATCGATACCATTGAATCTTTATCTTCGATTGACTGTCGCTCGCTTTGCCCTTCGCCTTCGCCATCTTGAACTCCTCTCCCTGGCCCTCTGCCCTTAGCGCTTTGCCCGCTCACGAGGATTGCGTCTCCTCTACCATCTGTCGCCTGAGCCGGGCGACAGCGGCCGGATCCTTCAGGCTCCGCAGCCCTTCAAACGTCGCGCGCACCACATTGTGCGGATTGGAGGAACCTATCGACTTCGTTACAACGTCGCGAACGCCGACTAACTGCATAACTGCGCGGACCGGTCCGCCCGCGATCACGCCCTTGCCTTCAGGCGCGGGCTTCAGAAGCACGCGCCCCGCGCCGAAAACACCAAGCGTCTGGTGCGGGATCGTCGAGCCCGCAAGCGGCACGCGCACCAGGTTCTTTTTGGCCGCTTCAATGCCCTTCTTGATCGCCAGCGGCACTTCGCGAGCCTTTCCCGAGCCAAATCCAACGATGCCATTCTCGTTGCCGACCACAACGAGCGCGGCGAACGACAGGTTCTTACCGCCTTTCACCACTTTGGTCACGCGATTGATTGAGATGACTTGATCCTTAAGATCAAGGCCCGATGCTTCTATTCTTTCCATATCTCCCCGTTTGAAGTAGCATAGACTTTAGTCTGTGTTTGTGACTCAGTCGGTCTGACCAAAACCAGGACAGAGACTGAAGTCTATGCTACTCCCCCAATTCAGAACTCCAGGCCCGCTTCTCGAGCAGCTTCGGCAAGAGTACGAACGCGGCCGTGATAAATGTACCCACCCCGATCGAACACGACGCTTTTGATTCCCTTCTCTATAGCGCGATCCGCTATCAGCTTACCGATCTCTTTGGCGGCCGCGATGTTCCCGCCGGTTCGTCCGCGCCATGCTGGTTCGACCGTCGATGCCGCGACCAGAGTCTCACGCTTCCCGTCGTCTATGATCTGAGCATAGATATGGTTCACGCTGCGGTACACCGCAAGCCGCGGCCGCTGGGTCGAGCCCGAAATCTTGGTTCGAATCCTCTTGTGAACCGCTTCCCTTGTTTCCTGGCTTGTCTTTCTTCCCATTATGCATTCACCTCAATCACTGATTGCGGCGCGGTCATCGCCCGTCACTTCAGCGACTATGTAGGAGCCGGTGTCGAGCCCTACTATTTGCCGGTCTTGCCGGGCTTGAGCTTCAACGCCTCGTTGGCGTAGCGCACGCCTTTCCCTTTGTACGGGTCAGGCCGGCGAAGGCTGCGCATGTCGGCAGCGACCTGGCCTACCTGCTGACGATCCGTGCCCGTTATTGTCAGCGTGGTCTGATACTGCTGAATGGGCTTGTTGACCCGCTCGATCTTGACGTCGATACCCACAGGCAGCGGGAATTCGATCTGATGCGAGTACCCGAGGCTGAAAATCACGCGATCCTTCTGACGCTCGGCCTTGTAGCCCACCCCGACGATATCAAGCTGTCGGAGGAACCCGTCGGTAACACCGGTAACGGCGTTCTGGACCAGCGCGCGAGCGAGCCCGTGCACCGCGGCGTGGTCGTCCGACTCGCGTTCGGCGATCAACTGATCACCCTCGACCCGGCACTTTATGCCTTCCGGTAAGGGTACCGCTAACGTGCCTTTGGGCCCAGTGACCTCGACCGCGCCGTTCTCGATCTTGAGCTTTACGCCCTTCGGTATCGATATCGGTTTTCTACCTATTCTAGACATAAACTAACCCCGGGTAGCATAGACTTTAGTCTGTGTGTTTCGTGGTGCAGCTCTCATCTTCACGCGATACACAGACTGAAGTCTATGCCACTTCCCTAATAAACTCGGCAGAGTAATTCGCCTCCAACCTTTTCGCGACGGGCACGGCGGTCGGTCATCAGACCCTGAGAAGTCGATAGTATGTTGATGCCCATTCCGCCAAGCACCTTTGGTACGGATGTGCCGTTCACATAAACGCGGCAGCCGGGTTTCGAAACCCGCTCGATCTTCGACATCACCTGCTCGCCCTTTGGCCCGTACCGCAAATAGACACGAATGTTCCGGCGCGCACCCTCGCCGATTATCTTATAGTTGTTTATGAATCCCTCGTCCTTCAGTATCCGCGCGATCTCGACTTTGAGTTTCGAAAGCGGCACGTCCACCTTTTGATGTTTGGCTGCATACGCGTTTCGCACGCGCGTGAGCATGTCAGCTATCGGATCTGTCATAAATCTCCTGAATCGCGAATCGTGAATCGTGAATCGTGATTAAGACCTCGCGGGTTGCTAACCACGTTTCACTGGTTCACTCTCACCAGCTCGACTTCGTGACGCCGGGTATGTGCCCCTCCAGCGCCAGTTCGCGGAAGCATATGCGGCAGAGCGCGAACTTGCGCAGGTAGGCGCGTCCGCGCCCGCAGCGTCTGCAGCGGTTGTGAACGCGCGACG
>WNFR01000113.1_pt1 | contig 74471 bp, 72 predicted proteins | sample 5400221 | NCBI WGS metagenome assembly WNFR01 (sample SAMN13153357, study PRJNA577476) | soil metagenome | isolation source: 40 cm soil under Madrone tree | place: USA:California | collected 2016-06-14
CAGATCACGCAACAACTTGCCGAAATATACGCCATTAACGGCGACGCGACCCGCGCGATCGAGATTCTGGACGGTCTGTTTCAGCGGCCGAGCGGAATCACAACGCATTTGCTCAAGCTGCAATTGCAATGGGATCCGATTCGCAAAGATCCGCGGTTTCAAGCGTTGATCGACAAGTACGGTGCGAAAGCGTAGCGCCGTCCTTTTTTTGTGGCTTGTTTCCACCGCTGCGCAAGCGCAGTGGAAGCAAGTTTCAACGCAATCGGAGCGCTCACCGGTTTCCGGGCTCGATCATCGTTACGTCGTTCTCGAAGACGCGTCGACGGGTGACCGCGCTTCGCTCGAGCTCGCGATTTTTTCGACGAAGTCGTGCCGGCTTCAAGTAATCGATCAATCTGATGAACCACGAGTGGAACTCGAGGATGTGATGCGTCGCGGAAATTATCTCGCCGGGGTAAACGGCGGCTACTTCGATCCTGACTACAGGCCGATCGGTTTGCTGGTTGTCGATCGAACGGTGGTGGCGCCGTTGCAAAAGGCGCGCTTGCTCTCCGGTGTGCTCGGCGCGGTTGGTAAAAAAGTTCAAATCTCGCGCGTGTCGGAATTCTCAATGTCGCAAAAACCGGAGGCCGCGGTGGAATGCGGGCCGATGCTTGTCGATCAGAGCAAAGCTGTGCGTGGTTTGGAATCGACCAAGCTCGCGCGTCGAAGCTTTGCCGCGACGCTGGCCGGTGATAAAGCCGTTCTGGGTTTTTCCTCGGACGTGACGCTTGCCGATCTCGCAAACGTTCTCGGCGGTGGCGTGATTTCGGATTTCAAAATTCAGCGCGCGCTGAATCTGGATGGCGGATCTTCGAGCGCGTTCTGGTTCAAGCGCGCGAATGGCAGCGCGTTTTCGATTTCCGAGCAAAAAACCGTGCGCGATTTTGTGGCAATTTCGCCGAGATAGGCGTTTGGTTGCAGCGGGATGAGAACTTTTGGCGGGTTTAGATTGCGCGACGCTTTTTTCTACGGCGAAGTCCGCGGCGACGACGTTCACGTTTTAGGGAAGCCGTATTGGATCGACATCGAACCGACCGGCGAAGTGCGAAAGCTGGCCGAGCTGACTGTCGATCTTCCGGTGGCACCGCCGAAGCTGATCGCGGTCGGATTAAACTACGCGGATCACATCGCCGAGATGAAACGAACGCCTCTCGGCACGCCGTTAATCTGGTTCAAGGCGCCGACCTCGCTCTTGCCGCACAACGGCGAGATCGAGATTGCCTTTCCCGATCATCAAACCGATTTCGAGGCCGAGCTCGCAATTGTGATCGGTCGGACGGCGAAGAATGTTTCGGTCGAACGCGCATCCGATTTCATTTTTGGTTACACCGTCGGCCTCGATATTAGCGATCGCGACCTTCAGAAGACGGAGAAACAATTCGGCCGCTGCAAATCGTTCGACAGTTATACGCCGATCGGCCCGTTCGTTTATCGCGATATCGATGTTGGCGATTTGTCGATCGAACTGCGGCAGAACGGCGAAGCCCGTCAGCGCGCGCGTACGAGTCAGATGATTTATCCGGTCGCGGAAATTGTCTCGTTCGCGAGTCAATCGCTGACTTTGCTTCCAGGTGACGTGATTCTAACCGGAACGCCCTCCGGCGTTAGCCCGATCCGCGCGGGCGATCAACTGGAAACACAAATCGGCGATTGGCCGCCGCTGCGAAATCGCGTCATTAACGCGCGATAACTTTTGTTGTCTTACATCCTGAGGGAGTGGTTGATGCGAATACTAAGTGGCGTTCGTTCTAGAAGGGCGTCGCTAAAAGAAAAGTGAAAAGTTTTGCTCGACTCGCGTCCAAACCTTTTGGGATAAAAGAGATATATCGAGCAGTAAATTCAACTCCGCCGAAATTATGAAAATATTCCTTACTCTCTGTCTCAGTGTCATTGCGTTGACCGCGTTTGCTCAACCTCCGCAGCGGCCCGGACAGCAACCGCCACCGCCGAATGCACCGCCTGCGGCGGGCGCGCCGGCAAATCCAGCGCAAGCGCAACCCGGCGCTCCAGCGCAACAACCACCAGGGATGCCTGCCCAACAACCGGGAGCTCCCGGTCAACCGCCGCCTCCCGGCGGAATGCCGCCCGGCGCTCCGGGACAACCTCCAGGCGCACCCGGTATTCCAGCTCCAGGGACCAGCGTCACCGCGACATTGAGTGCGTCGCCGAGCGCATCAGCTGCGCCCGCTGCTCACTTGTACGAGACGAAAGTCACGGGAAATTATTTCATCGACAAGTTTAACCAGGGCGGCCCGGTGATGTGGCCGATTCTGATCGTGTCGATCGTCGCGCTCACCGTCGTGATCGAGCGCGTGTTTTGGTGGACGGGTCGTTGGTTCCGCCGCGATCCGAAACGGATCGAGAAAGTTTTCACGGCGATTGAAGTCGGCGACGTCGCGGAGGCGTCTCGGCTTTCCCGCGATTCGCGCGATCCGGTTCTGCGCATGATGTGGAACGGTCTGAACCATCAACACGCGTCGTTGCAGGGCGCGTTGCAAGTGGCGGCCGGTATCGAAATCAAACGCGCGGGGCGGTTCCTCGTCGTGATGGACACGTTGGTCACGCTCGCGCCGTTGCTCGGTTTGCTGGGCACGGTCACCGGACTCATCAAAGCATTCGGCGCTTTGGGGAACGAAGAAATCGCGGTGGTCGCCGTCACCGGCGGTATCGCCGAAGCGCTCATTGCGACGGCGTGCGGTCTCGGTATCGCGATTTTCTCTCTGATTCCGTTTAACTTTTTTACGTCGCGCGTGTCTAACTTAGAGTTCGAGTTGCAAACCGCAGCCACGAATTTGGAAGTTATGTTGGAAGCGCAAAGTAAAGGAGGGCGCCAAGAAGTTGCGATACCTCACGGCCCAAGCCCGGCGAGCTCGTCCAAAGGCTCGTCGATCTAAAAGTTTATGCGCGTTAGCTCACCAATCCCTCACCACAAAGCGCGGATTGAGATCATTCCGTTGATCGACATCATGTTCTTTCTGCTCGCGAGTTTCATGATGGTGAGCTTGAGCCAGGTGCACATGAAGGGCATGAAGGTGACCCTGCCCACTGGCCAAACCGGCGAAACGCAGGCCAAGAACGAGTACATCAGCATCTCGGTCGATCGTGATGGCCATCCGTATTTCGACAAAGAAGAAATGCGAAGCTACGACGATCTCGCAGCGCGGCTGAGAAAAGTGCACGACGAAAATCCGGAGGCGAAGGTATTCGTCCGCGGCGACGCCGACACCGTCCACTTCAATATCATCCGCGTGCTCGATACCTTGCGCTCGGTGGGTTTCTACAAAGTCGCGTTTGAAATCAAGAGCGAAGCGTTGAAAAACATGCCTGCTCCGTCAACCGGACCATAACTATGGCGGGACCGCTTTTATATAATCCACCACCGCGCTGGCAATTCTGGGGGTCTCTCATCGGGGCCCTTGTAATTCATGCAGGTGCGATCGGAATTGCGGCGATGAAGCACGAACCGCCGGTTATTGATTTGTCGCAAATCCCGACCGCCACGGTCGAGGCGACCTTGCAGCCGGAAGATCAGCCAACGCCGCCGCCAGAAGATATTCCGATTCAGGAACCACCGCCGATTCCCGAGATCGCTCCCGAATTTCACGAGGAAAAGCCGCCGCCGCCCAAGACAAATAAACCGACGGGGCCGGTGAAAGCTCCGCAAGGCGTGACTGGAACCATGTCGATCACCGGTGCGAAAGCAGTCGCGATCTTTGCTCCGAAACCGGATTACCCGTACGAAGCGCGCAGCCGCCACGTCACGGGCAGCGGTGTTTGCTTGCTGAGTGTTGACGTCGCAAGCGGCAATGTGACTGATGCCTCGATGGCGCAATCGATCGGTAGCCCGATTTTGGACAACTCCACTGTCAGCACGTTTCGTCGCTGGCGATTCAGACCTGGGGCCGCTGCGCCGAAAGTGAAAGTGCCAATCACTTACACGATGACCGGAGCGTCGTATTAGTTATGCAAGTTACTTCTCCCATTCCCAAAAAACATGCCCGCATTGAGATCATCCCGTTGATCGACATCATGTTCTTTCTGCTCGCGAGCTTCATGATGGTCAGCTTGAGCCAGACCCATATGAAGGGAATCAAGGTCGCGTTGCCTGCGAATCAACAAGCACCGCCAAACGAAATTAATAGACCCGTTTCAATCCGCGTGGGCGCGGGCAACGCAGTGAGTTTCGATGGTCAGTACGTTTCGGACGATCAGGTGATGCAGCGCTTGTTCAACCTTCACGCCGCCAATGCGGACATCAAAGTCTCAATCAGCGCTGAAGGAATGGCACTCCACGGCGACGTAATCCGAGTGCTCGACATGGTTCGCCGGGCTGGGATTCAGAAAGTCGGTTACCAGATTCGCGCAGCGACTCCGGGCGGCAGCGGACCTGGAGCGCCTCCTGCTGGTGCGCCTCCACCACCGCCTCCTCATTAAACTCTGATCGCGCGCAGTTTTTCGCGAAGCGCTTCGGCCGCTTTGGCCCGGTGACTGATTTGGTTTTTCAATTCCGGCTGCATTTCCGCAAACGTTTGGTCGAACCCGGTCGGCTGAAAAACAGGATCGTAGCCGAATCCGCCGTTTCCACGTGGAGGATCGACAATCGTTCCTTCGACGGCGCCTTCGACTGTCGCCAAAACTTTTCCCGCGCGCGCGATCGCGATTGCGCAGCGAAATCGAGCTGACCGATTGGAATCACTCCTCAATTGACCCAGCAACTTCTCGATGTTCGCCGCGTCGTTGGCATTTTCGCCCGCGTAGCGCGCCGAATAAATTCCAGGCGCGCCGCCGAGCGCATCCACTTCAAGGCCGGAATCGTCGGCGATTACTAGCGCATGTTGCAATTGTCGATCTTGGGAAGCGGCAATCGCTTTCAAAGCGGCGTTCTCCGCGAATGTGTTCCCGGTTTCTTCCGCCAGCGCGATGTTTGGAAATGCGCTGAGATCCCGCAGTTCGAAGTCAACGCCGAGCAGTTCACGAAGTTCTCGCGCCTTGTGTGCGTTGCGCGTCGCGAGCAGTAAGTCCATTTGCTTTTCCTGCGTTCCTGCTTTCCTGATTGATATTCCGATGAGCAGCGAACGCCGCAAACCTTATCCGTTCGACCAGATCGAGCCGAAGTGGCAGAAAATTTGGGACGAGCGCCAGGTTTTTCACGCGCCGAGTCCGGGCGAGAAGAATTTCAATCCGAAAAAACCCAAGTTCTACGTGCTCGATATGTTTCCATATCCGAGCGGCGCGGGTTTGCATGTCGGACATCCCGAGGGCTACACCGCCACCGACATCATCGCGCGTTACAAACGAATGCGCGGATTCAACGCCTTGCATCCGATGGGCTGGGACGCGTTCGGTCTGCCAGCCGAACAATACGCGATCAAGAGTGGCCAACATCCGGCGATCACGACGCGCGAAAATGTCGCCAAATTCAAATCGCAGCTAAAGCGGATCGGTTTTTCCTATGATTGGCAGCGCGAGATCAACACGACCGATCCGGGTTACTTCAAATGGACGCAGTGGATTTTTCTTCAGATCTACAATTCCTGGTTCAATTCGAAAACAAACAAGGCCGAACCGATCAAAACCTATCGCGGCAAAAATCCGGACGAAGTGCGACTCGCTTACGTTGCCCACGTACCGGTGAATTGGTGTCCGGAACTCGGAACCGTTTTGGCGAACGAAGAAGTGGTCGATGGAAAAAGCGAAGTCGGCGGTTTCCCGGTCGTGCGTCGGCCGATGCGGCAATGGATGTTGCGCATCACAGCTTACGCGGAGCGACTGATCGACGAGCTCGAAGGCCTTGATTGGCCGGAAGGAATCAAATTGCTCCAGCGAAACTGGATCGGCCGAAGCGAAGGCGCCGAGATCGAATTCAAGATCGACAATCACGACCCGCGCATTCGCGTTTTCACGACGCGACCCGATACGCTTTACGGCGCGACTTACATGGTGCTCGCGCCGGAGCATTCGCTTGTCGATCAAATCGTAACCGAAGAGCAGTGGCCAGCTGTTCGTGAATATCGCGAGCGCACAGCGCGAAAGAGCGATCTCGAACGGACCGAGCTTGCGAAAGAAAAAACCGGCGTCTTCACTGGCGCATACGCAATCAATCCCGCGAATGAGGAGAAGATTCCGATTTGGATCGCGGATTACGTGCTACTCGGCTACGGCACCGGTGCAATTCAAGCCGTGCCGGCGCACGATCAGCGCGATTTGGAGTTTGCGCGCAAATTCGATCTGCCGATTAGGCAGGTTGTCCAGCCGCCGGGCGATGAAGATCCAATCGGATTTATCGGCGATGGGGTGGCGATTAATTCGCCGATCATCGACGGACTGTCGTCGGGCGATGCGATTCGAAAAATAACCGAGTGGCTTGAAGAACGCGGCCTGGGCAAACGCGCGATCAATTACAAACTGCGTGACTGGTTGTTCTCGCGGCAACGATATTGGGGCGAGCCGTTTCCAGTCGTTTGGGAGGACGGCAAGCATCGTTCCCTAAATGAAAAGGAGTTGCCCGTGGTGCCGCCTCCTCTGGAAGATTACAAGCCGACTGGAACCGGAGAACCTCCCCTCGCGAAGGCGAAAGATTGGGTCCGTTATTCGAATAAGGCGACGCGCGAATTGAACGTGATGCCGCAATGGGCGGGCTCGTGTTGGTATTACCTCCGGTTTTGTGATCCGCAGAACGATAAGCGTTTCGTCGGCGAAGAAGCCGAACGGTATTGGGCAGCAGGAAATCATCCCGGCACTGTCGATCTTTACGTCGGCGGGACTGAGCACGCGGTGTTGCATCTGCTTTACTCGCGCTTTTGGCACAAACTGCTGTTCGATCTCGGTTACGTTTCGAAACCGGAGCCGTTCCAGCGTTTAGTCAATCAGGGAATAATTCTTGGCGAAGACAGCCAAAAGATGTCGAAGTCGCGCGGCAACATCGTGAATCCCGACGACGTGATCGAACAGTACGGCGCGGACGCCTTTCGCTGTTACGAGATGTTCATGGGACCGCTCGAGCAAATGAAACCGTGGAGCATGCGCGGCGTCGAAGGCGTCGCCAGATTTTTGGCGCGGGTGTGGCGGTTGATGATGACGGAGAACCAGGCCGGCGAGTGGCAGTTGTCGCCGGCGCTGAAAAATGTCGATCTTGCCAAGCCGCAGCAGAAAGTTTTGCACGCGACGATCAAGAAAGTGACCGAGGACATCGAGTCGCTCTCATTCAACACCGCGATTTCGCAGATGATGATCTTCGTTAATGCGTTCACCAACGAGGAGACGATTCCAATTTCGGCTATGCGCACGTTCCTGATTTTGCTCAACCCTTTCGCGCCGCATTTAAGTTCTGAGTTGTGGGAGAAACTAAAATCGCCCGGAGAGATCACCGACCAGCAGTGGCCGGCGTATGAAGAAAAATTCCTGATTGAAGACGAAGTCGAAATCGTCGTGCAGGTGAACGGAAAAGTCCGCGATCGGATGATGATGTCGATCTCTGCCCCCGAAGACGAAATGAAAGCGGCGGCGCTCGCGAACCCGAAAATAAAGGAGTTCATCGCTGGCAAGACCGTTCACAAAGTCGTCGTTGTTCCCAAAAAGCTTGTGAACATCGTCGCCGGGTAGTTAAACGGCGGCATGTGGAAGGAATTCAAGGAGTTCGCCGTGAAAGGAAACGCCATCGATCTCGCCGTCGGCGTCATCATTGGCGCTGCGTTTGGAAAGATCGTCACGTCGATTGTCGAAGATCTCTTGATGCCGCCGGTCGGACGAGCCGTCGGCAATCTGGATTTCAGCAATCTTTACCTTCCGTTGTCGGACAAGGTCGCCTCCGGCTTATCGCTGGCGGAAGCGAAAAAACTGGGACCCGTGTTTGCCTACGGAAATTTCATCACCATCACGATCAATTTCGTGATCGTGGCCTTTTGCATCTTCCTCGTAATAAAAGGGATCAACAAACTGAAACAACCGAAGACCGGCCCGCCCGTGGTGAAGGACTGTCCCGCCTGCACCATGTCGATCCCGATCAAGGCGACCCGCTGTCCACATTGCACGACTGAGCTGCCGAGCGCGTAGTGAATAACCTGCGGCATCGCGGCGAATAAGGTGTGAGTAAATTTCGCGGTTAGCGCGGTTTTTGCTGTAATTACCCAGCTAGAAGCTGCTGGGCGGCAAAAAGATAAAATTGCCATCGCGTAATTATTCGCTTGCTCCCCGGCGCTCCAATGATATGAGAGGCCGCGTGTTGCAAATGTCAAAAAGCCTTAACCTTACAATAGTTGTTGCTGTTGGATCCATTCTGTGCGGCTGCGCCGAACAGTCTGTTATCCAAAAACCTTTGGCCGCTGTCGAAACGGCCAATTCTCATCTGGGTCGAATGTCGAACGTGCGCACGACCGCGTACACCCGAAAAGAAAAAGGCGGCATTCAGAACGCGCTCGGCAAATATTTGTCCGGCCATCACGTGATGAGTGCGGCCGCGGATTGGTCGCGCTTCCCGCTCGGCACGCGATTCCGAATCTGTAGCACGCGCGAAGAATTCATCATCGATGATTATGGAACGGCGCTGGTTGGTACGAATACGATCGATCTCTACAAACCGACCAAATTGGAAATGAAGCGATGGGGAGCGCGCAATGTCGACATCGACGTTCTGCAATGGGGTTCGGAACAGAAGAGCCTCGAGGTGCTCGTACCCCGTGCCAAATTCCCGCAGGTTCAAGAGATGCTCGTCGCCCTGCAAAAGAAAACTCGGTCAAGGCCTGTGGCTGTCGCAGACGCGACAAAAGCTTTGAAGAAATCTAAGAAGATCGTTTCGAGCGGATCACAATCCTCCGCAAAAACGCCGAGTTCGAAGCAGGCGTCGAAAAATCCCTCGAGCCGCACTTTGGATTGATTAACGGCGCAGTCCGCCGATTTTGCGACGATGAAGATCCTCGTCGTCGGTGGCGCCGGTTACATCGGCAGCGTTTGCGCCGAGCTTTTGCTCGATGGCGGGCACGACGTCGCGATCTTCGATAATCTAAGCGAAGGACACCGCGCGGCGATCGATTCGCGCGCTGAATTCATCCGGTGCGATTTGGAAGATCGACAATCGGTCGAGCGCCTATTGGTCAGGCGAAGCCCGGATGCGGTCATGCACTTCGCCGCGAACGCGCTGGTAGGTGAGTCGATGCAAAATCCATCCAAATATTTTCGCAACAACATTGCAAACGGTCTCAACCTGCTCGACGCGATGATCGCGGGCGAGGTTCGGAAACTAATTTTCTCGTCCACCTGCGCGATCTTTGGCCCGCCGGACCGCGTTCCGATCGATGAAGAGACGCCGAAGCGACCAATCAATCCTTATGGGGAATCAAAACTGGCGTTCGAAAAAATCCTGCGCTGGTATCATGAGATCCACGGATTGACGTTCGTTTCGCTTCGCTACTTCAATGCCGCCGGCGCCTCCGAAAAATTCGGCGAAGACCATCGGATCGAAACGCATCTTATTCCCAACGTGTTGAGAGTGGCGTTGGGCGAAAAGACGCACGTCGAAATCTTCGGAACGGACTACGAAACGCCGGACGGCACCTGCATTCGCGATTACATCCACATCATCGATTTGGCGCAGGCCCACATTCTCGCGCTGAATGCTTCCGAGAGCGCGTTTTATAACCTTGGCACCGGCGGCGGATCGAGCGTGCGCGAAGTGATCGATGCCTGCCACAAAGTCACCGGACGCAAGATCGACATCGTGGAAAAGCCGCGTCGCCCGGGAGATCCGCCTCGCTTGATTGCGTCGTCGGAAAAAATCAAACGCGAGCTCGGCTGGCAACCCCAGTTCCAAAATCTCGACGCGATCATCGAGAGCGCGTGGAAATGGCATGAAAAATTTCCGCGCGGCTACGGCGATTGATAGTGCCAGTCCGGCGCGGATAACAAGAAGCGCCCGCGATTTCTCGCGAGCGCTTCGAATCTTGATCGACTAACTAAGCTTAGGGTTTCTCAGTCGTCGTCGTTGTCGTGGTGGTCTCTTTTTGGATCACCGTCGGTTTGCTCAACACGACCTTGCGCACAATCATTCGATCGCCTTCGCGCACATAATAAACCGTCGCGGGCAAGTCTGGGCGAACAGCCGACCAAGTCACGGTGCGACCTTCAGGATCCAGAACAGTCGTGTCGTTGGTGTAGTAGTACTTGACCGGTGCGCCGGTCGTCCCTCTCGACTCAAACGTGAAAGAATCGCTTCCCGGCGTGTAAGTCGTGATCGTTCCGGCCGCGCTAGTGGTCGTCGTCTCGGTGACTTCAGTTCCAGCGGCGGCATCTTTGGTTGTGGTGACCGTCGTTGAAGTTTGGGCGAACGCTGTAACAGCCACCAAACCGCAAGCCACGGCCAATATTCTTGCTAATGTAGTTTCTTTCATTGTTGTCCTTTGCTTTCCAATGCTCTTTCTTGTGAAGAAGTTTGACTTGGGGCCGCGGAGATTTATTCGACCGCGCCGCCGTAAATGGTTCGCGCCCAGTCGGCTGATTGGTTTTTAAAAAATGCAGACCCTGCCAGGTTTTCGAGATTTTCTGCCCGACGATTGTGCGGCGCGAAATTACATCTTCGCGCGCTGGCGCGAAGTCGCGCGGCGCTACGGCTTCGTTGAATGGGACGGACCCGTGCTCGAGCCCACCGATCTTTACCGAAAAAAGAGTGGCGCCGAAATTGTCGATCAGCTTTTCAATTTCACCGACAAAGGTGAGCGCGAGGTTTCGATGCGGCCCGAATTGACGCCGACGCTCGCGCGCGTCATTGCGCAACACGAGCGCGCGTTCAAGAAACCGCTGACGTGGTTTTCGATCGGGCAATTCTTTCGTTACGAAAAGCAACAGCGCGGGCGTTTGCGCGAACATTATCAACTCAATTGCGACATCATCGGCGAGAGTGATTTCGCCGCCGACATCGAACTGATCGCGCTTTGCATCGACATCTTGCGCGCGTTCGGACTCACCGAGAAAGATTTCGTTGTTCGAATCAGCGATCGCGAATTCTGGACCGATTTTTTACAGCAACAAAAGCTCCCAGCCGAGCGTTGGGAGGAAGTCTTACAGATCATCGACAAGTCGGGACGCGAGCCGCGCGAAAAAACGGAAGGAAAACTCGGCAAACTTGCAGGACCGGTGTTCTCGATATTCGATAAAGGTGGCCAGAGCGGAAAACTCGATCGACTAGTCGATGGGCTCGGCGCGCGTGGGCTCGCCGGCTTTGTCGATGTCGATGTTAAAATCGTGCGAGGTCTTGCTTATTACACCGGCACCGTGTTCGAGGTGTTTGATCGCGCCGGAAAATTGCGCGCGATCGCGGGCGGCGGACGGTATGACAACTTGATCGGGCAGCTCAGCGACAGCGCCGTTTCAATGCCTGCCCTCGGTTTCGCTATGGGCGACGTTGTGCTCGGGGAATTGTTGCGTGAGCGCACCGCGACGCGCGAGAAACTTGAAGCGGCGATCAAAGATCAAAACAAGATCGACATTTACGTTGTGATCGCGAAGGAACAGCGCCGCGCTGATGCGCTGGAACAAATCCAGGCGCTGCGCGACCGCGGCTCTCGCGTCGACTATTCGCTGACTAACGAGAAAGTGGCGAAGCAATTTCAGAATGCGGAGAACGCCGGCGCGCGGATCGCGCTGCTTTACGGCGATGAATGGCCGCAAGTCAAAGTGAAAAATCTCGCGACACGCGAGGAATCGTTGATCGCGAGCGAGGCGTTACTGGACAGCGTCGCAAGATTCTTCACTGTCTCCGGCTCCGCCTGACCATGTATCGCACGCACAACTGCAATTCACTGCGCAAAACCGATATCGGCAAAGAAGTCACGCTTGCCGGTTGGGTTCACGTTTCGCGCGATCACGGCGGCGTGATCTTTATCGATCTGCGCGATCGCGAAGGACTGACGCAAGTCGTGTTTCGTCCCGAAGAAAACGCGGAGCTGGCGAAGCAAGCGCACGGATTGCGAAGCGAAGACGTGATCCAGGTTTCGGGCAAAGTCGCGCCGCGGGTGCCGGGGACGGAAAATCCGAAACTCGCAACGGGCGACATCGAATTGATTCCGAACGCGCTGAAAGTTTTGAATCGTGCCGACGATCTGCCGTTTCCGATCGATGCCGAGATCCACAACGAAGATTTGCGACTGACTTATCGCTATTACGATCTGCGCCGTCCGGAATTGTCGCGGAATATGCGGCTCCGGCATCGCGCGGCCAAGGCGACACGCGATTATCTCGATTCGCAAGGTTACCTCGAAATCGAAACGCCAATTTTGTCGAAGAGCACACCGGAAGGCGCGCGGGACTTTTTGGTGCCGAGCCGATTGATGCCGGGAAAATTCTACGCCTTGCCGCAGGCGCCGCAGCAATACAAGCAGCTGCTTCAAGTCGCAGGCGTCGAAAAATATTTCCAGATCGCAAAATGTTTTCGCGACGAAGATTTGCGCGCGGATCGCCAGCCGGAGTTCACGCAAATCGACATCGAGGCGTCATTCGTCATGCCGGAGGACATTTTCAAACTGACCGAGGGAATGCTCGCGGCGATTTTCAAGGCGACGCGCAACATCGACATCAAGTTGCCGTTCGATCGCATGACCTATCGCGAAGCAGTCGGCCGATTCGGCAGCGACAAACCCGACCGCCGGTTCGGAATAGAGCTTGTCGATCTGAGCGACGATTTCCGTTCGAGCAGTTTTAAAGTCTTCCGCGGCGCGATCGATTCCGGTGGCGTGGTCAAAGCGATCAACGCGAAAAACTTCGCCTCGCTCACCATTGGTCAAAGCGACGAGCTGACCGAGATCGCAAAGACTTTCGGCGCAAAGGGTCTCGCGTTTATCAAAGTGGAAGGCGGCGAATGGAAATCGCCGATCGTGAAATTTTTCAGCGACGCCGAGAAAGCCGCACTGAAATCAAAACTAAAAATCGAAGAAGGGGATTTGATCCTGTTCGCTGCCGACAAATGGGACATTGCCTGCGAAGTGCTCGGCCGCATCCGGCTAAAGGTAGCGGAGTATCAGGACTTGGTTGCTAAGGGCAAAGGCCAGTCTGGCTCAGACTCCGGCTCGGACATCTGGGATTTTTTGTGGGTTTACGATTTCCCGCTGCTGCTTTGGAGCGCGGAGGAAAACAAATGGAACTCGATGCATCATCCATTCACGCGACCGAAGGCGGAAGACGTGGCGCTGCTCGATGATCCTAGAAAGTTTCCCGAGATTCGGGCCGAAGCCTACGACGTGGTGCTCAACGGCGTCGAAATCGGTGGCGGGAGCATTCGAATTCACGAGCCGCCGTTGCAGGACAAAATGTTCGGCGTGCTCGGCATTAGTCCCGAAGATCGACAATCGCAGTTCGGCCACCTGCTGCGCGCGTTGCGACTCGGCGCGCCGCCACACGGGGGGATCGCGTTTGGGCTTGATCGATTAGTGATGTTGCTCTGCGGCACCGAAACGATCCGCGAGGTGATGGCGTTCCCCAAAAACAATCGCGGGATGGATTTGATGTCGCAATCGCCGTCCGATGTCGATCCTCGTCAGTTGCGCGAGCTCGGAATCAAACTCGAAAGCGAAAAGAAGACGAAATCTTAATAGCCGAGCGCTTTCTTACGTTCTGCTGCGGTTGGCAACGCTTCCTTCTTCATCGTGATTGGATCGCCGGCCGCGTCTTTGATTCTGTGAGATTCGGTCGCGTTGAATTCCGTGTCCTTTGCAAATTCGGCCGGCAAGTCTGCTTCCGCATAAATCGCGTGGACGGGACAAACGTCGACGCATGCGGTGCAATCGATACACTCCTCGGGATGAATGACGAGCTGCTTGTCCATTTCGTAGAAGCACGTGACCGGACAGACCTCGACACAGTCCGTGAACTTACATCCGTTACATTTATCGGTGACGACGTGAGCCATGGTGATTTGGTAATTGAAGTTGGCGGCGAAAACAACCTGTTAACGGGATTTGGTCAATTCCCGATTTCACCTGCGTCAGGCGGCGGATGATGTTCGCGGCCGGTCCGGAAAAGGATCGCCACGCAAAAGGTGACGATGGTTCCGAAACAGATCCACCACGGGAATTCCATTACCGGCAGCCAATCCGGTTGCGCGTAAAGTTTGGTTCCGAAAAGCGAGGCGATGTTGTTTGGCAATCCGCTCAGGATCGCGACGACGATGAATCCAATGATCATCGCAGTGATATTGCCGAAATTGTTGCCGCGCGATTTGGTCAGCATGCCGGCGAGAAAAATACCGAGCACAGAGCCGTAGGTATAACCGTAAATTCCGAGGACGATCGGAATGATGCGAACGTTTGGATAAACGATCACGACATAGGCGGTTGTCGATGCAACCACGATCATCAGCACGGAGAACGCGACCGTCGCCCAGCGCACCGCGGCCAAGCTTTGTTCGGGAGTCGATTCCCGATTGATGTAATGCTCATACCAGTCACGGGTGAAGCTGGTGGCGAGCGCGTTGATGGCGGTACTCAGTGAACCCATTGCCGTGGCGAAAATTCCGGCGAGCAATAGTCCCCGAATGCCAACTGGCATTTCATAAAGGATGTAGTGACAGAAAATTTCGTTCGGACTTTTCGGTAACGCCGGATCGTTGTGGGTTTGATAAAAAACCCAGAGCAGCACACCGATGCTCAGAAACGTGAACGCGATGGGAATGTCGGCGAGGCCTGACAGGATAAGCGAGCGGCGGCTTCGGCGGACGTCAGGCGCGGTCAACATCCGTTGCACCATGTCCTGATCGGTCCCGTGAGTCGACATCGTCATGAAAGTCGAACCGATCAGACCGGCGAAAATCGTGTACTCGATCGCGAACATCCCTTTGATTTTGTCCCAACCGGTTTTGGCGGGATCCAGGCCGGTTATAATGAAATCGGAAAGGTGAAAACCTCCGCGCCGCTGAACGATTTCGTGCCAGCCGCCCGGAATGGAAAAATAGAGCAGAGCGACCGCTACCACCGCGCTGCCGATCATTATCGAAGCTTGGATCACGTCGGTCCAAATGACGGCCTTGATCCCGCCCAGCGTGGTGTAGACCGCAGTCAAAACCACGATGACGATTACCGCACCGATGTAGATAAACAGAGTTTGGGTCTGATCGGGCCGAACTCCGCGGATCATTTCATAACCGAGCGCGAGCGCGATCGCGGCGACGTACAAGCGAGCGCCCGACGCTAGCAGTCGTGTGAATAGAAAAACTGCGGATGCGGCATTCTTCGTCCCGACGCCGAAACGCACGGTTAGATATTCATAAATCGAGTAAACTTTGTAGTCGTAGTACGGCTTGATGAAGATGTAGCTGACGAGAATCCGGGCGAGGATGGTGCCAAGCGCGAGCTGGAGATAAGTGTAGTTTCGAAACGTGAAGCCTTCGCCGGGTGTACCAAAAAAAGTACCAGCGCTGGTTTCGGCAGCAATGAGCGAAGCCAGAATGGCCCACCACGCGATCTGGCGGCGACCGAGTGCAAAATCGGCAAGGTCGCGCTCCTTTCGACCGACGAACAAGCCGATTGAAATAATGACGACGAAGTAAATTAGGAGAACTCCGCAATCGATCGCCAGCCGCGCGTCCATGATGTCGATCTTAGGTGACAGAATTTTGCCGCAGCGCAAGAGTTCCTCTGTGCGATTGACGAAAATTCCCGCGCCCGATTTCGATTTGGCGATGACGCTCGATTCCGGTCAGGTGTTTCATTGGGAAAGATCAGGCGAGGGATTTATCGGCGCGATTGGGGATCGAGCAGTTCACGTCGAGCAGCGGGGCGATGCTTTGTTTGTCGACGGCGGTGACGACCAACTAGTTCGAAGTTATTTCGGGCTCGATCATCCGCTCGGCGAAATCTGCGCCTCGTTCCCAAACGACTCAGCAATGTGCGAAGCAAAGAAGTTTTGCCGCGGGCTGAGAATTATTCGGCAACCGAAGTGGGAATGTCTGGCGACCTTCATTTGTTCCTCGATGAAACAAGTTGAGCACATTCGGCAGATCTCTCGAAAGCTGCGAGAGCGATTTGGCGACGGGCGCCAGATCAAGGATCAGTTGGTTTATACATTTCCAACCGCCGAACGAATCGCCGCGTCGTCGGAAAAAGAATTGCGCGAATGCGCGCTGGGTTATCGCGCCAAAAATCTGCTGGCGACGGCCCGACAACTCGCCTTCGATCTCGATCTGGAGAAGTTGTCGATCTTGGCCGATGCCGATCTGCGGGCGCGGTTATGCGAGCTGGCGGGCGTGGGCGCGAAGGTTGCTAATTGCGTGATGCTCTTTGCCTACGAGCGGTTGCGCGCATTTCCGATCGACGTCTGGATCGAACGGGTGCTGCGCGAAAAGTATTTTCCGCGAGCGCGAAAATTGAACGCGGCGCGCTTGCAAGCGTTCACAGAGAAATACTTCGGCACCCATGGCGGTTACGCTCAGCAATATCTGTTTCACCACGCCAGAATGACAAAGCGACCCAAGCGCGATAAAGTTCTGGCTCTGAACGCATGACCACGGCGGAGTTCATCATTGACCATTCCGCGGGCGACGCGGAGGAGCGAAAACAGGAGGCGCGCAAAGTTCTCGTCGCCTTTCTCGTCGCGATCGTCATCCATCTTCTCATCGGCTACTCCCTCGCGGTTTACGGCGGTTTGCTCTATTCGCCGTTCTCCGTCGCCGAAGAAGAAGACAAGCCGGTTGAACTGAGCTTTGTCGATCTTTCGACGCCCGCGCCGAAGACGAACACGATGTTCGTTCCGAACGACGAATCGAAGCAAACCGAGGCGCCGAAGGAAAAAACGTTCGAATCGAACGCGAACTCGATCGCCGCCAGCGAGAAACCAGCGACGGAAGGTCTGCCGATTCCAACGCAGGAAGGAAAAGACCGGCCGGCTTTTGATCTGGATTCGCACCCTTACTCTTTGCCTAACGAAGGCGCGCAGCCGCAACCGAGCACAGCGCCGCAACAGTCCATCACGCCGCAACCAACCGTGCAGCCGACGCCGCAGTCGAAGTTGGATGAGTTCGCTATGTTAACCTCAACGCCGCGGCCGACGGTTCAGCCCACTGTGGCCACGACGCCGCAGCAGCCAAAATCGACATATCAGCCGATGAAAGAGCGAACGCGCTCGGCGGGATCAATTTCAAACCGCGGCATGTCGGCTGTGAATGCGATCGGAACTCCACTCGGCCGATATGAAAAGACCGTCCTGGACGCGATCGGCTCGCGCTGGTATGCCTACACGCCCGCAAAAATGGATTTGATCAGTCTTGGAACCGCTCAAGTCACATTTTCCATTGACCGAAGCGGCCGGGTCAGGAATCTCAAGGTGGTCAGTAACAGTTCCAACGAAGCGTTCGCCAACGTGTGTTTGCAATCGATCCTCGAGATAGATCATCAATTTCCGATTCCGGAAGATGCGTCTACCGCACTGCCGCCGGAAGGATTGAACGAGCAGATCACATTCAGCATGTTTCCTAACTAACTGCGCAAATGGTGAACGCGTTTGAGACAATTGGCGGATTCTTTGCGAAGGGCGGCATCTTCATGTGGCCGCTGCTGGTCTGCTCGATCGTCGCGCTCACGGTAATTATTTTGCGGACATTAGCGTTGCGGGAAAAAAATGTGCTGCCGCTGACTATCGAGAGCGAGATGGAGCGGCTCGCTCCCGGTGCGAGCCCTGAGCATCTTTTTCGCATTGTGCAGCACGACGGGTCGTCGCTCGCGCGGATCGTGCGTGTCGCGCTAGCGCATTTGCGTTGGCCTCGCGCGGAAAACGTGGAAGCAGTGCAAACACGCGCGCGGCGCGAAATGGTACGGCTCGAGAAGGGATTGGTGGTGCTCGAAGTTATCATTGGCATCGCACCGCTAATGGGATTGATCGGCACCGTGTCGGGTTTGGTGCACGTATTCGAGAGCCTCGGAGTCAGCGCCGCGTCGGCCGACCCGAAAATGATCGCCCGCGGAATTTCCGAAGCATTGAACTGCACCGTGTTCGGCCTCGGCATCGCCGTGCCGAGCTTGGTCGGGTTCGTCTACTTTTCCAAAAAGGTCGAGGTCATGTCGGTCGAGATGGAATCACTCGTGACCGATCTGCTTTCAAAATGTTACTACGGCCGCGTCCTCAGCGCTCGAAAGGCGCAAATCCAGGCCCCGTCCCAACCGATCACGCCGGCGCACCCCGCCACGCCAGAAATTGCGCCAATGGCGTAACGCAAGATCGACATCTGTGAAATTCGCCGTCCGCAAACGCCGCGCGCCATCCATCATTATCGTTTCGCTGGTCGACATTTTGACCATTCTTCTGATTTTTTTCGTCGTTTCGACGACGTTCAAGAAAGATCAGCCCGAAGTGCAGATTAATCTGCCGGAGTCAAAGACCGCTACCACCGCGCCGGGCGAACTTGATCATGCAATTTTAACCGTGAGCGATACCGACGAGGTCAAACTCGATGGGCAAACGGTCGCGATCGACGATTTGGAACGCGCGGTGCGGAATCTGTCGGAGACGAAGCGCAGCTCGCTCGCGTTACAAGCGGATAAGAAGGCTTCGTTCGGAATTATCGTAAAAGTGATGGACGCACTGAAGCTGGCTGGCGTGAAAAATCTACCGGCCTTCACTCGCGGTGAAAAATGAAGCTCGAAATTGTGCAGTACGGCGACCCGGTGTTGCGGGCGAAGGGAAAACGGGTTGAGAAAATCGACGATAGGATTCGCGAGCTTGCGCAGAACCTGATCGAGACCATGCACGCGGCCAACGGTGTTGGCTTGGCTGCGCAGCAGATCGGCGAACCGATTCAACTCACCGTGCTCGATGTCTCACAGGTCGAAGATCGGCCGACGCAGATGAAGTTGAATGGAGAAGATGTCGATCCTGCAACGGCGATGCCGCTCGTATTACTGAATCCGCGGGTTGAGCTGGGACGCGAGTCCGAATCGGGAACGGAAGGTTGTTTGAGCTTTCCGGAGATCACGGGCGAGATCGATCGTGCGACCTCAATTCGCGTTCAGGCGCAGAATCTCAATGGCGAGCCGGTGGAAATTGAAACGAGCGGCTTTCTCGCGAGGGCGATTCAACACGAGGTCGACCATTTGAATGGAATCCTTTTCATCGATCGGATGAGCTCGGCGGCGAAAACGAGCTTGGCGAGCAGGCTGAAGCGGCTCCAAAAAGAGACGCAGCGCGGACTGAAACATCGACAACGCGCAGTGGCGGAGACGACGCTTTAGAGCGCTTTGTAGTCGACCGAAATCGTTCGGAAAACGAGCTGATCGTGCTGGGCGGAGAAATAAAAGAGCTCCAGCATGGTCGCGCCGATCGTCCATTGATAGCCAACGAGCGTTTGGATCACATCCGAATCGGTGTCGCGCGTTCGAGAGACTAATTTGCCGGTTCCGTACTTCGCATCGAAGTAGCGGCGGATTTCGCCCATGCGCTCGTTGTAACGCTCGATCGACCAGTCAGGATATTCGTATTGCAGTTCAACGCCGAAAAGCGCACCGCCCTTAAAAGTAAATAGCGTCCGTTTCAAACCCGGATGGACGAGACCTTGAACGGTCCAGACTTCGCGGTTCTCTTTTTTCTCGCGGGAAACAATCGTGGCCTTTGCGCCTTTGAGGACTGCGTCGACGCGCGACATCGGATCGTTCCATCGAAATCCGAACGGCGGATTCAGGTCTTCGGCCGCGGTCGCAGATTGCAACGCGAGAAAAAACAGAAGAAACGAGAGAACCCGCGACATGTTCACGAGGCGAGAATTTTTGTTGCTTGGGGACACGCTCGTTTTGGTTTTTTCGTCAAGAATTTTTTGACCGAAATAAAAAAATAAAGTTCAGATTTTTCCTTGTCGATGTTGTGCACGATTTCTAATCTCAAGCCCGCGGCAGGGGACGAAAGGAAGGCGCGTGTGAATAAGATGTGAACATGTCCGAGAAAGATTGATTTCCTAGAATGAGTAAGGCCTTAACCGCTGTAAATCGAGAACGTAAAGGAGATGTCCATCGCGATTCGCAACTGTTCCAAATTTCGAACTCTAGCGAGCGTTTCCCCTCGTATTTTAGCAATTTTAGCAATTGTACTCCGTTTTTGACTCTTTCGGCGCCGACGTCGCTCCTGAAGCGTCGCCCGCGTCAAAAGCGTCGGTTCCCTCTCATAACCGCCTTTATGGCGATTGTGTAACACTGTTAACAACTCCCATGGACGAGAAATGTACTCAGCTTTGGCAGAAACTCTCGGCCGCACTCAAACCCCATGTCAGCGCTGACACGTTCAAGCGCTGGTTCTCTGCAGTGGAACTCGCTGCGGTTACGCCAAAGACGCTCAGTTTTCGCGTGCCCAACAATATTTATCAGTATTGGATCGAGAGTAATCACATGGCGGCGCTCGAAGCGGCCGTCCTGACCGCGCTCGGCGAACCGCGCGAGATTAAATTCATTTCTTCCGAATCGTCCGTCGAAGATCCCGAATTGGCCGGATCTTCGAAACAAGGTGAAGCATTGGTTGATTCGAAACCGGCGAGCACGAGCTCATTCGGACTGAATCCGCGGAACACATTCGAATCCTTCGTGATTGGACCGAACAATGAGATCGCGCATGCCGCGAGTCTCGCAGTGGCTCAGGCGCCGGCGCGAACCTACAACCCGCTCTTTATTTACGGCGGCGTCGGTCTGGGCAAGACGCACCTGATGCAGGCGATCGGGCAATACGTCGTCGCGAAGAAGAAAAACATCAAGGTCATTTATCTTTCGAGCGAGCTCTTCATCAACGAATTCATCGACGCGATCCAGCACAATAATCTGGTGAAGTTTCGGAAACGCTATCGCCAGGCCGACCTGCTTTGCATCGATGATATTCAATTCCTCGCCGGCAAAGAGCGTTCGCAGGAAGAGTTTTTCCACACTTTCAACACGCTCTTCGACGGTCACAAACAGATCGTGCTCTCGTGCGACCGGCCCGCGTCGGAAATTGCAAATCTCGAGCATCGGCTCGTTTCGCGATTCGAGTGGGGCCTGACGGCTGAACTTCAACCGCCCGCCATCGAAACGCGTTTGGCCATTCTGCGCAAAAAGGCGCGCGGGATGCAGATCAAGCTGCCGGACGAAATCTTCGAATTCCTCGCGAACCGCATTCGTAGCAACGTGCGACGCCTGGAAGGCGCGCTCATGCGAGTCGCGTCGTTCGCGTCATTAAGCGGCAAGGCGCTCACCCAGGAAGTGATCGAGCATCTGCTCAAAGACATTTTGCAGGAGGAAGCGCGGAACTCTATCACGATCGAGCAAATTCAACGCAAGGTGGCCGAGCATTTCGATGTGCGCCTGGCCGACATGACGAGCAAACGCCGTCCGGCGAGCATCGCCTTTCCGCGACAGGTGGCGATGTATCTCGCGCGCGAGCTAACAAAATCGTCGCTCAACGAAATTGGCGACGCGTTCGGCGGGCGCGATCACGGAACGGTCCTGCACGCGTGCAAGCTGGTGAAGAGACGGATGAAGGAGCAAGACAACATCCGGCAAACGATTTCGTTCATCGACAGTTCGCTGCAACGCTGAGTGTACCTGTCGACTGGAGCGCACAAGACTTTGCGGTTGCCGATTAAGTTGGCCCGCCTAACATCTAAGCAGATTTCTCATGAAGTTTAGCGCCACCAAAGAAAAGCTGCTCGAAGGTCTGCAACAGGTCCAAAACGTCGTTAGTACTCGCACTACGCTGCCGATTCTTTCCAACGTGTTGCTCCAGGCGACTGACGGTGCCGTTCACCTGACGACCACTGATCTCGACGTCGGCGTGCGCGGCAGTTTCGAAGCCGAGGTGGAAAAAGAAGGCGCCACCACGCTGCCGGCGCGACGGTTGTTCAACATCGTCCGCGAACTGCCGGCGAGCGAAATCCAGATCGATGTCGATGGAAAGAACGCCGCGTCCATTCGCAGCGGCCAAAGCTTTTTCAAGATTCTCGGTTTGCCGGAAGAGGAATTCCCGCCGCTTCCCAAGTTCGAAGACGCGAAGGTAGTCACGATTCGGCAGAAGGAGTTGCGCGACGGCCTGCGCAAAACTTCCTACGCGATTTCGACGGACGAGACGCGTTACGTGCTCAACGGCGTGCTTTTCAGCTTCAAAGACAACAAACTGACGCTCGTCGCGACGGATGGGCGGCGGCTCGCGATGGTCGATATCGAATTGGAAATTCCGCGCAGCCAAGAGGCGGACATCATTGTGCCGACCAAAGCCGTGACTGAGCTGCACCGGCTTCTCACCGACGAAGGCGACGTGAAAGTGAGCGTGGCGAGCGGCCAAATCGCTTTCGATTTAAACAAGACGCTGCTTGTCTCGAAGTTGATTGAGGGAAACTACCCGAATTACAAACAGGTGATTCCGGGGGAAGCGAAAGAGCGCGTTACTCTCGAGCGCGAAACATTTCTGAATTCGCTCCGGCGCGTGTCCCTCTTGGCCAGCGAGAAATCTAACTCGATCAAATTGAGCTTCGGCAAGAACAACATCGACATCACTGCGAACACGCCAGAGGTCGGCGAGGCTAAGGAGTCTTTGGCGGTGCAATACAAAGGCCGCGATTTCTCAATCGCCTTCAATCCGGAATTTCTGATGGCGCCGCTGCGCAATTTGGCCGAGGACGAAGTGTTTCTCGATCTGATCGACGAAATGAGTCCCGGCGTTTTAAAGATTCAAACGCCGTTCCTTTACGTCTTGATGCCGATGCGCATCAGTTCCTGATCAAGCGCGGCGCGGACAAGATCGACATCCAGTCGATCCAAATTTTCGCCAGGCGCGCGAATGATTCGCGCCTTGTCATTCTTCGGCGCCCAAATGGCCGGATCGGTCGGGCCAAATAGTAAAATGCAGCCTGGGTCGGTCGCCGCGGCCAAATGCGAAACGCCGCTGTCGTGACCGAGGAAGGTCGTATTCTCGAGAATCGCTGCGAGATCAGGCAGGGACAGACTTCTTGCGAATCGAATACGCTGATTCGTTTGCCAACGCCCGTAAAGCTGCTTGCTCTGCACTTGATCGGCTTCTCCAGCGACGATGAGCAGTGAGCCCGCACAGTTCGCGAGAAAATAATCTCCGAGTTCGATCCAGTTTTCCAACGGCCAGTTCTTCTTGTAGGTGCCGCTGCCAGGATGCAACGCAACGACCGGTTCGTTCAATCCGGCGAGAAACTCTGCGGCTCGATGTCGATCCTCGGCAGACGGAAACAGGTGCGGCGCGAAATCGGAAATGGGCAGACCGAGTTCTTGAATGGGCCGCGTGAGCTGTTCAGTCGCGTGTGAACCATTTTCGATCTTTGCCGGACCGCGGAGAATTCGGTTTGCGCCGCAGCGGCGTAGGTTCACTTCGAAGATCAGATCGGGATCGAAGAGATAGCTGACGATGAGATCGAAACTGCCGAAGTAATCCGAGAGTTCTGGCGGCAGATCCGCGCCCTTAGCAAAAAATCTCGCGAGGTCGGCGGATTCGATTGAGCGGACGTTATCAGCATAAAATCGATGCTCTGCGAGAGCGGCGATGTGTTTGTAGCCGAGGATGTCGATGTTGGCGCGCGGGTAGGCATCGCGCAGCGCTTTGATTGCCGGCAGAGTGAGGATGAAATCGCCGATCGCGCCGCCACGAATCACGAGGATGCGATTCAATGGGCGAGATCAGTATTGAGTGAAGGCGCAGGCGAGGATCGTGATGCCATAGAGCGCGGCGATCCCGTGAATGGTGTGCCAACGCGTGTTGGTCTGCGTGCTCCAATTAATCTGATCGCGCAACAAGTAGGGCATCGTCACCCAAAAGAGACCGGCGATGATCATCAAATAAGCGAGCACGGTGAGAAACAGCCGGCTCGTCTCGTAACGAAAAAACGCGGCCTCAAGCAGCGGCTCGCCGGCGAGCAGACAAAGGATTCCAAGCGCGCGGGCGGCGAGAAATTCCTCCACGAACCGGATGACAAGAAGATAACCAATCGGTAATACGATCAGGAGCGGCCGGCGAAAGCTCGAGAATTCGCCCATCTCCATCGTGGCCAGCAACCAAAACGACCAAATCAAAACAATCGTTAAGAGCGCGATGCCGGCGACGCGGGAGCGGGGCAAGCCCTTCAACCACGTTTGCGCCATCGACGGCTTGATGAAACCCGGGAGGCTAATCAACACAAGCAGCGTGCCAGCGACAATGCCGGCGGTATGCAGAGTCAGATCGTAGATCATGCCGCGATAGTCTCTCTCGGCATCGATGCGGCGACAGGCGTTGCGTAGAGACTGAATCCAGTCGCGCGTTCGATCTGAACATCGACAAACGCGCCAGCGAGATCGTCGGCGCTCTCGAACAAAACGATTTTGTTGGTCCGAGTGCGCCCCATCAAACGGGACGGATTAGTTTTGCTCGGACCTTCGCAGAGGACTTCAACGGTTCGGCCGACGAATCGTTGGTTGATTCGACGCGCGCAGTCGTTGACCACTTCAAGCAAATCGTGGTTGCGCGCTTCCTTGGTTCGCTCATCAACCTGATCTGCCATTTCCGCTGCCGATGTCTCTTGTCTCGGCGAATACCGGAACACGAACGCGTTATCGAATTGAATCTGTTCAACGAGTTTTCGCGTCTCTTCGTAATCAGCATCAGTCTCTCCCGGGAACCCGACGATGATGTCGGTGGTTATTGCGATCCCGGGGCGCGTTTCGCGCACACGTCTGACAAGATCGACATATTTCTCGGCTGTGTAGATCCGGTGCATCCCTTTCAGAATCCTGTTCGATCCGGACTGCACCGGAAGGTGAAGATGATCGACCAATTTCGGCAGGCGACGATAGGCATTGATTAGATCTTCTCTGAAGCCGATCGGATGCGGCGAGGTGAAGCGCAGCCGCTCCAAACCATCGACTTCATGAACCGCTTCGAGCAATTGCACGAACGGGCTCTTGTTGTCGATCTTCGGAAATTCGTGGCGGCCGTAAAGATTCACGATCTGACCGAGCAGAGTGACTTCTTTGACTCCGCGCGAAACTAGCGCACGAACCTCCACGACGATTTCGCCGATAGTTCGGCTTCGCTCCGAACCGCGCGTCTGCGGAACGATGCAAAACGTGCAATGCATGTTGCACCCCTGCATGATCGACACGAAGGCGGTTACTTGTTTCGGCGCGAGCGGTTGTTCGCGAATCGTGGATTGCGAACCGGTCTCCTCCTCGATATCGACGATCGACAATCGCGGATCATCCATCGCGCGATGCGAGTTTCGCTGGATGACCGAATCGATGTAATCAGCCACGCGATGGAACCTTTGCGTTCCGACGACAAGATCGACATGCGGCAGGTTCTTTAGCAAATCGGCGCCGCGCGCTTGCGCCATGCACCCGAGGAAACCGAACACGACACGGGGCCGTTCTTTTGCGATGCGGCCGAGCATTCCCATTTTGCCGAGCGCTTTTTGGTCTGCCATATCTCGGACGCTGCAGGTGTTAAGCAAGACCACGTCGGCGTCTGATTCGGTTTCGGTGCGCTCATAGCCGCGCTCGATCAGGGAATGGGCGACTTGTTCCGAGTCGCGCTCGTTCATCTGACAGCCGTAAGTCTTGATGAAAAATTTAGGCATGCGGCGGGCGAAATAATACACCGGCACGCTTGCCGCGCCATTGTCAGATTATCCGCTTCCCAAGTTGTCGATCTTTTCGATTAAATCGGCGTCGAATGAAAGAGAATCCTCCGGCAATCGGCATCATCGGCGGCAGCGGGTTATATCAAATGGAGCAGCTGCGCGATCCGGCCGAGCAAAAGATTGACACTCCATTCGGTTCGCCCTCCGATGTCTTGATCGGCGGGACAGTCAGCGACCGCCAGGTTTACTTTTTGCCGCGGCACGGCCGGGGCCATCGGATCTTGCCACACGAGCTGAATCACCGCGCAAACATCTACGCGCTGCGCTCGCTCAATGTGCGCTGGATCATCGCCGTTACCGCGGTCGGCAGTTTGCAGGAGAAATACAAACCGCGCGACATTCTGTTGCCGTCGCAGTTTTACGATCGCACGAGTCTGCGCGCGACCCACACCTTTTTCGGCGAAGGAATCGCAGCGCACATTTCATTTGCCGATCCGATCAGCGCCGGCCTTCGTAATTTACTCTACGAGTCGGCGCGTAAGGCCGGCGTCTCGGTCCACAACGGCGGAACCTACGTGAACATGGACGGTCCGGCGTTTTCGACGCGCGCCGAGTCGGAGTTGAACCGGCGCAACGGCTTCGACGTGATCGGCATGACGAATTTGCCGGAAGCGAAATTGGCGCGCGAAGCCGAAATCGCGTTGGCGACAATGGCGATGATCACGGACTACGATTGCTGGAGAGTCGAAGAAGAACCGGTCTCCGCGCAAACCGTCTTTGGCCATTTAACAGCCAACGCCGAGGCAGCGAAGAAGGTCCTCGTTGAGGCAATTCCCCGGATTCCCTCGGAGCCGAACTGGCCTGAGCATTCTGCGCTCGACGCTGCGCTCACCACCGAGCGCAGGCTCTGGCCCGAGGCGACAGTCAAGAAACTAGGGCCAATTTTGGCGCGATTTAGCTAGGTAAAAAAAGTACTTGCAATGCGCTCGAGAATTATAGTAATTATAAACGCGACACCAAATTGAGTTTGCCGCACATGAAAATCGAAATCGCCTTCTGTTTGCTCGGTCTCGCATTCCTTCCAGCTTGTTCGACCACTTCACAAACGACCGCCGCCAATCAAAATTTGGAACAGCGCTTGATGGCCAAGTACGCCAGCAACGCAACTGAGCCCGGCGTCCCCGGTGAAGAGCCGGCGCCGCCAGCGGAAGGTCCGGAAGATGTTCCAGCGGATGCTCCGGATAGTGTTGACCACAATCCGGCTTTGATGCCGAGCCCGCTCCTACGTTACTGGGCGGCGTCACGCACGCCCTAACAGCGGCGGGGCCGACTCATCCAGCGGACGGGCTCCACAGCGCCCACGCGAGCAGGTTGCCCGCGTCGCGCCAAACACCGGAGTGGCTGTCGCCGAGCACAACCACGATGATGTCCTTGCCAGGCCGCGATCCGCTTGCGATCAGACATTTCCCGGCCGCTTCGGTATAACCAGTCTTCATCCCGTTGCAGTAGGGTAAGCGTTTCAAAAGTTTGTTGGTATTTTCCAATTCGCGCGTTCGTCCGTTAGCGTAGCGGAACACCAACTGCGGCAGGCAAACGATCGATCGAATTGTTGGATTCGCGTAGGCGACACGGGCAATCATCGCCAGGTCTCGAGCGGTAGAATATTGCCGCGCGTCCGGCAGACCGTTCGGGTTTACCCAATGCGAGTGCGTGGCGCCGATCGCGGCCGCGCGCTGATTCATTCTTTGGGCGAACTCTTCAGTGCTGCCCGCGTTGTCGCGCGCTAGACAACGAGCTACATCGTTTGGACTTTTCACCAGCAACGCGCGGAGCAGATCGATACGCGAATAGGTGTCGCCCGGTTTGATGTTCAACTTCACCGGCTCGGCCAGCGTGTCGGTCCGCGCGACGACTACGGCCCTGTCGAGATAGCCGCTTTCAGCAACGATCAATCCCGTCAGCAGCTTGGTCGTGCTCGCCGGCGCGCGGATTTGGTCCGGGTTTTTTTCAAAGAGAACCTGCCCGCTGTGAACATCGACAACGATGACTGAGCTCGCGCCGATCTTCGGAACCGAACCCGGAATCGTTTGTGTTGAGACTGCGTCGTCATCTGATTCGCGTGGCTTCGAGGTTCGATGAGTTCGGCGTGCTCGCGGTGTTGCGCTCGGGCTCGCTTCAGAATCCGAATCTGTAGCCGCCTTCGCTCGCGTGCGGTGCCGCGCTAGCACGCCCGTTGGCCGAACTTCATGTGGGTTCTCGTCTGGCGAGATGGAGGTCGGAGGTTCCGCCGCGAGTGCTGTGAGCGCGAACACGATCACAGTGAGCCAGCCTGAGAAGCAACGTTTCATTTGGCGCAAAATTACCGATAAAGAATCGACCCGCGCAAGCAGCGGCTACAAATCGTTGCCGCGTTGAATTAGTTCGATCTCGTAACCTTCCGGTGCGTCGATGAATGCGATGAGACTGCCGCCTGACGTTTTGTGCGGCCCGTCGGAAAGCGGATAGCCCTTCGCCTTTGCTTCGCGCGCGAACTTCTCGAGATCATCCACTTCAAAGGCGAGATGCGTCAGATCGGGACCGACGACCACCGGCCCGCTCTCGTCGAATTTGCAGATCTCGATTTCCTCGTCGCTTCCCGGCGCTTTGAAAAAAACCAATTGCGATCCGCGCCCGGAAGTTTGACGCCGGGTTTCCTGAAGCCCGAGCACGTTTTTGTAGAAGTCCACCGTCTTCTCCAAATTTTTCACTCGATAGCGCGTATGTAAGAGTTTTTTGACCATCGTGTATCTTATTGCCCCCTTAACCGATTAAACTCAAACTCTTCGGCCATGAAACTCGTGATCGCGGCTACCGGCGCCAGCGGCTCGATTTATCTGCAGCGCCTGCTTGAGCAAATCGATGCTGCCGCGCACGAAATCCATCTCGTCATGAGCAGCCATGCTAAACAAGTTGCAAAACACGAACTCGGCTCGTTCAAAATTGCAAAGAATGTGCGATCGCACGCCGAGAACGATCTCAATGTGCCATACGTCAGCGGCTCGGCCCGGTTCGATGCAATGGTGATTGTTCCCTGCTCGATGGCGACGCTCGGTCGCATCGCGTCCGGCTCGAGCGACACGGCGCTGCTTCGCGCGGCAGATGTCTTCCTCAAGGAGCGTCGCAAACTCATTCTCGTCCCGCGCGAAACGCCGTGGAATTTGATTCACGCGCGCAATGTCGTCACGCTTTTGGAGGCCGGAGCGGTTGTGCTGCCTGCGATTCCCTCTTTTTACAGTCGGCCGTCGTCGCTTCTCGATGTTGTCGACACGGTAGTGTGGCGAATTCTGGACCAAATAGGTTTGGCAAGTGCGCGCGCCTATCGCTGGGCCGACCAAACCGCGCGGGGCGACGCTCGCAAAAAAACTTGAAGATCGAGGGTCGCACAGCGCGATGGCTGATCGCGTTTGGATTTCATCTCTTGAACCTGCTGGGGCGGACGTTGCGCTATGAAATTGAAGATCGCGCTGGAATTGTCGGCAAACCCGTCGGCAAGAATTTTATCGGCGCGCTCTGGCACAATCGTTTGTTAATCTTTCCCGTGGTCCTCCGTCGATTTTTTCCGAATCGACACGGCGCGGCTTTGATCAGCGCCAGCCGCGACGGCGACTTGCTTAGTGATGCGATCAATCGGTTCGATTATGACGTCGTTCGCGGTTCGAGCTCGAAACTCGGCGCGACCGGATTGCTTCAACTCAGCGAAGTTCTCGCGGGCGGACGGGATGTCGTCATCACGCCGGACGGTCCGCGCGGTCCCGCCTACGAACTTGGACCCGGTATTATTTTTCTCGCCCAAAAAACCGGGGCGGACCTCCTGCCGATGAACATGGAATACTCGAGTTGCTGGCGGGTGAAAAGCTGGGACCGATTCATCATTCCGAAACCGTTTTCCAAAGTGCGGGTCATCATCGGCCAAACGGAGCAAATAAGATCGACATCGACGGACGAGGAGTTTGAAGCCGAACGGCTGCGTTTGCAGAACGCGATGATGTCGCTGGTTGAACGCCGGTGATTCGCTAAGTTGGAACAATGACGAACTTGATCGACGGCCGCGTCATCGCCGAAAAAGTTTATGTCGATCTTCGCAGCGAGATTGCCGCGCTGAAATCCAAAGGCGTCACGCCAGGACTCGCGGTCGTTCTGGTTGGTGACGATCCCGCATCGCGCGCGTATGTCCGTTCGAAAGACAAGATGAGTCGCGAACTCGAATTGCGTTCGGTGAAGTTGGAGTTGCCGGAATCGACGAGTCAAACGGAATTGCTCGCCCGCGTCGAAGAATTGAACCGCGATCCGACGATCCACGCAATTCTCATTCAATCGCCGCCGCCGAAACAAATCGATGAAGCCGCGATTGTGCGCGCGCTCGATCCCGCAAAAGACGTCGATGGGTTTCATCCGATGAACGTGGCCAAGCTCGCCATGGGCGATCCGACTGGTTTCGTGCCGTGCACTCCACTCGGCGTGCAACGTTTGTTGATCGAAACGAAGATCGACATCGCCGGCGCGCACGTTGTCGTTCTCGGCCGGAGCATGATCGTTGGAAAACCGGTGGCGCTTCTGCTGATGCAAAAAGCGAAAGGCGGCGACGCGACGGTGACCGTCGTCCATTCGCGGACCAAAAATCTCGAGCAGATCACCCGCTCAGCCGACATTTTGATCGCGGCAATCGGCCGCGCGCATTTTGTGAAAGCGGATCACGTGCGCGAAGGCGTGGTCGTAATCGATGTTGGAATTAATCGCGTGGACGATGCGGCAAATCCGCGCGGTTATCGGCTCGTTGGCGATGTTGCTTTTGATGAGGTGGCGCCGAAAGCAAAGGCGATCACGCCCGTGCCGGGTGGTGTCGGGCCAATGACGATCGCGATGTTGATGTCGAACACGGTCAAGGCTGCGCGTCAGGCGCTCTGACGATATTTCGCGTCAACCGGCGCAGAATTGGTGCGCTGAATGGCGTCAGTGCGAGCAAGCGCGACGCGATTTGCGGGTGCAAAACCGCTGCGCGTGCGAAGCGGTTGATCCAGAGCCGCCCGCGGTACATCGCGCGATGCGCCCGCGCGAATTCTTTCAGCGCCGGGTGTCGATCTTCACCGCGAAAGATTTTGATTATCGCGTCGGCAGCGAGTTCACCTGAACGCAGTGCATAATAAATTCCTTCACCGGTAAACGGCTCGACAACTTGCGCCGCGTCGCCGACGAAAAGCAGATTCTCGTGCGCAACTGGAACTGGTGCGCGGGTCAACGGCGTGATCGTGCGCCACGGTTGATCGTTCGGAAGTCTGAACGCGCGCTCGGCCCATGATCGCAAGGCCGCAATCGTCGGCGGCGTTCCGACGAGACAAAGATTTAACTCGCGGTCATTCACCGGCGCCTGACCCGAATAGCCTTCGGGCAAGAACTGCAAAACGATCCGATTTCCGAAATCTCGGGGTAACGGAACGTGCGCTTGCAATGCGATTCGTTCGCGCTCAGGCCGTGGCAGCAAGTTGCACAGCCGCGCGACGGTGGAGTTTCGTCCGTCGGCGCCAACGAGGACGCGAGCGAGGAGAGTTTCATGGACGATGTCGATCTTCCAATCGCGATCACGGGTTTTGTGAAGGCCGACCACCGTTGCCTGCTCAAACACTTTCGTGCCGAGACCGCGCGCTCGCTGCAGCAGGTGATCGTCGAAGACGCTTCGCTTGATCGTAACGATGCGCGCCGGGCCACTCGGAAAAACTGCTCGCACTCTTCGTCCATTGATCGCGACGAAGTCGACTGCGTCTGCGAAGGCGTGCGGCCATGTCTCGACCTTATCGCCCAATCCGAGTCGGCGCAGGACCGGCACGCACGCGGGGTTGATGCAATCGCCGCAAACTTTTTCGCGTGGGAATTTTTCGCGCTCGATTAAAGCCACGCGCAATCCGGCGGCGGCGCAGAACGCGGCGCAACTCGACCCAGCCGGGCCGGCCCCGACAATGGCAACATCTACAACCTCCATTCAGTTGCAGTGTGAAGTGTCACTTCGGTGTCTTCAACAACGCTGGCGCGCGATTGAAAACAGACCGAAGTTCGCTGCATGAGCTGGTCGATTCCAATCATCCGCCTCGGGGGGATCCAGTTGCGCATGCACGTCACATTCTTGCTGCTCATTGTCTGGGTGGCGCTCGTGTCGGCCAGCGCCGCAGTTTTTGTGCTCTTGTTGTTCCTTTGCGTCGTCCTCCATGAGTTCGGCCACGCGATCGCGGCCAAAGCTTACGGGATTAACACGCCTGACATCACGTTGTTGCCGATTGGTGGCGTCGCGCGGCTGGAGCGGATGCCGGAGGAACCGAAGCAGGAACTGATTATTGCGATTGCAGGTCCGGTGGTGAACGTGATCATCGCACTTTGTCTTTATGTGGTCATTGGCAGCCGCGAGCTAACGAATCCCGCGATCGTCCAGCGCGGTGACATGCTTACACAGCTTCTGCAAATCAACGTCGTGCTCGTGCTGTTTAATTTGCTGCCGGCGTTTCCGATGGATGGCGGCCGAGTATTGCGCGCGCTGCTTGCCAGTCGCCTGAGTTACGCGCGGGCGACGCAAATCGCTGCCAATGTTGGCCAGGGCTTTGCCTTTGTTTTCGGGTTCATCGGTTTGTTCTGGAACCCGTTCCTGCTTTTCATCGCGCTGTTCGTCTACATCGGCGCATCACAGGAAGCGGCGCTCGCGCAGATGCGCGATGTCTCCCGGCGATTTCCGGTTTCTAGCGCGATGGTTCGCGAATTTCGGTCGCTGCCCGAAACGGCAACACTTGAGGAAGCAGTCGACGCTTTGCTTGCGACATCTCAACATGACTTTCCCGTGCTCGACGATGCGGGCAACGTGGCAGGAATTCTTACGCGGCATGATCTCATCGCTGCGTTGCGCAAGAACGACGCGACAATTCGCGTCGCGGACGTAATGCGACGCGATATTCCGAGCGTGACGACCGGCACCCGGTTCGAAGAGGCGTTCCGCATCATGCAGGAATGCAATTGCCCGGCTGTGCCCGTGCTCGACGGAATGAAACGGTTGGTCGGTTTGCTGACGCCGGAGAACGTGAGCGAGCTGATGATGGTCCAGTCAGCGTTGCCGCGAAGACGCGCGGCGTAATTGTCGATCCTGCCTGCGGCGCATACATTGGCCGCTGATTCATGGCTGTCGCTCGCATAGAAAAGCCGGACTTGCAGAAGAAGGTGCACGACGTGCCGCACAAGCCGGGTGTGTACTTGATGCGCGACCGATTTAATCGCGTGATTTACGTAGGCAAAGCGCGCGACCTGCGAAAGCGGGTCAGCTCTTATTTCTTGCCGTCCAAACTCGCGCAGGCGGATCTGAAAACGCGCGCGATGCTGGAGGCGACTTGGGATTTCGAAACCCACGTGGTCCGAAGCGAAGCCGAATCGGTTTTGCTCGAAGGCAAGCTGATCAAGGAATACCGGCCGCGTTACAACATTTCATTTCGCGATGATAAACGATTTCTCCTCGTGAAAGTCGACTTGTCTGAAGAGTGGCCGCGATTCCGCCTGACGCGTCTGAAAAAAAACGATAACGCGCGATATTTCGGACCATTCGCGGCAGCCGGCGCGCTGCGACAGACCCTGAACTTGATGCGCAAGAAATTTGGCGTGCTGACATTTGGTCGCGGTGCGCCCACCGAGCGTGAATTGAAATCCTCGACTTATCAGGTGCCGGTGCGGTTGAGCGAAATCAGCGCGGAGCAATATCGCGAGCGAGTGATGCAGGCGTGCGATTTTCTGGAAGGTCAATCGCGCGAAATGATCGACATGTTGGAAGAAGAGATGCGCAAGGCCGCCGAGAAGATGGATTTCGAGAAAGCGGCCGAGCTGCGCAACATGATCGATGATGTGCGCGAAACGACGAGATCGATGCGCCGCTTCACCCGCGGAACTTTGCCGAGCACAATCGATCCGGTCGCGGACGTGCAAGCGCTGGCGGACGCTTTGCAACTGCCGCGGTTGCCGCGAGTGATGGAATGCTTCGACATCTCCAACATTTCAACGACGCACGTCGTCGCATCGATGGTCTGTTTCCGCGATGGCCTGCCCGACAAAAATTGCTACCGCCGCTATCGAGTTCGCACCGTGGAAGGACAGGACGATTTTGCGAGCATGGCCGAGGTGGTGCGACGGAGATATTCGCGCGTCTTGTTGGAAGCGCGGGAAAAAAACGCCGAAGTCGCAGAATTTTCGCAAGAGAATCCAGTCGAAGCTCTTGAAAGAGCGAACGACGGCGATAACCCCGAGCCGAATGATCGAGCCTTCGTGGCTGTTCGTCTGCCCGATCTAATCATCGTTGATGGTGGCAAAGGTCAACTTTCGTCCGCCTGTCGCGAGTTGCAGCGGCTCGGCCTGCACGATTTGCCGATCATCGGGTTAGCAAAGGAGCACGAAGAAATTTATCGGCCGGAGCGCGCGATGCCGCTTCAATTGCCGGCCGATTCCGGAGCGTTGCATTTGCTTCAACGGATACGCGATGAAGCGCATCGCTTCGCGAATGCTTACCACCAGTTGTTGCTGAAAAAACGAATCGATGAAAGCATTCTGGATGATTGCCCCGGCGTCAGTCAGAACCGAAAAAGCTTGTTGCTGCGAAAGTTCGGTTCGGTGAACCGGTTGCGGAAAGCGAGCCTCGAGCAAATTGCCTCGACCGAAGGGATCGGCCCGAAACTGGCCGAGGAAGTGCATCGGTTCTTGCAGACACACTAGTTCTCCAGAAATTCGCCAGATGCTTTTGCGCTCTTTGTCGATCTTCGCACTCGCGACTACGATCTATGCGCAAACGCCGACCCCGGTTCCGAGCGCGTCACCGGACGAGGAGACGATCATCCCGACCTTCGAGACGCAGAAACTCGCGCGCACCTATGTTCTCGACATTCCGGCGCCGCGCGGACAAATCGCCGATCGCACCGGACTGCCACTTGCCCAAAGCAAAGTCACTTACAATCTGGCGATCAGTTTTCCGACGCCGCTCGATTTTACCGACGCCAAAGCGGTCGCATTCGCGCGCGACAAAATCGCGTTGGCGACAAAGCTGACCAAACGCGGGATTAAAATTTCGGACGACGCGATCCTGCGTCATTATCACAACCGCGGAATTCTACCGTTGGAGATCGCGCAGAATCTGAATCAATCCGAGCACGAATCGGTCAAGGACCACGCCAAGGATTCGCTGGTTGTGCGACCGGTTTACGTCCGTGTTTATCCGAACGGGAAAGTGGCGGGCCACATCATCGGATACGTCGGCAAGACCGGACGCAATCTCGACGGCATCATCGACAATCACGAAACGCTTTGGCCGGAAACGGAAGGACGCGATGGACTCGAGCAAACCTTTAACGAGCTTCTCACCGGCAAACACGGAGAATACAAACTCACGTTCGACAAAGACGGCCGGAAAACTTCCGAGAAGCTGATCAAGTCGGCCGCGCCCGGCAACAACATCGTCACGACACTCGATTTGCAACTTCAGCAGTTCGCCGAGAAAGCGCTTGCCGCAAAAGCAAAACGCGGCGCCATCGTGATTGTCGACCCAACCGATGGCGACATTTTGGCAATGGCGTCACTGCCGGCCTACGATCCGAACGTTTTCATTCCATCCATCTCGGCGGAGAAATTCAAAGCGCTCCAGGACGATCCCGACATTCCGCTGTTGGCGCGCGCGTTTCGTTCCGCCTATCCGCCCGGATCCACCTTCAAAATGGTTGTAGGAATTGCCGCGCTCGAGACCGGTGCGGTCAAGGCGGACGATCTTTACCAATGCGTTCCGGCAATTCAGGTCGGCAATCTGACGTTTCACAATTGGAAGAAGGGCGATCAGGGGGCGCAGAATTTCGTTCAAGCGCTTACCCAATCATGCGACACATGGTTCTACCAGGTTGGGATCAAGACCGGCTCGCAACCGATCATTGAGTGGGCGCTGAAACTTGGATTTGGCGAGAAGTGCGGGATTCCGTTGCGCAGCGAAGCGGAAGGCCGCGTGCCGAACGACGAATACATGAAAGCGACGCACGGCCGCAAGATTCTCAACGGAGACATCGCGAACTTGTCGATCGGCCAGGGCGACACGCTGGTCACGCCCCTGCAAATGGCGCAGGCAATGGCGATCCTCGCCAACGGCGGCAAATTTTATCAGACGCGACTCGTGCGCCAGGTCCAATCGATTAATCACGAGATAGTTACCGCCTACGAGGAGCGCGAAAAACGCACAGTCGATGTTTCCGACGACACAATGAAGCAGATTCGCGAGGGAATGATCGACGTCGTGAACGGCGCGAACGGCACCGGACGTGAAGCGCAGCTCGATGGCGTTGAAGTTGCCGGAAAAACCGGAACCGCTCAATGGGGTCCGAAAAACAAAGAGCGCACCGCTGCCTGGTTCGCGGGATTTTTGCCGGCCGATCAACCGCGTTACGCGTTCGCCGCCATCTACGAAGGCGAAGTCGGGAGCAAAGTGCACGGCGGAACTGTTGCCGCACCAATGATCGCGGACGTGTTCAAAGACATCTACAAATCTTCCGCAACCGCGAGCCGTGGTCGGCGCGAACCGAGCCAGCAAATTCGCCGCGCCCAGCCAGTCGAAGAAGAAGACGCGTCGGATTAGGCCGCTGCCGTTTCTTTTGGCAGCTCCATCGTTCCTTTGAATTTCGGTTGCTCAGGCTCGAGGCCGAAATTTTCGGCGTAAAGATTGTCGATCTTCGCGAGATCGTTAGCGGTGAGCAGCGGACAATCCGGCGCTTTCGCGAATTCAATCAGCTGCCCCTCGTTGTAAATGTTCGGCAGGGTGGACGCAACGCGATCATCAGCCAGCAACCATTGCAGTGCGGCCTGGCCGAGTGTGCGATCTGAATTCTCGAGGAAGCGCAACTTGTCGATCTTCTTAATGCCGTTGAGTAGCCAACTCCGCGGCCGATGGCTGCGATGATCCGTCGGCGGAAAAACCGTGTCGGCCGTGTACTTGCCTTCGAGCATTCCCGACGAATGCGTAACGCGAATCAAAAACATCGTGTCCTTGCCGAGCTCGGTCGCTGCGTCTTGCATCGCGCGGCCGGGATGTTGCTCGAGCATGTTGTAAATGTGCTGCACGCTGGTGACGTCGCGTTCGCGAATACAATTCACGCCTTCGTAAAGCCAGCCGATCGCCGGACCGAGCGCGATGCCGCAGTAACGAATTTTCCCGGCAGCTTTCAAATTCTCGAGCGTCTTCCAAACCGCGTCGTCATAAACCTGCTCCATCCGAATGTTGTGGAGCTGAAGAAGATCGACATGATCAGTTTTCAATCGTTTCAGCGCGGCATCGGTCGCGCGCTCGATTGCTTCCGGCGAAAAATCCTGCTGGATCTCGCGCTGTCCACGCCCGCGCGCTTCGCCGTAGTGGACAAAATCGTAGCCGACTTTGGTCGCGATCACGATTTCGTCGCGTTGTTTCGGGAACGCCTTAGCAATGAGCTCTTCGCTCAATCCGTTGCCGTAGGTATCGGCCGCATCGAACAACCTGACGCCGAGGTCGAACGCCTTATGCATGAGCGCGATCGCTTCACCTTCGGTAAAATTTCCCCACCAACCGGTTGAGATCGTCCACAAGCCGAAGCCGACTTCGCTGACCGTCAGATCAGTATTCTTATAAGTCCGGAATTTCATGGCCGACTAAATTTTAACCATAGAGAGCGCAGAGGTCACGGAGAAGAATTATCTGTTTGCCTCTCTGTGCTCTCTGTGTCCTCTGTGGTTAATTATCGATGTGAACGGCAAGCCTGACGTTGCTCTGCTCATTGTCGGCCATGGATCGACGGTCAACCCAGATTCGAGCGCACCGACACTCGCGCACGCCGGTGAAATCAGGCGGCGAAACATCTTCGCCGAAGTGCAGTGCGCATTTTGGAAAGAGGAACCGAGCTTGAGAGATGCGCGATTCCTGTTTGATCCCGAAATAATTTCGGAAGTGTGCGTCGTGCCGAACTTCATCAGTGAAGGTTACTTCACTAAAACGGTGATTCCGCGCGAGCTGGAGCTGACCGGCAAGATCACGAAGCGCGCGGACGGTCAAACGTGGTACTACGGAGAACCGGTGGGGAATCATTCGCTGATGACGGAGTTGCTGGTGCAACGAGCGCGAGAAATCGCGCCTCGCGTCGCTGAAAATGAAGCGAGTTTACTGATCGTCGCTCACGGGACGGATTTGAACGAGAACAGCGCCGTGGCTGCCAAGCGCGAGGCGGCGAAAATCCGCACGCTGAATCGTTACGCAAATGTGTTGAACGTTTACATGGAGGAACAGCCACTGGTCTCCGACTGGCAGCTGCTGACGAGCACGCCTAACGTCATTGTTGTTCCGTTTTTCATTTCGGACGGGCTGCACAGCTACCAAGACATCCCCGTTTTGCTCGGAATCTCCGATGCAAAATCGACATCCCCCGAAGCCGTTTTTCGGCGCGAACCATATCGGATCGACAACCGCTCGCTTTTCTACGCCAGCTCGATTGGGACCGATCCACGAATCGCGGACATCATCATCGAGCAGGCAATCGCCGCCACCCGGCAATAGTTAACGAACCTAAATTAAGAAAAGTTGCGCGAGGCCGTCGCGTCGCTTTCTTTCCTGACCGCAACGTGACGTTGCACCCAGTTTTCTATGCATTCCGACACTCTAAAAAAGCTGCAAGACATCGGCGCTTACGTTCTGGCCAGCGGCTGCACCAAGAAGAGCATCAAGCAAGTCGCCGAGATGATTCGGGCAGCGCGCGGTTATCGATTCATCGCGATTTACAAGATCGTGAGCAAAGAATTTGTGATTCTCGCCGGCACAGGCAGCGAGCCGCCGGCGTATCCCCGATTTCCACTCACCCAGGGCCTATGCGGCGCAGTCTTGGAATCGGGAAAAGCAATCGTGGTTGGCGACGTTCACAAGGACAAGCGCTACCTGCCTACGTTCCACACGACGCGCTCGGAAATCATTGTTCCGTTGCGCTGCGAGGACAAGCACATCGTCGGCATGCTCGATGCCGAGAGCGACAAAATGAACGCGTTCGGTGATGAAGATCGGCAATTTCTCGAGCGCGCGGCGGGATTGATCGGCCACTGCCTGGCCTGACCTGGCGTGATGCCGGACGCGATCGAGAAAACGCTCGCGGCGGTGTTGAATGAGAGCAGCGCGATCGGTGAGATTCTAATCCGAAAACGGAACGCCGGCGGTTTCACGCTCTGCCATCGTGCCGACGAAAACAACGCTAGCCTGAAAATTTTCAACCAACCCGAAGACGTGATTGAAATTGCGCGCTTCGATGATTCAGGAAACTATCGACCGCTCAAGACGGCGCCAAATCTTCGCCACGGATGGCGGTTGGAAGTTGTCGATCTTGGCGAGCTGTGTCGCGCGCTTGACTATTTTTATCCAGGCAGGCTGGCAATGTTGGCGGCATGGAGAGAACAGCGCCTCGCGGCGACATCGTTGCGTGAAACCTTGGATCGACAATCGGGAATGTACCGCGTCGCGGCGAAAATCTCCGACAATCAAATCGATGACGTGGTTGGAAATTTTTGCCGGTCCGACGGCGGCTGTCTCCGAACGATCTTGTGGAAGCGTGATAGGAGCGCCGCCGCGCCCTCAGCAAAACTCCCGCCAAAGAAATTTGATGCTACGCACGATCAAACAGGTCGCGGCGAACGCGCGATTCCGCTGCTTTGCCAGGAAATTTGCAGCATCGTCCTGAACGAATGTCGCAAGGCGGTGAAAGGCGAAATCGACGAATGATCGTTCGCGCGAAAGTCGTTGTGACAATGGATGGCCCGCCGATCGAGAACGGCGCTGTCGCGGTTTCGGGTGATCGGATTATCGACGTCGGAAAGCTTGCCGAAATCTCCGCGCGACATTCGAGCGAAGAGGTTGTCGATCTTGGTGAGCAGGCGTTGCTGCCGGGACTGATCAACGCGCATTGCCATTTGGATTACGCTTGCTTGCTCGGCAAGATTCCGCGGCAGAAATCGTTCGCCGATTGGATCCGCGCGATCAACGCGGAGAAGGCGAAGTTTACAGCGAAAGACTACGTCGCTTCGATCAAAGAAGGGTTTGTCGAAGCGAAGCGGTTCGGGACGACGACGATTGCGAATCTGACGGGGTTTCCCGAGTTAGTTTCACAAGTTGAAGCGCCGATTCGAACCTGGTGGTTCGCTGAATTGATCGACGTGCGCGATCCAAGCCGCGCGAAGCATATTGTCGAAAAGGCAGTCGAGCAGTTGAGAGGGCAGCGGCATTGGGGACTCGCGCCGCACGCGCCGTTCACTGCATCGCCGAGTTTGTACCGTCACTGTGAAGAGATTGCACAGCGTGAAAATGTTTTGCTGACCACGCATTTGGCTGAATCGCGCGAAGAGATGTCGATGTTCCGAGACGCCAAAGGAGAGCTCTACGATTTTCTGAAAGAGATCGGCAGAGGCATGAGCGATTGCGGCGAAGCAACGCCGGTCGAGAAATTCATCAGATCTCTCGAAGGCAACGGCCGAGCTGAATGGCTGTTGGTGCATTTGAACGAGCTCTCGGAGCGCGATTTGGACGCGCTTGGCAAATATCACGACCGGTTGTCCATCATTCATTGTCCGCGCAGTCACGAGTATTTCCGACACTCGCCATTCCAACCTCAGAAACTGCGCGAGCTCGGATTCAACGTCTGTCTTGGCACCGACAGTCTCGCGAGCAACGACGATCTGAATTTGTTCGCGGAGATGCGCGCGTTTCAAAAAGAATTTCCTGACGTTCGGCCGGAAGAGATTTTGGAAATGGTGACAGCGAACTCGGCGCGAGCATTGCGAGAACAAGACGCCCTCGGAAGAATTCGCCGCGGGTTCATTGCTGACCTGATCGCGGTGCCGGCTGAAAGATCGACATCGCTTTTCGAGGCGCTTCTCGAGTTTGATGAACCGGTGCGCTGGTCAATGGTTGGCGGGCAGGTTCGGGCTGCCTAACCAAGGTAATTCTCAAAACCGCTTTCTTTTTCTCAAAAGTGAAATATTCTCCGCGCTGAGATTTCCATGGCTAAGATCGTAGTTATCGATGACGAACCCGCGATGGTGGAAGTGATCGTCACTCTCTGTCGCGAAAAAGGACACCAAGTTTTTCCATTCAACGCGCCCTCGAAAGCGATCGAACAGCTCGACGCGATTCAGCCCGAGGTCTTGATCACGGACATCAAAATGGAAACGATGACCGGCTTCGATGTCTTGCGGCACGTGCGCGAGCACCAACGCCAAACCGCGGTGATTCTGATCACCGCGTTCGGATCGGCTGAGACGGCGGTGCAGGCGATGAAAATGGGTGCGCGTGATTACATTTTGAAGCCGTTCAAGATCGACGAGCTGCAAACGCGCATTCAAATGGCGCTCGATTATCAGGCAGCGGTCGGCGAAGTCACATATCTCCGCAAAGAGCTGAAAGAAAAACACAAGCTCGAGAACATCATTGGGACGAGCGGAAAGATGCAGCACGTTTACAATTTGATCAGCAAAGTCGCCGATACGGATAGCACCGTGCTGATCGTTGGCGAAAGCGGCACGGGCAAGGAACTGGTGGCGCGCGGCCTGCACTTCAACAGCAACCGGCAACATCATCCGTTCGTGGCGATTAATTGCAGCGCGTTGCCGGAGAACTTGTTGGAGTCGGAATTGTTCGGACACAAAAAGGGCTCGTTCACCGGCGCGGTCGCGGACAAACGCGGGCTGTTCGAAGAAGCGAATCTCGGCACGATTTTTCTCGACGAAGTGAATTCGATGGCGCCGCAACTGCAGACAAAGCTTCTGCGCGTGTTGCAGGAGCGCGAGGTGCGACGCGTTGGCGACAACAAAAGTTCGCCGGTGAACGTGCGCGTGATTGGCGCTACGAACGAGCGGCTACAGCCGAAACTAAAGGACGGAACTTTCCGCGAGGATTTGTATTACCGGCTCGCCGTGATCCCGATTGAGATTCCGGCGTTGCGAGAACGGCTCGAGGACGTTCCGCTTCTGGTAAATCACTTTTTGCAAAAACAAGCGAGCGCGACTGGCGCAGAACCAAAAAAAGTCGACCCGGGAGCCGTGGATATTCTTTGTCACTACAATTATCCGGGCAATGTCCGCGAGCTCGAAAATGCGATCGAGCGCGCGTGGGCCTTGTGTGAGAATGATCTGATCCTGCCGGCCGACTTGCCACCGCACATTATCGATCATGCTCACGGCGAGAAGGCCGATCAAGCGATCGCCAACATGCCGGTCGGACAAACGCTGGATGAGTTTGTGCAGCAGCAGGAGCGCAATTACATCGAGGCGACGCTCGCGCACTGTGACGGTTCGCGCGAGAAAGCAGCCAACATGCTCGGCATCAGCATGGCCACGCTTTATCGCAAGATCGAGCCGAAGAAAAAGTAGGCAACGTAAAGTTGCATCCGGTTATGCACCGTAAATTTGTTGCCCGCCGGCATCGATGAAGCGCTCTCGCAAAAATTCCGGTCCGACAACGCGCGAGTTGGAGCGGATTAACTGGATGGAATTTCGCGAATGGGTGCCGGACAAGATCGACACCGTATTGCTGCCGCTCGGAACCTTGGAAGCGCACGGCGTGATCGCGAATGGCACGGACATCATTATTCCGTTAACGATGGCTCGCGAAATCGCGCCGCGAGTCAATGCGATGATTGCGCCGGTGGTGCCATACGGCTTCACCGGCTCACTCGACGCTTTTCCTGGCAACTTCACGATTCCTGAAACTGTTTACCGCGATTACGTGCGCGCGGTGCTGGTGGGGCTGGCACGAAATAAATTCAAAAACATCGTGATGTTGAATGGTCACGGGGCCGGCCAGACTGCGGTATTAGCGGCGCTCGCGCAGGAAGTCGGGCGCGAAACAAACACGAGAATTTTAACCGTGAACTGGTGGTCATATTGCACTGACGTTTGCCAGGAAGTTTTTGGCGAGGACGGCGGACACGCCGGGAATACGGAGACGGCCTACATGCTCGCGATCGATCCCGACCTCGTTCAGAAAAAACGCTACGCGGGACCGAAGATGGCGACCGCGATACCGACTACGTGGAGCGCGTACCCGTTTCCTTCGAGCATCCTGCTTTACAAGGACGGCGAGGGTTATCCGAACTTCGATGTCGCGAAGGCGAAGACCTACTTCAGGAAAGTTAACGACAAAGTCGCGCGGCTCATCGAAGAAACGATCGCGAAATGGGACAGGGCGGGCGTTTGATTCCGCCGGTTTAATTAGCCACGCTTGGCGAAGATTTGGAGCTGGTCGGCGTTTTCCTTGAGCTCCTCCAACTTTTCTAACGCCGCTTTTTGCTTCGCGAGAACGTCTTCGTTCGCTGCTTTGATCTGCTCGAGAAGTTTAATTGCTGCCGAGAGCGATTGAAGATCATCTCCTGCCGTGGCTGGCCGAGAGGTTGTTGATGTTGCAGCTGCGGCAGAATTTGCTGCTTGAACGATGATTGGCGTAGGCGACTGGGCAACACCGTTCGGCGAAAATGCCATCAAAAACGTGGCAGCGAAAAAAAGTGTGACAGCTGAGAGTCGTTTCATGGTTTTGGAGGCGGTGGTGGTTTGTGTTTGCCGCCGGCTCGACTCATAAAGAGCCGCGCCACACGAATCGTTTCGCCCAAGTCGGCAATCTTCTCGTCAATCTTGTTTTGGTTAGCGGCGAGTTGGGTCTGCTGCTCTTTTAGCCCGTTGACGATTTGAAGGATGGGCGATGGCGGATCCTGTGCGTTTCCCGAGCAGAGCATCGCAGCAAAGATCGACAAGGAAATTAAGGCGAGAACGGAAGTCTTATTCATTGCGATCGGCCTGCGTAAATTCTTGCAACCCGAACTGTCTCTCCGATATCGGCGAGCTTGGTCTCGATTTGCTTCTGATTCTCCGCCATCTGCGCTTGCTGGGTTTGAACGTCCTTGATGAGTCCGAGCAGTTTTACCTGTAGGTTTGCCTCCGGCGTTTGGGCAACGCTCGACGATATGGCGAGCACAGCGGCGGCGAGCAAAAGGGAAACGAAATTTTTCTTCATCGGGTTGTGGGTTCATCGAGTAGCAAGTCGTGTTCCCGTAATTGCGGTTCGAGCGCAAGACGGCCCCCGGGAACGGACGCGCGGCCCGTAACCTGCTTGCCTGTCGCTCGCCCGACAGTAAACTCCACGTATGGCCGGACCTGGGATGCATCAAACGCAGAATTTATCTCTGCAACAGGTCCTTGCCCCTCAGCTCCAGCAAAGCTTGCTCATTCTTCAGGCGCCGCTTCTCGAGCTGCGCAATCTCGTTCAGCAGGAAATGGAAACCAATCCGGTGCTGGAAGAGCTAGCCGATCCGCCGAGCTCCGATACCCCCGAGGAATCTGAGACTCCGGCGGAAGATAATTTCAAAGAGGAATTCGATAAGCTCGCCAAGCTCGACGAGGAATGGCGCGATTACATGGCGCAATCGAGCAGTTACAGCGGGCGCTCGCAGGAGGCGGAGGAAAAGCGTCAGTTCTTTTTCGATTCAATTCCGACCCAGGAAACTTTGCAGCAACATTTGATGGGGCAGCTCAACCAAAACGCGCTCGACGGGGATGATCGCAAAACCGCGGAGCTGATCATCGGCAACATCGACGACAACGGATTCCTGCAGACGACGCCGGAGGAGATGGCGATGAATACCGGCATTCCGCAGGAAGATTTCGAGAACATGCTCACGCTGATCCAGAGTTTTCATCCGCCGGGCGTCGGCGCGCGAGACTTGCGGGAATGTTTGCTCATCCAACTAAAGCGCGAAGGGCGTCAGAACAGTTTGGAATACAAGATCGTGGCCGATCATATGCAGGACCTGGGCAAACGGCGTTTCCCGGAGATTGCGCGACGGATGGGAATCGGCGTCGAGCAAGTGCAGAAGTGCGCCAACAGTATCGCGCAGCTCGATCCCCGGCCCGGCGCGATATTTGCCGAAGCTCCGAAGAATTATGTTCTGCCGGACGTGACCGTCGAAAAGGTGAACGGCAACTACCAGGTGATATTAAATGGCGAGCAGATTCCGCATCTGCGCATCAGCAACACCTACAAAGACATCATGGCGCAGGACCGCAACGGAAGCGACGTGAAGGATTACATTCGCGACAAAATTCGGAGCGGGAAATTCTTGATCAAATCGATCCACCAGCGTCAGCAGACGATTTCCAACATCGCGCACGAAATCGTGAAACGGCAGCGGGAATTTTTCGATAAAGGCTCGGCTTACCTCAAGCCGATGACGATGGTGCAAATCGCGGACGCGGTCGGCGTGCATGAAACAACTGTTAGCCGCGCCATCTCCGGCAAATACATGTCGACGCCGCAGGGCGTGTTTGAGATGAAATACTTCTTCACGCCCGGCTATCAAACCGCCACCGGCGAATCGATGAGCAACACCAGCGTGAAAGAGGCTATTCTCGACTTGGTGAAGAGCGAAGCGGGCAATTCGCCGCTGAGCGATAAAGAGATCGTGGAGATCCTGAGCAAGCGCGGCATTCCGATCGCTCGCCGCACCGTCGCGAAATACCGGACCGAGCTGAACATTCTGCCGAGCAACATGCGCCGGCGGTACTGATCGGCGATTGTCGATCTTGTCATTGGCGACAAAGTCGAGGAGTCTTGATTTCCTCGAATGAATTCGTCGCTTCGCGCCAAAATCATTGCTGAGTGGCGCGGCTTGCCCGACAAATCTCTGCCGCACGATCGGTGGCAGTCGCCGGCGCACGTGCTGCCTAATCTAATGCAGCGGCTTGGACTCAGGGAGCGTTTGCACGAAAACGAAATCCTGCAAGCATGGAGCAACATCGTCGGCGACTTCATCGCCGCGCACTCAGCTCCAGTCGCATTGCGCGAAGGAGTGCTTTATGTCCGCGTGCTTCAGCCTTCCTTGCACTACGAACTCGAGCGCGTCTCCAAGATCGACATCTTACGCAAACTGAAGCAACGGTTTGGCGGAAAGATCATCCGTGACCTTCGGTTTCGCGTCGGTTAGAAGCGACGCTGATGTCGTTCCCCTCGGCTCAATCTTCTACCACGCGATCTCATTATTGCCGTTTGTTTGGCGGCTCTTTCGCCGGACATGACGAGTCGGATCTCCGTGCGCTGTCGGCGCGGATGAAGGACGTTCCCGAAAATCGACGTGGTCGGCCGCGCCGTGGAGATCTCGCGCCGTCAGCTTTCGTTTATCTCGGCCAATTTCTCGATCACGACCTCACTCGCGACGAGACACCGCTCGCGCAGGCAGAGGCGACGCCGGAGAGAACGGAGAACTTTCACACACCTCGACTAAATCTCGAGAGCGTTTATGGCGGCGGGCCCGAAAAATCGCCACAGCTTTACGATTGTTCCAAGCGAGGCGCCGAAACCTTTCTGGTGGGCGAAACCTCAGCGGCGTCCGAAATTTCTGTGACCCGCGATGATTTTTTCAGACGCAATGGCCGTCCGATGCTCGCGGACGACCGAAACGATCAACATCTGATTTTGGCGCAACTGCACGTCTCTTTTCTGCAATTTCACAACAAGCTGGTCGATTTGCTCAAACGCGGAGCCTTCGCAGACGAGACAATTTTCCAAACGGCTCGTCGGCTGACGGTGTGGCATTACCAGTGGATCGTTCGCCACGAATTTTTGAACTATTTCATCTTGCCGGACGTATTGATCGACATCGAACGCCATGGTGCTCGCCTCTTCCACCTAAACGGAAACAAACCGGAGCTGCCAATTGAGTTTACCCAAGCGGCTTTTCGTTTTGGCCACACCATGGTGCAACCGCAGTACGATATTAATTGTTGGCGAGGACTCGTGAAGCTGCGCGATCTGGTCAGGCGCGTTCGGCCTAACGAGTCTTCACCGCCCCTTTCGGCAGATCAGGTGATAGACTGGGACCGCTTTACGCGAACCTGGGGCGGCAACGCTAACTTTGCCGAGAACATCGACACGCTCGTTGCCGAGGACTTGTTTGATCTGCCCGCGGCCGCGATGCCGATTCGGACAAAGAGAAGGCCGCCGCCGTTGCCGGAAATGACATTGATTCGTGGGTCACGGATCGGTTTGCCTTGCGGCCAGGAAGCGTGCCGCCTCGCCGGAGAAAAAGCGATTCCCGCCGCACGGATGGGATTTGATCGCGAAGAGGATGATTTTCTTCGTACGCATGGACTGAGCGAGAGGACACCGCTGTGGTATTATCTGCTGCGCGAAGCCGAAGCCCTGGGTCTGCGCAGGTTTCGGGGCGGTGAATGTCTCGGTCCGCTCGGGAGCCGCCTCGTCGCGGAGGTATTGTTAGGCGTGCTGGAGTGCGACCCCGACTATTACGGGAACGTATCGCCGGACTGGAAGCCGTTGCACGTCGTTTTCGGCAGAACAAACGAGCCACGGCGACTCGATGCGCTGCGAAAATTTCTCGCGTTCGCCAAAGATCGGCGCAGCGCGTAGCCGCCGGTCCAGCACAATGAGACGACGTCGTCCTCGCACGCCAACCGCTGGCGCCGCGAAACGAATCGCGCGCGATCTTCAGTCATTCTTAACCCGCGACGCCGCTGCCGGAAAAAGACATTCGCGGCGGCGATTGAAATCAATCGACCAGATTTTCACGCCTGTTTGCCGTTTTGCAGTCGAACGATTACGAGAAAGAGGGCGGCGCGCGCAAACTGTCGTTGCGAAAACGGTGTGGCGTGATTTGGAACAAAACTTGTCCGAGCGACTGACTTTCGCGATTGGGCCGACGTCGGTTGTTTATCAACGAGCCATGCAAGCGCTCGCGGGCGACTCGCCGCGACGTTCGTGGATCGACATCAATCCTCTGGACATCTTCGCTGCATTTCCCGGCTCGTTGGAGACGACAGCGCGTTTGATCTCGGTTTGGACAGAGGCGCAGGCTGAGCTGCTCGCGCGCTTGGTTCGCGACAGAGACAAGATTAGTTCCACGTTCTTCGGCAAGAGACGGGCGTCGCGCGCTACTTACGTTCGCGCCGGACTGTCCGATCCACACGACGGCGGACGAACCGTGACCTTGCTTCAGTTCGCCGATCGCAATCGAATTATTTACAAACCGCGAACATGCGATGGCGAGCTGCTTTGGTTCGAAGCGTTGCGATGGCTGAACCGCAACCGCCTACGCTTGTCCTTTCAGTTACCAAAAATCCTGCAGCGAGAAAATTATGGGTGGATGGAGTTCTTGCCGCGGTCAGCTTGCAAGGATCTTCGCGAAGTGCGGCTATTTTATTTTCGATGGGGAGCTCAAGCCGCGCTTGCGCAGGTTCTCGGCGCATCGGATTTGCATCGAGAAAACTGGATCGCTACCGGCCCGCAGCCCATCTTAATTGACGCAGAATTGGTCACTGGCAGCGACAAGGATCGACAATCGATGCCAGCGCTCCTTGAAACCGGCCTTGTGCCGCTAACTCGTCGAGATCGCGCCGGTTGCTATGAGGGAATCGCGCCGCTCGATGCGATGCTTTCTGAAGCGGAAGCGGCTCGTTGCTGGCCCCGCTACAAAGGCACGGTGCGAGCACCGCGCAAGCACGTAAACGAGTTAGTTCGCGGATTCGAAGCGACAATAGAAATATTTTCAAATCGGGAGCTCGCGAGACAATTTTTCGACGAGATAATTTTGGCGAAGGCTCCCTTTGAGAGGCGTGTTCTTCTTCGCGCGAGCGCAGAATATGGACGACTTCTGCGCGAATCGCTCGAACCGCCAAGGATGGTGGCTCAATGCCAACGCCTGCGCTGGTTGACCCGCGAATGCTGCGCCTCGGCCTCGACGCGATCGATCGGCCTGGCCGAAGCGCGTTCTCTTTCGCGTTGCGATATCCCGAAATTTACCGCGCGAGGAAGAACAATTCCCGTCGCGCGGAAACGATTCCCACGCACAATCGAAGACCTGAAAAGATCCTCAAAGATTCTGCGCCAGCGGGTGATCTTGCGAACGTGATAGCGCTAAAAAAAATTCGGTTGGCAAGAAGGTATAAAGATTCGCCGTTACCAAATTTCATATGTGCAGCGCACATATTCCATCGACGGTCGACTAAGGCGTCCTGTCTTTCGTGGAGGCATCTCAATCACAAGGGAACCAGTCCCGTCGCGTTTCGCCTTATCCAGATCACCCGCCGGCACGAAGACAATTTTCGCGTCTTTGGGCACTTCGATTTGTCCGATGGTGCGAAATGCATTTCGCGCGAATTCATTCGAGCCCAGACACTTTTCGGAGAATTTTTCATCGGCCATGATTTTTTTTATAACAGCCAAGTAGGCTGCTTTTTTATCGTTAGGGTTATTCCACTTTCTCATAAGGGTTTTCTTCTTCGTGTTGTTAGGTTGTAGCTAGCTGTCAGGGGTGATCGTCTTGCGCAGCTCATCGGTCTTCAGCTTGAGCTTACCCAGAATTATCTGGAACCGGGTGTCGTCGCCGATCGCATCGAATCGCGGGTCGAGCGAAAGTGAGCGGTAGTCTAGCCAACCGTTGGTAACGGCCGCTTCCAAGTGTTCAATCGCGGAGTCTACTTGGCCAAGCGATGATTCGATTGCCGCTATTCGGTAAAGGGTGTCCCGATTATCGGGAGCAGACTTGAGCCGCTCTAATTCCGTGATCAGGCATTGTTGTAAGAGCATCTTGCCGTCGCGGTTTTTCTTGGTGTCAAGACTGATGCGCCCCAACGCCGATTTGTAACTCACGTCGGCGTAAAATCCGCCGCCGCCCGCGGGGTCGTTTCGGTCGAGAACGATGTAGATTTTTTCTGCTTCGGCAAAATTGCGGGCGAAAAATTCAATTTGCGCGGCCAGTTGCAAATTTTCCGCGCCGTCAGGGTCCAGCTGGATGCTTTGCCGATACAGGCTGCGCGCCTGAGCAAAGTCTGAATTCAACAGACATAGGCGCGACATTCCGATCAACCCACCCGGACGCTCAGGGTGCAAATCGTTCGCGCGACGGTAGCAGATTCGGGCTTTCTCATCATCTCCGAGCAGGGCCCAACAATCGCCAATACCGCAATCGTATTCGCCGGGATGCGAATCGAAACTCCTGGCCAATACATACCACCGCAACGCTTGATCGAGCTGCCCAAGTTCGCGTGATAACATTCCGACCATGGCAGAAGATCTTCCATTGGGAGGGCCCATTTCGATTACTCGCAGCGCGTCCTCGAGAGCCTCACGGAATTGCCCTTGTTGATATTTTACGCCGGAGAGAACGCGCATGACTTCCGGCGAAGTCGGCGCCATCGACGAAGCCTGTTGAAATTCGTGAGCGGCAGAGGCGAGCAGGTTTGCATCGGTGAAATAATGTGTCCGTGCTGCGGCCGCACTAGCGAGGTAGGCGTGTGCCAAAGCAGAGCGTGGTTCGATCTTAATGGCTTTCTCGAAGCAATTGATCGCGCGGTCGAGATCGCGCACGGTCCGACGGAACGTCAGTTCGCGACCAGCGGTAATCAACTCGCGCGTTTGCTCATTTGACATCCCCGGATCGCTGTTCGCTGCAAGCAGCGTTGACCAATCATCGGCGGTTAGAATCGCGAGGAATCGCGGTGCCAAACGACGCACGATTGGTTTCAATTCGGATTCCGCGGCAAGATCGACAATTTGATTAAGAAGCAGATCCCCATCCGGATCGACCAGCTGAACGGAAATTTGGACTCCATGGTCGGTGTTCCGACGCGTTCCGAACAGCGCAGTTCGCGTTTGAAACTTTGGCGACGGCCCCTTGTTGCTACTGCCGGAGATGTCGGTCGATAGGATTCGCGCAGTGCCGATGCTCGAGAGCTCAGCCTGCAAAACATCCGCGAGGGCTCGCGTCCATCCAGGCTCCGGGGTGACACTATTAAGATCCAGAAATGGAAAGACCGTTATGGAGTTCCTTGCTAACTCGCTCTCCCGGATCTTGTTCTTCAGCTTCCAACCCTGAAGCTGTCGCGTGGCAGCAAGCGCAGCGAAGCAAAGGCAAATTGTGAGGCTGGTCGCCAGAAGTGGATTTCGGCGTGCCCATCGATATAGCCGCGCGACGGGCGAAATTGGCCGGGCCGTAATCGGCCGGCCTTCGAGCCAGCGCTCAAGATCCTCGGCGAGATCAGCCGCCGACGCGTAGCGCATTTCGGGTTCGCGCTCTAAGCAACGCGCGCAAATCGTGTCGAGGTCTCGGTCCAACCGCGGATTCACGGAGCGCAACCTTGGAGCCGTCTGTTCCGCCGCTTGTCGGATTACCGAGATCGCATGCTCGCCAACAAATGGCGGCCGGCCGGTTAAGAGCTCGAACAAAATTGCGCCAAGGCTGTAAACGTCGACTGCCGGCGTCAATTCCGCCGCGGCGTTTTCGGATTGTTCCGGCGCAATGTAACCCGGCGTACCAAACACCGTTAATGTGCGAGTTAAGTCGTTTGCCGTGTCGAGCCATTTGGCAAGGCCGAAATCGGTGACCAATGGTTCGCCGCGAGCATCGAGCAAAATGTTTCCCGGCTTCAAATCGCGGTGAAGAATCCCTTTGCTATGCGCGTGATGGAGCGCGCGTGAAAGCTTCGCCAGCAGCTCCACGCATCGTCGCGGATTGTCCCTAAAACCATCCATGTTCTCGAGCAGGCTTCCGCCGGCGGCGAATTTCATGCTGAAGAACGGAAGCCCGTCCTCGGTCACGCCGACGTCATAGATCGGCAGAATGTTTGGATGATCGAGGCTCGCGGCAGCCGCCGCTTCGCGTCGGAATCTAGCGAGCGTCTCATTCGAATCGCTGTGGTAGCTGAGCACGCGCTTGAGCGCGACAATCCGCTCGGACGGTGTATGACGCGCCCGATAGATGACTCCCATTCCACCCCGGCCTATCTCTTCCAGAATTCGATAATTACCCAGTTGCCAATCGCGGTCTGGGACATTGATCGACGTAAGCAAACTATCGAAGTCATCGGCCTCCGGCTCGCCTTCTCCGAGCGCAGTGCGCAATAAACAGCTGACGCAAAGCCCGGAACTGACCCGCGCCAGCGATCCGCATCGACATCGTAACCCTTCCCTCCAAGTCCGCGCGGGGTTATCGCTCAGTCCGGAAAGATCCATTAGGTTCACCCTTGAACGCTGGCGAGCGCGGCGCACAAATACCGGACCTCGTCCTCGATGTCGGCTTCGCTTTCCACCGTCCGCGAAATTTCATCGCGCAGAATGGCCCGGTAGCGAGCACGGAGCTGATGGAGCACTCGTTTGACAACGGCTTCGGAAACACCAAGCGACGAAGCCAGCGCCGAGTACGAAATTTCAATTCGCTCAACGGATAAATGCTTGCTCAGGATTGTGAACATTCGCAATCGGCCGCGGCGTTCGCATTCCTCAGCCAGCCTGCGCAATGCGTGTTCCACAACGGTTGCCGCCCATCGCACGTCGAAAATTCTTTCGGCCGGACAATTTGTCAATTCGCCGCCGTGGATCGACAAATGCGACGGCGCTTCAGCCATCCATTCGTCCCAAGCGACAAACTGCACTTTGCCGCCGCGCTTTTGCCGGCGAGCAAGATGGTGTTTGTCCTTCAGAAAATTTTCCACCGCCGTTCGCAAAAGCGATCGAAAGCGACCACGACCGGGATCAGCCAGCGTGAGCAAATTGCCTTTAAGCAACGTCATAAAAAAATCCTGAGTGAGATCCTGGGCGTCGGTGACGGAGTGACCTCGCCGGCAGATCAGCGCGAAAACTGGTCGCCAGTAGGTGCGGCAGAGTTCGGTTATGGCTCTGTGGGCTTGCTCCGCTGATTCGCCGGTTTGGGCGCACGATAGAATTACGGTCCACCGGGTGGTTTGGAATCGGCTGCTTTTGACATCGCCGCGTCCCGGTTTCGTTTTCACCGATGAACATCATGAAATTTTCGCTCGTTAGGCACAAGCTTAAAGGGTCTGAATCGGAAACGAGCGGCCAATTCATAAGGAGGAAAAGTCCTGGTACCAGTCATTACGCCCTTTGCCGCAGCAAGTTCTCAAGAATTTGCCGGAGAGTTCTATTAGAAAGTCGCGCCCGAGCGTGATAGGACTTCAGCCATGCGAGTCGGTGCGGAACACGAGATCCATATTGAGCAGTTGAGAGTTCGTGGTCGTGTCGGTGTCTCAAAAGCCGAGCGAGCGAAACCCCAGCGCCTTGTTCTCAATATCACGGTCTGGCCGGCCAGAGATCTTCGGGACGTTAAGGACGCAGTCAGCCGCACGGTTGATTACGCTCTCCTGTGTCAGGAAGCCAAAAAGTATTTATCGAGTGCGTCGCCAAAGTTGCTGGAGACTTTGGCCAAAGATCTCACCGCGCATTTGCTGCGGAAGTTCCGGATCCGCAAAATTTTGTTGGAGATCCGAAAGTTTGTCTTCAAGGATGCCGATTACGCGTCGGTTACGGTGACGCGACAAGCCTCTCTGGATTGACCATGCGCAAAGGACGATTTCCCAAGTCAATGTCGGCTGTTGCTCTGCGCTATAGCGCGTCGATCTCATTCGATCGCCGGCTGTATCGTCACGACATCGCCGGCTCGATCGCTCACGCCGCGGCCCTGACGAGAGCAGGGATTATTTCGTCCGAGGAAAAAAACAAAATCGTTAATGCTTTGCGCGACATCGAGCGCGAGATCGCTGCCGGCGAATTTCGATGGCAAGAATCCCTCGAGGACGTTCACATGAATATCGAGGCAGCGTTGACAAAGAGAATCGGCGAGGCTGGCGCGAAGCTGCACACCGCTCGCAGCCGCAACGATCAGATTGCACTCGATCTTCGGCTTTACCTAAAAGAGGAAATCCCGACGATCGACAGGCGGCTGAGAAAATTCCAAAGCACGTTGATCGGCCTTGCCGGCAAACATGTCGATGTTGTGATGCCCGGGTACACGCACCTGCAACGCGCGCAGCCGATTTTGTTCGCCCATTACCTGTTGGCTCACGCAGAAGCGATCGGGCGCGACCGCGAGCGGTTGCGTGACTGCCTGCAACGAGTCGACGTCCTCCCGCTCGGTTCGGGCGCGCTTGCCGGCTCCACGATTGTTCTCGATCGCGAATCAATTGCGCGCGATCTGAAGTTTGCCCGAGTGAGTCAAAACAGCCTCGACGCGGTCAGTGATCGCGATTTTCTCTGTGAGTTTCTGTTTTGCCTCGCGATGGTCGGCATGCATCTCTCGCGCTTAAGCGAAGATTTGATTCTTTGGAGCACGAACGAATTCGGCTTTGTCGAATTCAGCGACGAATTTTCTGCCGGCTCGAGCTTGATGCCGCAGAAGAAGAATCCGGACATGGCCGAGCTCACGCGCGGCAAAACTGGCCGGCTTTACGGAAATCTGATGTCGATCCTGACGACGTTGAAAGCGCTTCCTTCATCCTACAATCGCGATCTACAGGAAGACAAAGAACCGCTGTTTGATTCCGTCGATACGATCGAATCGGCGTTGGACGTTTTTGTGCCGATGCTCGCGGGATTGAAAATCGATCGCGATAAAATGCGCACAGCAGCGGCCGATCCGGCGCTTCTCGCCACTGATCTCGCCGATTATTTGGTGAAAAAGGGAATGCCGTTTCGCAAAGCGCACGAAATTGTCGGACGCGTCGTTAAGCACTCGATCGAAACCGGCAAGAGGTTGAATGAAATTTCGATGAGTGCGCTGAAAAAGTTCTCGCCGCAGTTCGATGTCGATGTCGCCAAAGTGTTCGAGCTCCGACGCTCGCTCTTAGCGCGGCGCGCGACTGGCGCACCGGCCCCGGAGAACGTGAAAGCGCAAATCAAACGCTGGCGAAAAGAGCTGCGATAGGTTTGCCGCAGTCGAGAGCGCCGCTACAGTTCTCGCCGTGAAACGGAGCAAGCTGATCCGGGACAACGATGGTTGGGAAACTGTTTCGACCGAACGGCAATTCGCGAATCCGTTTCTCGAAGTTGTAACCGAGAAGGTAAAAAGCCCGGGCAAGCCAGAGCCGCGCACCTACACAACAGTGCGGAGAAAGCCGGCCGTGGTGATTGCGCCAATGACACCGGACGGAAAATTTCTACTGATTAAAGAAGAGAGGATCCCGATTCGGGCGGCGATCTGGTCGATGCCGGCGGGCCAGATTGACGGTGACGGCGAGCTCGATGAAAAGGAGATTGAATCGGTCGCGTTGCGCGAGCTCCACGAAGAAACCGGTTACGATCTCGAGCCCGGCGGTGAAATCATTCCGCTCGGATATTTTTTCACTTCGGCCGGGTTAACGGACGAGCACTGTTATTTTTTTCTCGTCCGGCCGGTGCGTCGCGCGCAAACGCACAAACGCGAGGAAGGCGAAGCTATTCTCGAATGCCGGGCCGTTGAAGCGTTGGAACTGGGCCGAATGATTTCTGAAAACGAGATTCGCGATTCGAATACGCTCGCCATCTGCGCGCGGCTCGCCGCCCGCGGTCTGATCTCGCTTCGCGCGGGTTAAAATCATGGTGCTGCGCGACATTTTCAAGTTTCGCGATGTGCCGGAGAGCGAAACGTCGAAACCGTTCCTCGAACATCTCGAAGACCTGCGCTGGACGGTCGTGAAAATGGCGATCGTGTTGCTCGCGGCGATGATCGTTTGTTTTCTCTTTCGCCACACCTTGGTCACGGTCATGCAGGCACCGTTACACGATGTCGACCCTCAAGTCGGCGCGCTCAAAGCGCTGGGCATTACCGATTCCATCGTCATCTCGTTTCACCTCGCCTTCTACGCCGGAATCGTTGTTGCGTTTCCTTTACTTCTCTATTTCCTGGCCGAATTCGTCTTGCCGGCACTGACTGTGGTCGAGAAACGTTTTTTATTTCCGGCGATCGTCGGGAGCTTTGCGCTTTTTTTACTCGGCGTGTTGGTTTGTTATTTTTGGCTCTTGCCGAAAACGATCCTGTTCTTTTTTCGTGACACCCAATCGCTCGGTTGGACGCCGACCTGGACGGTGCAGCAATATTATTCGTTCGTGACGAAATTCGTCCTCGGCTTCGGCCTTGCATTTGAGCTGCCTGTAGTTGTGCTTGCGTTGGTTTATTTCGGTCTCATCACTTACAAATTCATGGCCCGCACACGGCCCTACGCGATCGTGCTGATCTTCATCCTCGCCGCCATCATCGCGCCGACACCTGATCTGTTAACTTTGATCGCGATGGCGTTGCCGATGGCGCTGCTTTACGAGAGTTGCATCTGGATCGCATGGCTAATGGAACGCCGGAGCGCGCGTGCGCGACTTACCTGACGCGTGGAAATTTCCTTCTACTACACGATTTTCACGGTGGCGGCGTTCGTGCTGGGCGCGGTCATTGGCTCGTTTCTGAACGTCGGCATTTATCGGCTGCCGCGCGACATTTCGGTCAACCGGCCGCGCCGCTCGTTTTGTCCGGCGTGCAACGCGCCGATCCCGTGGCACCAAAACGTTCCGCTTGTCAGCTGGCTCTGGTTACGCGGTCGATGCGCGAAATGTGGCGCACGCATCGCGTTCCAATATTTTGGTGTCGAACTGTTGACCGCTCTTCTTTTTCTCGCGATCTGGAAATTTTTCCCCTGGCAAGTCGCGATCGCCTATTGGGTGTTCGTTTCCATCTTGGTAGTGGCAACGTTTGTCGATCTCGAGCATTTTATCATTCCCGACCAAGTCACGATCGGCGGAACGGTCGCGGGCATTGTCGCCAGCTTTCTCGTGCCGCAACTCATGAGCGCCGATACCAGGCTCGCCGCGATCATCCGTTCGGCTCTCGCTGCCGCGCTCGGCTACGTCGTCCTTTGGATTGTTCTCGAAGGCGGAAAGGTTGCCTTTGGCAAAAAACGAGTAGAACTGGACGCGCCGACGCCGTTCACCTGGACGCGGCACGGCGACGACGCCGATTTTGTCGTGGGTGAAGAACGAAGTTTGTGGAGTGATTATTTCGCGCGCGAAAAAGATCGTCTGCTCTTGCATTGCGACGAAGCAAAGATCGACAATCGCGCGCTCGGTGCTGAGGTCCTGGAATTTCAATACAACCGTGTTCGCGTCGGGGCCGAAGAGTTCGTTCTCGACACGGTGGATCAAATCTCTGGTGTCGCGAGCGAGCTGGAGATTCCGCGCGAAGCGATGGGTCGTGGCGATTTAAAATTTCTCGCGGCAATCGGCGCATTTCTCGGCTGGCGCGGCGTCCTCTTCAGCATCTTTGCTGGCTCGGTGATTGGATCGCTGATCGGCCTCGGCACTTTGATCGTCGGTAAACGCGTTTGGTCGGCCAAATTACCGTTTGGCCCATATCTCGCACTCGGTGCGGTGATCTGGATGTTTTTCGGCGAAAAATTCGTCCAGTGGTATTCCCAATTCGTGAGTCCGATCTAATCCAGCGGCGCGAACGCGAACCATTGCGGCCAATAGCAGCGCACAATTTCCTCTAACACCGACGCCCAGCGTTGCATCATCTCTCCGATTATTTCATCGCGCGACGCTGTGCTTGGCAATGAAACGATCGGCTCGTGCGCGACGATTTTGTATTTGCGGTAACTGGTCCGGACGATGAACAGCGGATAGATCGGCGCTTCGGAAACGAGCGACAGAACAAATGGGCCGTTCGGTAAGAGAATTTTGCGGTCAAAAAGTTTGGCCGGCGCGCGCGCGACTTCGCCGGTCACGCGGTCACCTTGCATGGAGATGACTTCGCCAGTTCGCAGGGCGTTCAGCAAATCAAACGCCAGCGCCGTTCCGTCGCTGCTGTAGCCGACGCCGACCGCGCCGCCGCTCGATTCCTGCAATGCAAGATCGACATGTTGCGTTGCGAGCGGATCACGCTCCGGAGCGCGCACCATTCGGACTTGCCGATGAAACTTTTGGGCAAACAGCCCCGCCGCCAGGTCGTAGCTGCCCATATGTGCTGTCAGCACGATTGCGTTCTTCGCCGACGCGAGTTGCTCGAGGTAGCGCAGACCCTCGAGCTCGTAGCGAATTCGTGCCTTGGCAATTCGATAGGCAGCGGTGTCGGTGAGTGACCATCCAAAGTTGGCGAACACGCGAATAACCCGCAGCGAATTCGCAGCACGCCACGATTTGGGTCGAACAAGTTTCAGATTTTTCAAAAGTGCCCGGCGCGCAGGGACGGCAACGAAAAAAAAGATAGATGCCGCGAACCAAATCAGCGGCCGATGGAAGAGCGTGGGAATGTGCGCGACTGACCAATCGATCGCTTTTCGCCAAAAAATGCCTTTGACCGCGAAACGGCCTCGTTCCATCGCGGGATCGAGGATGGACTTTGGCGACGGCAAACGCAATTCTTGGCGACCGAATGATTTTTAAGAACGGGAGACTAATTTTTCCGAATGGCATCCGCGATGGGCTCGATCTGCTCGTCGAGGACGGATTGATTACGGCCATTCGCCCGCAAGCGCCAGCGATGGGCGAGCAGATTGTCGATCTTCAAGGCGATTATCTCGCGCCCGGCTTCATCGATCTTCACGTGCACGGCGCGCTGGGTCGCGATACGATGCAAGCGTCGGCAAAAACGTTTCGCGCGATCTGCGATTATCACGCAAGCGGCGGGACGACTTCGCTCCTGCTGACAACCGCAACCGCGCCAATCAAAGCAATCGTCAAAGTCGTTGATGAAGTGCGCTCGCAGAAGTCGTTGATCAAACAAATCGCGGGTGTGCACGTCGAAGGTCCGTTTATTTCGAAAGCGAAAGCCGGAGCGCAGCGTGCGAGTTTCATTCGAAACCCGAACAAGAAGATGTACAAGACACTTCTCGAACGTGGCGATGTGATCAGGCGAATGACACTCGCGCCTGAATTGCCCGGCGCGATCGCCCTTATCGACGAATTGCGCGATCGAAACATTTCGGTGAGCGGCGGTCATAGCGACGCGTGGGAAGACGATGCGCGCGCCGCGTTCGACCACGGAATGCGCAGCGTGACCCACACATTCAATTGCATGTCGAGCACGCGCCGGCGCGGAATCGATCGAATGGCCGGTCTGCTCGAGTTCGCGATGAGCGAGCCGGAAATTATTTGCGAACTCATCGCGGATGGTCACCACGTTTCGCCGACGCTGATGAAAATGTTGTATCGCGCGAAAGGCGTGCGCGGAATTTGCCTGGTCACAGATGCGACCGCGGGCGCTGGTTTGCCTGATGGTTCCAAATTTTCGCTCTACGGAAACAAATGTGTCGTCGAGAAAGGTGTTTGTTTGTTGGCCGACCGTTCCGCGCTGGCCGGAAGCGCATCGCGCATGATCGATCTTGTCCGGACGATGGTGACGAAAGTCGGCGTGCCGTTGCACGAAGCCGTTGGGATGGCGACCGACACGCCCGCGTTCGTGATCGGTCTAACGAATAAAGGCCAATTCAAAATCGGCGGCGAAGCCGATCTGGTCGTGATTTCGCAGGAGCTCGAAGTGCTGCGAACGTTTCTGGCCGGCAAAGAAATTTTCTCGCGTTAGATCGACAAGAGAAACTCCGCAATGTCGAGCGACGCGCGCGGACGGCTGATCTTGGAAATGTTTGCCGACCAATCGCCCCATTGTTTTCCGCCATTTGCGAATGTGCGTTCAACTGTTGCGACGACTTCATCATTTGAAAGCGCGATCCTGCCGGAGCTCGTTTCGACAATCAGTTGCGCGTTGCCTTCTTCCTGGCCGGAAACAACGTGATTGATGATCATCGGGCACGCAGCGGCGATTGTTTCCTGAACCGTTGCGCCCCCGGCTTTGCCGATGAGGACATGACTTTCGCAAAGCAACCGCGGCATCTCGTCGGTCCAACCGTAAATGTCGATCTTTCGCTCACCCGCGGCGCGTTCAATCGCGCGGCGAAGTCTTTCATCGCGACCCACCGTGACCGTGAGCTGAATATTTAATTCCAGAAGTCTTCGAACGAGAGCTGGCGCGCGAGAGGTGCCGGCATTGATGACATAAATTACGCGCGCCGCAGCTCCGTTTGGCGATTGTCGATCTTTTGCGAAGTCGGCGAAGCGCGGACTGACCGGAAAACCAAAAACTTTAATTCTCTCGGTGGGAACGCCGCCGTTGCGAACCACGATCGCGCTCTGTTCGTTCGCGACCAGGAAATAATCCGCCGGCGAGCGATACCAAATGGCATTGACGGTGATCGAGTCGGTCACGATTGCGACGTTTTTGCAGGTGCGGTCATTTCCCAGAATTTGTTGCAACAAATAGGGATAAGGCGGGAAGGTCGAAACGACGGCGTCGGGCTGAAAACAATCAAGCAAGCGGCCTAGGTTTTTTTTCAGGCCACGAAATTTCTGAAAACGTTGGTCAAAATCTTTTTTTCGGTCGAGCCAATCGTAAACGTATCGCCACGACCGCGGCCAGCGATTGATCAAGGTCAGGTAGGCGCGTCGCACAATTTCGTTGAACGCGCCGAACGTTTCCGGAAACAGATCACGCAACTCGACTTCGACTTTCGGCGCGACTCGTGCCAGTCCGGCGCGAACGCCCCGCGCCGCGCTGTTATGACCCTCACCGAAACCGGCGGTGAGAATCAAAATTCTTTTCATGATGTCGATCTTGCGGGACGCGGCGGCTGGAAGTTAATGGATATTTCCAGTCGGCAAAGTAGACTTTCAGTCGCGTGAAAATTTTGCGCACCATCTTGAAAGTCTTTCGGCGGTTAATCTGGGAAACCGCGATGGATAACACGACCGGTCTGGCTGCGCAGATGGCTTACACTTTGCTAATCGCAGTGGCGCCGGTCCTCCTTTTTATCTGGCATCTGCTCGGATTGTTCGGGACCGATCCGGCAAAATTGCACGGCATGTTCAGCATTCTGAAAAGTTTCATGCCGCCGGACCAGAAGGTGCAAGATGCTTTGGACGCGGCGGCCGCGAGCGTCGTGGTGACCGGTTCGAGTGGCATTCTCGCCAACATCGGAATCTTTTTTGGACTTTATTTGGGCACTGTGTTCATCGCCACCATTTCGCGGGCGTTGAGCCATACTTATGGCGTGGCGGGACCGAGAAATTGGTGGTCGAAATACATCATTTCGTTTTTGCTGCTCTTTTGGTTCGTCATCGCCATTTTTCTCGGATTCACCGCCGTTGTTTTCGGCGAGACATTGGCGGGCGTCGCGGAAGTGAACTTTCAACTTGGCTTCCCATTGCAGGAATGGGTCGCGGCCTTGAACTTGCCGTTCACTGCGATTGGTCTCGTCGTGCTCGCGCTCGCGTTGTACCTCTACACGCCTGAGAATTACATGACGATTCGCCAGGCGCTTCCCGGCGCGATCTTTTTCGCCGTCGGGTGGATCACGGTGACGAAATTGTTTCAGCTCTACGTCGCTCGCTACAGTCGTTACGACGCGACTTATCTCGCGCTGGCGTCAATCATCATTCTCCTGACCTGGATGTATTTCACCTGTTTGTTTTTGCTGCTCGGCGGAAAATTGAACGCGATTCTACGCCGCGAGCGCGAGGCGAAGATTAAGCGCGAACCCGGCGAAGTGGCTGCGCTGCCGGCGTAAATTTACTTTTCATCCAGTTGGGCGGTTGATCGAGCGGAACACTCTGTTACGCTCACGGTCAGTGGTTCGTTTGCGGGCTCTCCTGATGATTTCCTTCGCGCTCATCGCGTTGGTCGCCGTCTTTGTCTCTCAAGCGCAGCAAACTACCGACGAAGGCAAGCCGATCCTGAAAGCGCGCCCGGTGAATTCATCGAACGATGAAAAATCACCGACGCCGAAACCGAAAACTTCACCGCACAAGAAAAAGAAACCAGCATCGGCGTCGCCATCGCCGTCAGCGAAATCAAAAGCGAAGAAGAAAACCGAGGACGAGCCAGAAGCGTCGCCGAGTCCAAAGGAAACGCCGGAAGCAACGACACATCCCAAGCCAAAAAAATCACCGGCGAAAGACGAATCGCCGAAAGGAAAGAAGAAGAAGAAATCGGCCGTCGCGGAGAAATCACCGACGCCAAAGAAGAAAAAGTCTCCCGCCAAACCGTCGGAAACTCCGTCACCCCGAGCAAGCGCAACACCGCCGCGCGCCATCGCGGTTCCCAGCCCGAGTCCGCCGCCGGCTCCGGTTCCAAGTCCGCCAGTCGGACGGACTCGTCCGGAGGCGAGATCGACATCGTCGTTCAATGCGCCGGTGGAAGAGCCCGAGCAATTAACGATTGAGAAATCCGGCTACGAAAAGCCCCGCGGGTTCTGGGCGAGAGTCTTCGGTGGCGGCGGTCGCAGCAGTGGTAGCGGCGCGGGTTACCGTTACTTGACCGCTTCAGTCCGAAGCCAAATCGATCGCGCCCCGGTCGCGCGCGGCCGCTGGCAATACATCGTCGTGCACAACAGTGGAACGCGTCAGGGCAACGCCGCCGCGTTCGATTATTACCATCGGCATTTTCGCCGGATGCAAAACGGACTCGCCTATCATTTCGTGATCGGCAATGGCACTTCGACCGGAAACGGCCAGGTCGAAATTGGTGATCGCTGGCGGCGGCAGATCAACGGCGGCCATGTTCACAGCGATTATCTCAACAACATCGCTCTCGGGATATGTCTGGTCGGCGATTTCAATCGCGATCAGCCGACGCGCGCACAGCTCGAGTGTTGCGAGGAGTTGATCCGTTATCTTCGCCAGCGCTGCGGCAAAGTCGGCGACCATTGGCCGATCGTGAAACCGCATCGCGACATCAATCCGCCGCGCTGGGCGACCGATTGCCCCGGCAACGTGTTCCCGTATTCCTGGTTCCGCCGCTTCCAGCAATGATCAAAGCCGCGAGGCGACGATGAGATTGCTCTCTTCGCGTTTCCAACGGTAGCCGAAATTGAAAGCGAGCGGCGGCGGGCCGCTCTGTTGATAGGTCTCCGCGAGTTTCGGCTGATAGTGTTGTTTGAAAATCTCGATCGGCCCGACGTAGTTGCCGAAGACGCGAACGTTCCATTTATCGCGGTTGAAGTGGGAGAGCGGAATGCCGGCGTCGTCTTGGACGATTGTCTTGCTGTGGCTAAGAATGAAATCGCGAACACGATTGAAACCGCTTTCGAACATCAGATAAGACGACGATTTCAAGAAACTAGCGCCGACTCCGAACTTGTCGCAGAACCTGAGGAAACCCGGTGACGACGAAATTCCGCCGTCGGAAATGTCGGTCGTGAAATAATAAAGCGTTTGCTGCTGGCCGGAGTGATTGTCGATGTATTGAATCCGAACTCCGGGAGTGCCGCCGCTGCCGGGGCGGCTTTGTTGAAACTCGCCGCTTGAAGTGAGCGAACCGTAAGTGACGTCTTTGATCGATTTGTTCGCGCGCGCCATGAAAACGTAAAGAATCGGAATGGTTCCCTTCAGCTCCTGGGTCTGAAGATCAACCTTCATATCTTTCGTAATGAAAAAGCTGAACCGGAGCGACGAATGCATCGCTTCCTCCAAATTATGCAGCGCGGCGGACAAATTTCCGATGCGGAGCGGGTCCGGCGGTGGACCGAGCGATTCTTTCCCACACAAAATGTAAACGTCGGCTTTCGGGAAAAACTGATCGACGTAAAGAAAATCGGGACCGCTGAACATGTAGAACGCGACCGGAACATGTTCTTGTGCCTCGGCAAAATATTGCGCTTCCCATGCGTGCAGATTGGCCAATTGGCGCGTGTTCAACTTCGCAAACGCTTTCTCGAAGTTCGCCGAATGTTCAACCCACGCCGGATCGTTGGTAAGCGGGGCGAGCGGCGAATTTTTCCCGACTGGCATGCCGGCTAGAAATCGCGCCGTGTCATCGGGCGGTGGCAAACCGTTGGATTGCAGCGGCTGAGCCACGTGCGGTTGTTCGACTTTCGGTGCAGGTGTCGCTGCGTCGCGTTGCCACGGCCACCTTATCGCGGGTGCGGTAGCTACAAGCAGAGCGAAGATCGACATCGTCGCGAGAACGATTTTTGCGGCGTAAAGATTCTTCATTGGCGAGAAGCGACGCGTTTTCCGGCGCAGAAGTAGAGCAACAAACCGGCCAGAGCGGTCGCGAGACCGGCGATTGATTCCGTCGTTTTGGATTGGAGCAGATAAACCATCATCCAAATCGTGATGGCGGCGAAAATGATTGGCGGCACCGGATAAAGCCAGACGCGGTAAGGTCGCGAAATATTCGGCCGAGTTGCGCGGAGCACGAAGACGCCGAGAACGGTCAGCAACGAACAGAGCAGCAACGCGAATTGAATGTAGACCACGACGAGCTCGAAACTGCGCGTCAACAACAGGATGTTCACGATGAGGAGTTGAACGATCACGGCATTCGCCGGAACGCCGTAAGCGTTTTTTCGGCCGAGAAACCGCAGCAGCCAGTGATCTTCGCCCATCGACATCGTCACGCGCGGCCCGATCCAGGTCATCGAGCTGATCGCCGAAATTAGTCCCAAACAAATGATTCCCCCGACAACGCGACCGCCGTTGTCACCGAAAATGTGTCTGCCGGCAATCAAGCCAACTTCGATCTGGCCGCGCATTTCGGTTTGCGGCGTGGTGAGAAGGAACACGGCGTTCAACAACACGTAGGCGACAATGACGATAACCGTCCCGGCCAGAAGCGAGCGCGGAACGGTGCGCTCCGCTTGTTTTACTTCGCTGATGATGTAACTCGACGCGTTCCAGCCGGAGTAGGAATACATCACGTAAACGAGCGAGACGGCGAAGGCGCCGCTAAAGATCGACATCGTGTCGCCGGCTTGCGGCAAAAACGCGATCGGCTGTTGGTCCGGAGCAACGAACCCGGCGGCAATGAGCGCGGCAATCAGGAAAAGTTTTACGATTGTCCACACGTTTTGGAACGCGGTGCCACGGCGGAGATTCCCGAAATGAAAGAGCGCGACGATCCAGACGAGTGCGAATGAGAGCGCAACGGGGGAGCCGAAATCGAAAACGCCGCGAAAATATTTGCCGAACGCCATCGCTGCCAGAGCGACCGGCGCGGCAAAGCCGACCGTCGCCGAAATAAATCCAGCCATGAACCCGATGGACGGATGATAGATCTCGGAGAGAAAATGATACTCGCCGCCGGAACGCGGTAACGCGGCGCTCAGTTCACCGTAACAAAGCGCGCCGCAAAGCGCGGCGACTCCGCCAACGATCCAGAGCATGAGCAAAGCAAAACCGGAATGAAGATCGACAACTTGAAAACCGAGACTAGTGAAAACGCCGGTGCCGATAATGTTTGCAACAACAATTCCGCAAGCGGTTAAAAAACCGACGCTTGGCGCGGATCTAGGCGAGTCAATCGCCGTGATCGCTGCGGATTTGTCCATGATTGGCTCGACAATGGCATTGGTGCACACAAAAGCGAGTGCGTGACCGAACAAAGTCATCGAATTGTTTGTTGTCAGAATCGGGAGCCCGCGTCATTTTCAATTCAAGATGAAAAGCATTCTCTCCCTGGAAACAACGACACAGCTTGCGGTATTTCTTGAGAATCGTCCCGGGGCGCTCGCCCGCGTGTGTGAAGCTTTGGCCAAAGCGGGCGTCAACATTCACGCGCTTACCGTTTCCGACACTGTCGATCACGCGGTCGTGCGAATGATCGTGAGCGATCCGACCAAAGCGCTGATGCTTTTGGGCGAGCGCGGCGTACTCGCGTTCGAGAACGATGTGCTTTGCATCGACGCGGCTAATGAGATGGGCGTGCTCGGAAGGATTGCCGATGCGCTCTCACGCGCCCAAGTCAATATTGAGTACGCCTATTTTGCGACCATCGGAACGTTACCCAAAGGAATCATGGTGTTACGTCCCTCGAACATTGAAAAGGCGCGAGAGGCGCTGAGCAATATTTGAACTGATAATTCTTTAAGTGTCCGGATCACTGCGCCATTCCGATCTTGCGTCGGCGATCAGCGGCGAAAGATCGACATAGAAGCGCACGACGTAAGCGAGATAGCCCGCGAACCCGAGCAACTGGAGGCCGATTAACCAAAGGTGACCATTGTCACCGAGAAATTGTTTCGGCCAATGCGCGATCGCGAGCGCGCAAAACAAATTCAGCAGAAACATGCCGGGCAAGAGCACGGCGATGTTCAGCCATTGGTCGCGCAGAACGCGCGCGGACAACTGATTGCTGATTGGCCCGGCGCTGTCGCCCATTCGAGCACGGATCAGGCGAAGATCGTAGACAAACAACGACCAACCGATGGCGATGAATGCCGCGCCAAAGCCAAACCAGGACGCCGGTTTTGTGATTTGAGCAAAGAGCACCGCCTCAACGAGCGCGCATGCGATGTAGAGAAAGTTGTGGCCGAACTCGAGTGGCCACCGAATGACCGTGATGATGTGAAGCACAGCGCGCGACCAGAAAACAAAAATCACGAGCAGGCCGGCCGCGATGTACGGCCAGAACAAAAACTGCCGGTCCGAAATCACGCTGTGTCCGTTTTCGATCAGCACCGTGAGAGCAACGCCTTGAATAATGCTGACAAGGGTCAGCTCGATTTCGACAATCATGTTGTCGAGCTCGGCTCGGCCTTTTGAATTTTTCACGGCGAGAGATCCTCTCGATACGGCTGCGAGTTTTGCAATGAAATCAATATCTTGTCGGCAAGGTAGGATGTCGATGTATCGCCTGTCGATCTTGCAAGCGAGAGCGATTCCTGTGCGGCGGTAACTGCGTCCGAAAATCTACCGCCTTCACCGTAAGCGGCCGCGAGCGTGGCGAGAAATCTCGGACGCGCCCGATTTGTCAGAGCGCACGCTCGTTCGGCGAACCGGATTGCTTCCCGTCCGTTGCGCACACCGCTGTCCGTGGCCGTTGCAAAAATCCACGCGAGCTCGTTTTCTAACACCGGCGAATCGGGCGCAGAAGATGCGATCGCCGCCAGTTGCTCCGATGCGTTTGCAGTTTTTGCGGCGAACGCGAGCCCAAGGTGAAGCTTCTGTTCAGCGTCGGACCGGCTCGGCTGCAACAAGAGCACATAAGCGAACTGGGGCACGGCGGTTTGGAAATCACCGATTTCGCCGGCGGCAAGACCGGCGCGGTAATGCAAGTCGGCGTCGAACGGCGATACTGCGAGGGCATCCTTCGCGATCGCGATGGAGCTATAGATCTGACGAAGATCATGCGCACAACCGAACCAAAGATCGTACGCGCGCGAATTCTCCGGCTCGGCTCCGACTATGTGCTCGGCGATATTCATCGCTTGGGCAATGTCGCCTTGCTTCGCGAGGTCGACAGCCATTTGGAGTTGGCAATGGCCATTGCTGTTCTCGAGTTCGAGACCACGCTTGGTGTGGTCGAGCGCTTCGCTGGATCGTCCCGCTTGGTCCAACACTGCGGCAAGGAAACAGTGCACGGTTGGATTCGACGGATCTTTGCGAACGGCTTGGTCCGCCTGATCAACCGCGCGCTCGAGCTGGCGATCGCGGAGTAGGCGACGGGCGGCATAGAACCGTTGCGTTGCGGAGTCCTGGATCCAAACCGAACAAAAACTGTTCAGCGTCCAAACCAGGAACAAGACGACCAGTCCAGATCGCAGCAATCGTGGCGCTTTCTCAAGCTTCGTCCAACCGAACGCCGCGAATGCGCAAAGCGGAACCAGTGTCGATAATCCATAGAACGCTTTCACCTGCGCGTAGGACGCAACTTTCAACGTCATGAACACGAGCGCGACCGCGACGACGGCGGAAAAGCCGAGCAAGAGAAACCAATCGACCGAAGGTTTGCGGACAAAGCGATAAATCGCGACGCCGGCCCCGATCACGATGAGCGCGGTTGGAATTAGCGCGAGCCAATAGCCGGCGGCCACGAGATTGTAATTCCAAGGCGTGCGCGAAAGCATGTCCGATAAACCGCCACCAAGCGCATCTCCCCACAACGTTGAAAAAATTCCATCGGCGAAGCTGTTGTATCCGCTGAACATCGGATCGAGCAGCGCGCGTCCGAAACGGAAGTACTGACTAATGGTGTGAAAGCCCGGGTCCTGCCACCAATTGAAACCCAGCGCGCGCTCCCAATTGCCGACAATCGGTTTGCCGAAGTGGCGCCAAATCCAAATGTAATACCAGCCGCATGCGATCAAGATTGCGAGAAGGGTTGCGCCAACAACGCAGACCGCTTTTCGTAACGTGGCTCGTTCACTGAACATCTTGATGATTAAAGCGGCGAAAATTGCCGGAAGAAGCAGAACACTGGTCGCTTTGGCCAGCATTGCAGCCCCGACGCATAATCCGAGTGCGATGTATTCCCAAACTCGCGCGCCTGGCTTATTCAGAATCCGCAGCGCGAAATAAACCGACGTGCTCACAAGCAACGCCGCGAGCGTCTCGTTCGTGACGTAATGCGAGAGGTAAAGTTGCATTGGGAAAAATGCGGCGAGCAAAAAGCCGATCAGCTGCGCTCCGGGTCGTTGAGGAAAGAGAAGGCGCAGGCAAAGCAAGACGATCCCGAAATGGGCGATGCCAAAGACCGTCGTCAACGCGCGAAGGACAAGAATCGCGTTTGGATCAGTAGTTGATAATCGAAAGATCGACAACGCAGCGGCGGAGATCGCGTAGTAGAGCGGGGGCTGAAACATTTCGTAGCCTTGATTCGGCAATGGCAGCGCGCCGCGTTCCTGGATGTACTTAATATATGCGGCGTGATCCGTGGAATCGTAACCGGTGACAAACGGCAGCAGCGAGGAGTTGTGCCAGAACAGAAGAACCCATGCAGCCGCCGTGACTGCGAACAAAACAACCGGAGCTTGCGAACCAGAAGTGTTCGTCAATCGCGACGCGACGATTAACAGCAGAATCGCGAGCGCCGCGAATCCAAGCCAAATCGGCCAAATCTTTGCCATCGCCGCGAAAGTCTTTTCACCGCCTGCGAGCAAATTGCCGGCACCCGGTAACTTCTGCATTGTCGCGAGCGCGGCGGGACGCCACGCCGAACCGGTAAACGAAGCCTGCCAGCTATTGTCGCTGCGCAATTGGAAATTGTTGGTCGACAATTGAAACCAAAGCGCGGGCGGCGTGTCGTCGTTGAAAACGCGCGCTTCAAAGGTGTTCAATCCGCTTTGCAAAAACGGAAGCACGTCAGTAGTCGCGATTTGCTTCCAATTCTTTGATGTGTCGATCTCGACCGACTTGCCGTTGATCTTCAACTCGACTCGTCGTGCTGCGCGCAACTGTAGTTGCGCCGAGTTCGGACGAATATCGATGTCGAATTGTTTCCGGAAAACGGTGTCGAGCATCGCGATTCGATGCGCGCCCGCCTGAACCGGAGTGGGAAAAATAATCCATTCGGTGCGCGAATCGCCCGGCAAGAAATTAATCTCCGGATCGAGCAGACATTTCCAAGCGAGCCAGCTAAAAGCAGCCACGCCCGCGCAGAGCGATAGAACGATTGGGTGCCACGGCTTTAGATTCACGCGCTGCGAAGTTGTGCGCGAATTCAGCGCGGCTCAATCCAAAATCTAAAGTCGCAAGCGAAATGAAAGCGTGCCTGGAGGGATTCGAACCCCCAACCTTCTGATCCGAAGTCAGATGCTCTATCCAGTTGAGCTACAGACACAAAATGGAATGGGGTGGTCGACGGGACTCGAACCCGCAACGACCAGAACCACAATCTGGGGCTCTACCATTGAGCTACGACCACCATCGCGGACTGGAATTCTAGTTTTTAGACGCGCGATTGCAAACGCGCGGAGAAGCTCGGCCGCATGGCACAATCCACGCTTCTTCTTGAATCGATGCCCCATCGTTTCGTTGCAACCCACGTTCTATTTGGTATCATCGGTGCCATCCGACCCCCCATGAAAACCGGCTGGATTTTACTCGCCGCTTTCGCCCTGTTGACTGCGTCGCCCGCTTTGCACGGCCAAGCCGACGACCCGAGCGAGACATTTCTCAAAGCCTATATGACCGCCCAGCAGGGCGAAAAACTCGAGCACGAGAATCAATTCCAAGCCGCTCTCGCCAAGTATCGTTTCGCCGGAAGCTTGCTCGAGCAAGTGCGCAAGGCGCATCCCGACTGGCAACCGGCGATTGTCGAATATCGAGGCCGCAAAGTGAGCGAAAGCATTCTGCGCGTGCAGGACAAAGCCGGGACGCAGGAGAGTGTTTCTGCACCGGCGCAATCAAACGTGGCCGTCGTTCCGCCTGAACCGCCGTCCGCGCGAGTCAAAGAAAAAACCACGGCTCCCTTGCAGACGGCACCAGCCGCTGCAGCAAGACCGGCTCCCGCCGCTACTCCAAACGAGGTCGCGATCGAGCAGGCGACGAAGAAACTCCGCGACCGGGTTGATCAACTCGAAGCAGAATTGCAGAAATCGCGCACCGCAATGAGCACCGCGGAAACTGACAAGCAATCGCTGACCAGTCGGCTCGACGAAACCAAATCGAAACTCGACAAAGCCCAAGGCGATCTCGAAAAGGAAAAGACAGCCAAGCAGCAAGTCAATAGCCGTCTCGACGAGACTAGATCGAAACTCGACAAAGCCCAGGGCGATCTCGACAAAGCGAAAACGGCCGAGAAACAAGTGCGTGACCAGTTAACTCAAGCGCAGGCTTCGTTGAAGAAAACCGCCGAAGCTGGTTCAAAGGACAGCAAAGCGCAGGAAGCGCTTAAATCCGAGATCGCGCAATTGAAGAAAGTGCTCACGACCGCGCATGAGGGGAGGACAGCGGCCGAAAAGGAACGCGACGACGCGAATGCGAAAATCGCCGCGGCCGACAAACAGCGCGCTGCCGCCGGTAAAGAGCGCGACGAAGCAAACGTGCGGGCGAGCGATGCCGACCAGAAAGTCGCGGCCGCGAATAAAGAACGGGACGACGCACTGACGAAGTTACAAGGCTTGAAAGACACGCAGCAGCGCGTGGAAGTCCTCGTCGCCGAAAATTCCGATTTAAAACAGAAACTCGCCGACGCCGAGAAAGCGGTGCGCGAAATCAGCGCCGACAAACCGAAGAAGGAACAGGAGCTTGCGGACGTGAAGAAACAGATTGTCGATCTTCAGACGCAGCTCGCGGCGAGTCAGAAGCAGAACAAGGATTACGAAGTCACAGTGGCGCAATTGCGAACGCAGTTGGATGACGCGAGCAAACAACTTGAGCAGGTTAAACTCGTTGGCGCGACTCCGGAAGAAACGGCCAAGCTGACCAAGGAAAATGAGATGCTGCGCAACATCATCGTGCGCGAGCGTCAGGAGGAAGCGCGGCGAGATCAGGCGAAGAAGCTGATGCTCGCCGAGTTCGACAAGTTGCAAATCAAATCGGAAACATTGACGCAGCAGATCCAATTGCTCGCGCAGCCGGTCACTCGTTTAACAACCGATGAGCTCGCGCTTCTGCGCCAGCCGGTCGTTTCGATTTCCGATGACAATCCCGGTGCGGTCAAAGCGAGTTTCACTTTCGCTAAAAATACGAGCAAACCGTCGGCGCCGGCCGCGCCTGCTCCAACTGCGGACAAAACGATGTCGACCGACGCGCCACCGCAGCCTTCGTCTAATTATACCATTCCGGCGATCTTCAAACCGAGCGTTCCGTCGGACGTTGTCGATCTTGCCTGGCAGGCGAAACAAAGTTTCGACAAAGGGAAATATCACACCGCGGAAAAAATTTATCAGGAGATGCTGACCAAAGCGCCGAACAATCTTTATTCGCTGTCGAACCTCGGGGTCGTCTATTTTCGAACGGGCAAGCTGAAGTCTGCGGAAGTGATGTTGAAGAAAGCGGTCGCACTTTCGCCGAATGACGAATTCACGCACACCACTCTCGGCATCGTTTATTATCGACAAGCGAAATTCGACAGCGCGCTCAGCGAATTGACGAAGTCGCTCGGCATTAATCCGAAAAGCTCGACGGCGCACAATTACCTCGGGATTACCGCGAGCCAGAAAGGCTGGCAGGAGGCGGCCGAGAAAGAATTGCTCGAAGCGATCAACGAAAATCCAAACTACGCCGACGCGCATTTCAATCTCGCGGTCATCTACGCGACGTCGTCTCCACCGTCAAGGGAACAGGCGAAGCAGCATTACACGCGCGCAACTGCGCTCGGCGCCCAGCCCGATCCCTCGCTCGAGAAGTTGCTCCACTAGGTGGATCGCGCTCTCCGAGCGCGATGCTATTTTGCTGCGTGCGACCATTTCTCACCGCGAATTGGCGATACCTCGCGATACTCAATTTCGTTGTCGATCCAAAGATCGTCGCGCCCCTCGTTCCGCCGGGAACTGAAATTGATTTCGAAAACGGTGAGACGTTTCTGAGCGTGGTCGGCTTTCTATTTCTCGATACGCGGTTGCTTGGACTGCCGATTCCGCTTCATCGCGATTTCGAAGAAGTGAATCTGCGCTTTTACGTTCGCAAAAAATCAGCCGACACTTGGCGGCGCGGCGTCGTCTTTGTTCGCGAGCTGGTTCCGCGCCGCGCGATCGCCACGGTTGCGCGCACGTTCTACGGCGAGAACTACGTTGCGCTGCCGATGAAACATCAGATCGATCATGTCGATCTAAAACTCAGCGTAGAATATTCCTGGCGACGCGGACGGAAATGGGAGTCTCTTAAGATGAACGCGAGCGGCGAATCCCAAACAATTCCAGCCGGCTCACACGCGGAATTCATCACGGAACATTATTGGGGCTACACTTGTTTCCGCGGCGGGTGCAGCGAATACCGGGTCGAACATCCGCGCTGGAAAGTTTGGAACGCGGACAATTTCGAATTCAACGCCGACGTTGCCGCACTTTACGGCGAAGAGTTCGTCGAACCGCTCAAGTCGAAACCGCATTCCGCCTTTATCGCTGACGGATCGCCGATTCAGGTTCTACTTCGCGAGCAGTTGTCGTAGCACGAACGGCAGAATTCCGCCGTGCCGGTAGTAGTCGATCTCGATCGGCGTATCGATTCGCACTTTCACCGGGAAATAGCGCGTCTGTCCATCGCTTGCTTTCAACTCGACCGTGAGTCGCTGGCCCGGTTGCAGATCGTTCGACAATCCATTGATCGAAAACGTCTGCGAGCCGTCGATTCTGAGCGCTTCCGCGGTCACGCCGTCGAGAAATTGCAACGGCAGCACGCCCATGCCGACGAGATTCGAACGATGGATGCGTTCGTAGCTGGCGGCGATCACCGCTTTCACGCCAAGCAGCCTCGTTCCTTTCGCCGCCCAATCACGCGACGAACCCGTGCCGTACTCATGACCGGCAAGAATAATCAGAGGCACGTTTTCCTTTTGATAAAGCATTGCCGCATCGAAGATCGACATCTGCTTGCCATCTGGAAAATGTTTGGTCACGCCGCCCTCGGTTCCGGGTACCATCAGATTTTTGATTCGCACATTCGCGAAGGTGCCGCGCGTCATCACCAGGTCATTTCCGCGCCGCGAACCGTAGCTGTTGAAATCTTCCGGCTTAATCCCGCGCGACTTCAAATATTCGCCGGCAGGTGATGTCGCCTTGATCGCGCCCGCCGGCGAGATGTGATCCGTCGTGACTGAGTCGCCAAAAATTCCGAGCGGCCGCGCGTTGACGATGTTGTCGATCTTCCCGACCTCCATCGAGAAGTTTTTGAAGAACGGCGGCTCGTGGATGTAATCACTCTTCTCGTCCCATTGGTAAACGTCGCCTGTGCTTGAGGGGATGTCGTTCCACTTCGGATTTTGATCGGCAAAATCGCGATAAAGTTTTCGGAAAACTTCCGGTGTCAGCGCCGACTGCATCGTGTCGCGAATTTCAGCGAGCGATGGCCAGAGATCGCGCAGGAAAGTTTCTTTGCCGTCCTTGTCGTTGCCGATCGGCTCCTTGCTAAGATCGACATCCACTCGGCCGGCGAGCGCGAACGCCACGACCAGCGGCGGCGACATCAGGAAATTCGCTTTGATGTTTTGATGGACGCGCGCTTCGAAATTGCGATTGCCGGAAAGCACCGAGGCCGCGACGAGATCAAATTCGTTGATCGCTTTCTCGATGTTCGGATGGAGCGGCCCGGAATTTCCGATGCAGGTCGTGCAACCGTAACCGACGAGATTGAATCCAAGTTGGTCGAGATATTTTTGCAGGCCGGTCTTGTCGAGATAGTCCGTCACCACGCGCGAACCCGGCGCCAGCGAGGTTTTCACCGCCGGATCAACTTTCAATCCACGCTCGACCGCGTTTTTCGCGAGCAAACCCGCGCCGATCATCACGCTCGGATTACTCGTGTTCGTGCAACTGGTGATTGCCGCGATCAAAACCGTGCCGTGACCAATCTCGCTTTGCCCGTGATGAAACGGATCTGCGGTCGCGCCTTCGATTTCTTTGGCGGTGTCCGGCGTCGGGCGGTTCGCAATCATTTCGAGTTTGTTGCGCTCTTCCGCGTGGCCTACCGCCTCGTCATCGGTCGAAGGCATGCCGCCATCGGTCGGTGCGCTGCCGTTTAGCTGGACCAAATGTTTCGCGTTAAGATCGACATCGGCTTTTCCGTAACCACCATCTTTCACCGGTTTCTTCAAGAGTGAGCGAAAGGTTTCGCCGAGCGCGGGAAGATTGATCCGATCTTGCGGCCGCTTCGGTCCCGCAACGGCGGGTTGCACGTCGCTGAGATTCAAATCCAAGTCGACGGAGTACTCGATTTCACCTTTCCTCGGCATTCCGAACATTTTTTGCGCGTGGAAATAATTTTCGAAGCCGTACTCGGGCGACATGTTCCCGATCGTGGCACGGTCCGGTACCGGCAGCGAGGCGGCGCCTTCGCCGTAAAATTCGACAAACTTTCCGACGACCTTTTGCGCGCGTAGCATCTCGGTGATGTGCAACACGAGGTCGGTCGCGGTCACGCCGTCGCGCAGTTTGCCGGTCATGTGTACGCCGACGACTTCCGGCGTCAAAAAATAGACCGGTTGCCCGAGCATTCCCGCTTCCGCTTCAATTCCGCCGACGCCCCAGCCGACAACGCCGAGTCCGTTGATCATCGTCGTGTGCGAATCGGTCCCGACCAGCGTGTCTGGATAAAAGACATCGCGACTGTCAATCT